>Ga0224508_10002708_pt1 | contig 14923 bp, 13 predicted proteins | sample SF_Jan12_sed_USG_4_FD_170157 | JGI IMG/M metagenome (GOLD analysis project Ga0224508, IMG submission 170157) | Sediment microbial communities from San Francisco Bay, California, United States - SF_Jan12_sed_USGS_21 | ecosystem: Environmental > Aquatic > Marine > Sediment | place: USA... | reverse complement strand
AGCATCAGGCGGCCCATTGGCAAAGCGACGTCTTGTTCACGCGGTACGGCGTCGCGGCCAAGCTGCTGCTCGGGCCCTACCGGCCGAAACTGTTTCGTCTCGCCGCCCTGGACTGGAAGATTTTCAACGCCATGTACGACCTGATTTTCGAGCTGAACTACTACAATCCGATGCTGTGGCAGCGCGCCTTGGAAACGCGGACGGTCGACTGGTGGCGTGAATTCGTGTTTCGGCCGCGCGGACGCCTGCGCCGGTTCCTGCATTTCCTGCTGAGTTCCTACATGTTTTATGCGGCGATCATCGCCGGCCTCATGGTCACCGTCGGTATACGGGCAATGCAGGGCACGGCGTGGTTGCTCGGCTGTTTGATCGTGCTGTCGATTCATGAAGTGAAAGCCAATTTCGCGCCGGTCATCGGCATGGGCGCGGGCTGGATCAGATCGCTGCCGCGCCGCGGGCTCTATCTGACGGGATTGATCGCGGTAATTCTATTGCTGTCATTTGCGCTGGCCGTCGTGCTGCTGTCGTTGACGCAGGGTATCGAGGTCAACGATACCGCCAAGCTGATCGCCGCCCTGGTGGTCTTCTTCGTTCTTCTCGTATTGAGCGGCGAACGCGATCTCATGAAATTCATCGTGGGCGCGCTGGGCGTCTTTTTTCTCGCGCTCGCCGGCAAGCGTTTCGGACTGCTGCCCGAAATATCGAATCATCTGTATTTTTTATTCAGCGAAGTAACCGCGTTTGCCGCCCTTAAACTCTGGCGCTTGTACGAGGATCGTAAATCCGCTTCGATTGATCCTTGATTATCGGATCGGATTTCCATGCGCCCTGCTTTAAGCGAACTCGACGGCCGAAGCTTCGACGTGCTGATTATCGGCGCCGGGGTCAACGGCGCGTCGGCGGCGCAGCATTCTAGCGCGGCCGGCTTCGATGTGCTGTTGGTCGACAAGGGCGATTTCGGCTCTGGGTCGAGCAGCCGGTCGAGCCGGCTGCTGCATTGCGGGTTGCGCTATCTCGCGCCCGGCCGGTCGATGTGGGATTTCCTGCTACATCCGACACAGTTGCGCCAGGCGCTTGGGATGGCGCGGACGGCGATGGAATGCCGGCGGCAATTCGTGGAAACGACACCGGAACGCGCCGATGCCATGACCTTCTGCTTTCCCTTCTATAAAGAGGGCCCGTACGCCGCGTGGCAGATCGATCTCGCGTTCCGGCTGCTTCAGGGCCTCGGGCCGAAGGACTTGCCGCTCGACTACCGGCGCATGACACCCGCGCAGGCGCGCGAGGTGCCGTTGGCGCGCGATCTGCGCGACTTCGACCAATTGCAGGGCGTCGCCAGCTTCCGCGAATACCAGTTTAACTGGCCGGAGCGGCTCTGCGTCGACATGGCGCTCGACGCCGAACGCTTGGGCGGGACGATCCGGAACTACACCGCGGCGACCGGCCAGCGCCGCAATGGGGACGGCGGCTGGACGCTCGATCTGCAGGATGCGCGGGAAGCGGGAGTGACCGCAACGGTTACGGCGAAACTTGTCCTCAACACGGCGGGCATCTGGATCGATCGGGTGAACCGTGCCGCGAATGCGGATGCGCGGCGGCACATCACCGGCACAAAAGGGGTGCATATCCTTGTGCAGTTGCCGCCAGAATGCGGCCGCTTCGGCGTTGCGACGCTGCACCGCGAGGGCGAGCCGTTTTACTGCGTGCCCTGGCGCGGCATGCATTATTTCGGTCCGACCGAGACGGTGTATGAGGGCGACGAAGATTCGATCCGGCCACTGGAGGAGGAGATCGAGTGGATCCTCGGCGAGGCGAACCATCTGTTGCCCTCGCTCGGCCTCAAGCGCAAGGACGTGGCGTACGCCTGGGCCGGGGTGCGGCCGTTGACCCATGATCCGGCGCAGCCCCGCGGCAACCGCACCCGCATGGTGCATGATCTTACGGAGGACGGCATGCCGGGCGTGTTGGTGATGACCGCCGGGCCGGTGATGACGCATCGGTCGGGAGGTGCCGTATTGGCGGGCGAGATCGCCGCCCGGCTCACCCCGTCGCGCGCGCCGCAGGATCTTTCCCATGCGGCCCGGCGTTTCCCGGAGAACACCAACATGCCGCCGCTGGAAAGTGATGACCCTTCGGTCAAGCTGAGCGATCTGGTGCACGCGGCCGAACACGAACAGGCGGGCGACCTGATCGACATCCTGTTCCGCCGCACCGGCACCGGCTGGAACCCGTCGATGGGTGCGGACGCCGCGCGCAAGGCGGCGGAGACGGTGGCGCCGGCGCTCGGCTGGGACGCAACCCGCATCGACGCCGAAGTCGCGCGCTATCATGACTATCTGGCCGAGCAGCACCGGGCCGGGCCGAAGGCGTGAGGGCCGCGGCGCGGGCCTCATCCTTCGACAGGCTCAGCACGAGGCTTGGGGAGGTTCGATACGAAGCGGGCGGAAGCTTTGGCAGCAGAACGCAGTATTTCGCCGAGTGCGTATTGCGGCTAAGGCGCGCCCTCATGCTGAGCCTGTCGAAGCATGCAGTCTTCGACAGGCTCGCCCCCCGGCAGTATCATGTCGGCCCCGCAGTATCGAGACATCCATGACAGAAACGCCGCACCAGACAGCACCCACGGGCCCCATGACGCCGTTTGCGCCGATCCACGGGCCGTTTACCTGGACCGGGCCGGAGATGGCCGCGCGGACCGATTGGATTCACGAATTCAGCGCGCCCGAGATCGCGGAAATCGACGCCGCGGTCGCGGCGGTGCAGGCCCAGGGACGCGATATCCTCGACATCCGGCAGGCGGACTTTCCCCTGCCGACGCTCGGGCCGATCCTGGCCGGTGTCCGCGAGGCGCTGGTGAACGGCTGCGGCGTCAATCTGATGCGCGGCCTGCCGGTCGACCGCTGGACGGTCGCGCAGAGCGCCATCGCCTATTGGGGGCTCGGGTGCCATCTCGGGGACGCGGTGTCGCAGAACCCGGATGGCCATGTGCTCGGCCACGTCAAGGATATCGGCGGCAGCTTTCACGATCTCAATGCGCGGGCCGGATATCAATCGCGGGCGCGGCTGCCGTTCCACACCGACCTCGGCGCCGATCTCGTCGGCCTGCTGTGCCTCAAACCGGCGAAGGCGGGCGGCCTCAGCAGCGTCACCAACGCGATGGCGATGCACAACGCCATGCTAGACCGGCGGCCCGACCTGCTGCGTCTGCTGGCCGCACCGATCCACCGCGACCGTCGCGGCGAGTTCATTCCCGGCAAGGCACCGACCTATGAGGCGCCGGTCTTCGCCTATCACGCGGGCTACATGACCGTGACCTTCGTCCGCCGCTTCGTCGAATCCGCGCCGCGCCATCCGGACGTGCCGCCGGTGACGCCCGAGCTGGTCGAGGCGATGGACCTGCTCGAGGAACTGGCGGAAAGCGACGACTTGCGGCTCGATATGGATTTTCGCGCCGGCGACATTCAGTGGATCAACAATTTGATCACCTTTCACTCGCGCACCGATTTCGAGGATTGGCCGGAGCCCGCACGGCGCCGCCACTTGCTGCGGCTGTGGCTCAACCTGCCGAATGGCTGGCCGCTCCCGCCGTCCTATTACGAGCGTTTCGGGTCGGCGCATGACGACGGAAGGCCGCGCGGCATGCACATGCCGGGCGTCGCCCTGAGCGCGCCGCTGGATGTGGCGAACAGTTCCGGAAAATCCTGATGACCCTTTTTGTGATCGGCTACCCAGACCTCGCGGCCGCCGATGATGAGTGGATCGAGGACATCCGCCGCCGGCACGATCCGCAGTTCGAGCTGATTCGGCCGCACTTCACCTTGGTGTTCGGGATGACCGATGTCGACCACCGCGCGGCGGTCGATCACGTTGCCGGCGTCGCCGGATGGTTCGGCACAGTGGATTTCCGGATCAGCCGGGTGTTCGTCGACACGGCGAACAGCGAGGGCGCCGCCTTCCTCTATCTGGTGCCGGAAGAGGGGCATGAATCGCTCTATGCGCTGCACGAGCGGCTGAACGAAGGGCCGCTCGCCGGGACGCGCAATCACGAGGCGTCCTTCGTGCCGCACATCACGATCGGCCGGCTCGACGATCCTGCGGAAGCCCAGACACAAGTCACCGAACTGAACCAAGACGCCATCGACATCGCCGGAAGCGTGAGCTCACTGACAGTGGCGCAGATCGACGAAGTGGGGCTGGAGGAGCTTGCGACCGTGGCGCTGGCGTCGTGATGGGGTCAACATCTGCGGCAAACTCATTTCCACATACCCATTGCCCCCGTTGCACCCGCTTGAGAGAATTGCCCGGCGCGGACCCGCTCGGGGTTTGCCGATACCTGAAATAACCGCCTCGATACCTCCAGCAAGGGAAGGGAAGAAACATGGCCGAGTCGAATGGAAGGCTGCCGCTTGAAGGGTATACCGTATTGGACCTGACGCAGGCGCGGGCCGGGCCGACCTCGGCGCGGGTGCTGGCCGATTGGGGCGCGAATGTCATTTACGTGGAGCCGCCCGCAACCTCGGGCAAGAACCGGGTGTCGCTGACCGGACAGCGCGACAGCTTCGATTTCCAGAACCTGCACCGCAACAAGCGCAGCCTGACCATCGACCTGAAGAACCCCGAGGGTCACAAGCTGTTCATGAAGCTGGCGGAAAAGGCGGACGTCATCACCGAGAATTTCCGCTCAGAGGTGAAGCATCGGCTGGGCATCGACTACGACTCGGTGGCCAAGGTCAATCCGCGCATCGTCTATGGCAGCATTGCCGGGTTCGGCCAGGACGGGCCGTATGGCAAACGCCCCGGCGTCGACCAGATCGCCCAAGGAATGGGCGGGCTGATGTCGATCACCGGACTGCCGGGGCAGGGGCCGGTCCGCGTCGGCATTCCGATCACCGATCTGTGCGCCGGCATGTTCCTGGCGCAAGGCATCCTGATTGCCCTGCTCGACCGCGAGAAGACCGGCAAGGGACAGTGGGTGCATACCTCGCTGCTCGAGGCGATGACCTTCATGCTCGATTTCCAGGCGTCGCGCTGGCTACAGAAAGGCGAGGTGGCGCCGCAGGCGGGCAACGACCATCCGATCAACGTGCCGATGGGCTGCTTCGAGACCGCAGACGGGCTGGTCAACATCGCCGCGTCGGGCACCATGTTCGAGCGCTTCTGCGAGGCCGCGGACGCAATGGGTCTTTTGAAAAACCCCGACTACGCCGATCATGACGTTCGCGCGACCAACCGGGCCAAGCTGAATGCGGATGTTGCCGCGATCCTCAAGAAACAGCCGACGGAACATTGGGTCGAGGTGTTGAATGCCGCCGGCGTTCCGTGCGGGCCCGTGAACAGCATCGACCAGACCTTCAATGATCCGCAGGTCAAGCATCTCGGCGTCGTCCGGCAGGTCGATCATCCACGCCTGGGCAAGCTCGACGTGGTGCGCCAGCCGGTCAACCTGACTGCGACGCCGCAGCCGCAGACCTTCCGCTATCCGACGCCCGACGCGGGCGAGCACAGCGACGTCATCCTTGCGGAAATGGGCTTCGGCGCGGCGGAGATCGCGGCGCTGCGGGAAGCCAAGGCGATATAGCGGCGGCCCACGAACCCTCGTAAACACATCCCCGCACTTCGTCAGGCTCAGTGTGAGGATGTGTTTTCGACTTCATACACTGCCTCATCCTGAGCTTGACGAAGGATGAGGATGCGCCGCCCGGGAAGAGCGGCAGCGACCGAACAGGAGAAACGCGATGAAACTCAGCACCGACAAGATGATCGCCAAGAAGGAAGGCGGCATCGGCTGGATGATTTTCAACAATCCGGAACGCCGCAACGCGATCTCGCTGGCGATGCGGGAGGCGATGGTCGAGATATTCGAGGACTACCAGGCGGATGACAACGTCCGTGTGCTGGTCATGCGTGGTGCCGGCGACAAGGCGTTCGTGTCGGGCGCGGACATCTCGGAATTCAAGGAAAAGCGCAACAGCGCCGAATCCGCCGCGTATTATGATTCGGTATCGGCGAAGTCGCGCGAAGCGATGGAGAGTTTCGACAAGCCGATCATTGCGATGATCCAGGGGTTCTGCGTCGGCGGCGGGCTCGCCACGGCGTTGAACGCGGATCTGCGGATCGCCGCCGAAGGCTCGCAATTCGGCATTCCCGCGGCCAAGCTCGGTCTCGGATACGGCTTTGGCCAGCTAAAGAACCTCGCGGATATCGTAGGCCCGGCGAACGCCAAGGAGATCATGTTCACCGGCCGTCGATACGACGCGGAAAAGGCATTGTCGATGGGCTTGATCAACGCGTTGGTACCGGCGGCGGAGCTCGAGGCGACGGTGCGCGAATATGCCGAGGAAATCGCCGGCAACGCGCCGCTCACGGTGAAGACCGCCAAGGCGACGATCGGCGAACTGGTCAAGGACGCCGACGACCGCGATGTCAACAAGATCGAGGATATGGTCAAGGCCTGCTTCGACAGCGCCGACTTCAAGGAAGGCCGCGAAGCCTTCATGGAGAAACGTAAGCCCGCGTTCCAGGGCCGGTAGCCGTTCGCGCATGAATGCGATCTCCACGGATTTGACGCCGGCGGAGGCGATTGAGCGTGTCGCGGCGCAAGGCCGGCGGGTCGAGACGCCCTGCGGCGACGGCGCGCTGGTCTGGCGCCTCTGGGGTTCCGGGCCGCCGCTCGTGCTGCTGCACGGTAATTTCGGCAGTTGGCTGCATTGGATCCGCAACATCCTGCCGCTGGCCGAGCGCTTCACCGTCATCGCCAACGACGCTCCGGGCTTCGGTGAGTCCGCGATGCCGCCGCTGCCGTGCCCGCCGCGGGATCACGGGGAGATTTTGCTGCAAGGGCTGGCGGAAATCGTCGCGGAGCCGACCCGGTGGCACCTCGCCGGGTTTTCCTACGGCGGACGGCTGGCCGGGGAGGTGGCGGCGCTCGCGCCCGAGCGAACCGCATCGCTGATCGTGCTCGCGCCGGGCGGCCTCGGGGTTGGGGACGCACCCTGGCCGGAATTGAAGCGCATGTCTTCGGACATGGACCAACGCGAGCGGTTGGCGGCACACCGATACAACGTCCAGGCGTTGATGATCCATGATCCGGCGAAGGTCGACGATCTCGCCGTGCATATCCAGGACTGGAACACGCGGCATTCACGATTCAAAATGCGGAGCTGGTCGGACGAGGAGCGTTTCGCCTCGCTCGCACGGGTTCTGCCGACGGTCACCGTGCCGATCAGGGGTATCTTCGCCGCGAAAGACGTGATGGCGGCGCACAATATGCAGGCGCGGGTCGATATGCTGAAGTCCATTCAGCCGGACGCGGACGTGCATATCCTCGACGGCGTCGGCCATTGGATGCCGTACGAGGCGCCGGAGCGGATCAACGCGCTGCTGCTGGAAATGCTGGGAGGTGATTTGTGAGCGGAGAGGGCGTTCTCGACGGGATCCGCGTGCTCGATTTCGGCCGGTATATTGCCGGGCCGTGGTGCGCCGCGCTGCTGGGCGACTTCGGCGCCGAGGTGATCCGTATCGAGCGGCGTGACGGCGGCGAGGACCGCTATCTGGTGCCGCTCGCGGGCGAGGATGCGGGACCGATGTTCCTGGAGTGCAACCGCAACAAGCGCGGCATGACGCTCGACAGCACCACGCCGGACGGCAAGGAAGTGCTGCGCAGACTGGTTGAGACCGCCGATGTGGTGGTCGCCAACCTGCCGCCGGCCGGGCTCGTGGCGCTCGGCCTCGATTACGCGAGCCTGTCCGCGATCAAGCCGGATATCATCCTGACCACCGCAACCGCGTTCGGCACGATCGGCCCCTATGCGACCAAGATCGGGTTTGACGGCATGGCGCAGGCGATGTCGTCGGCGATGCATATCGCCGGCCAGCCGGGCGAACCGATGAAAGCCTATGCGCCCTGGGTCGATTTCAGCACCGGCGCGCTGTCCGCGTTCGGCACGGCGATGGCGTTGATCGCGCACCGCCAGACCGGGCAGGGCCAGCAGGTCGAAGGCGCGCTGCTGGCAAGCGCCCTGACGGCGATGAACAATCTGCTGATCGAGGAAAAATTGACCGGTGTCGGCCGGGTGCCGCGCGGCAATCGGGGACAGATAAACGGTCCGGCCGATTGTTTCGCCACAAGTGACGGGCACATTCTGGTCTGGGTGGTCGGTGAGCGTCAGTTCCGCAATTGGGCGCGGCTGATGGGCGAGGAGGAACAATGGACCTCCGATCCCCGTTTCGCGACGGACGATCTGCGGGGCGATAACGGCAAGGTCCTCAGCGCCCGCATGGCCGAGTGGTGCGCCGGGCGCACGACGGCGGACGCCCTCGAAGCGCTTGAGGCGGCGCGGCTGCCGGCCGGACCGGTCTTGTCGGCGGCACAGGCGGTTGCGGATGCGCATATCGAGGCCGGCGGCTTCCTGCAGGATGTCGACTATCCGGGACTGCCGTCGCCGGCGCCGCTGATGACCACGCCGGTCAAGCTGTCGGCCCAACCCGGCACGATCCGCCGCCGCGCGCCGCAACTGGGCGAACACACCGATGAAATTCTCGGCGAACTCGGGTATGGCGCGGACGAAATCGAGACGTTGCGCGCGTCCGGCGCGGTATAGGGTTGGTTCCGCAATTCGGGAGGTCAGGTCATGGAATTGGTTCCGCTGAGCGAGGCGCTTGGTGTCGAGGTGCGCGGGGTGGATCTGGCGGCGCCGGTCGATGACGCGACCGCGGCGGCGCTCAACCGGGCGTTTGTCGACGGCGTCGTGATTTGTTTGCGCGGGCAAACCCTCGACGCGCCGGCGTTCCTGCGGGCGGCGGCGATGTTCGGCACGCCGTTTGCGCAAATCTATGGGCAGTTCAACCTCGCCGACCATCCGGAGATCGGGGTCCTGACGCACCGGGATACGGACAGCGCGGGCACCGGCGAGCGCAAAATTCGCGGCACTTCCTGGCATACGGACGCGTCCTATTTCGAGCGCCCGCCGAAGGCAACCATGCTGTATGCCGAGGCGGTGCCGGAGGAGGGGGGCGATACGCAATTCGTCAATTTGCGGGCCGCCTATGCGGCGCTGCCGGATGATGTGCGCGGCCGGATCGACGGGCGGACCGCGCTGCACGTCTACCAGAGCAGCCGGTCGCCGCGCCAATTGATCAAACGCAGCGGCGATCAGGTCGACCGGTTCGGCGACGGCATGCACCATCCGCTGGTGCGCACCCATCCGGATACCGGGCGGAAGGCGCTGTATCTTAACCCGATCCGCATGGAGAGCATCGACGGCGTACCGCGGGAGGAGAGCGACCGGCTGCTCGACTTTCTGCACGATCACGTCACGCAACCCCGGTTCGAATACCGCCATAAATGGCGTCCGGGCGACGTGCTGATGTGGGACAACCGCAGCGCGCTGCATCAGGCGAACGATGACTATGACTGGCGGACGCAATCGCGGCGTCTGCTGCGCATCATGCTGGAAGGCGAGGCGCCGGCGTAAATCATGGTGACAAATGTCGTCCGGGACGCCAATACTGCGGGCATCCATGGCGGCGATGCGGTCGCCCATCATTCCTCATAGGATTTACGCTTGCTGGCGCCTATCACCCCTCGCGCGGCTGAGTTGGCCTGATCATGGCGACGTCGCGAATTTCCTCCGCGCCGGCGCTCGGAATTGGCTGCATGTTGATCGCCGGGCTGCTGATGACCGCCAACAACGCGATCCTAAAATGGGTGACCAGCGGCTATCCCTCCGGCGAGGTCATCTTTATCCGGGGCGTCTTCATTTGGGTGCCGATCGCCATCCTGATCGCGCGCCAGGGCGGTCTTCGGACCGTGCGCGTCACCCACTGGCCCCTGCACGGGGTGCGGGCCGGTTGCGTCGTGGTTTCGGCGTTCATGTACATCATCGGATTGCGGTACCTGCCCTTGGCGGACGTGACGGCAATCAGCTTTTCCACACCGCTGTTCGTGACCATGATGGCGCCGCTCATGCTGGGCGAAGTGGTGGGCTGGCGGCGATGGTCCGCGGTTCTCGTCGGCTTTTTGGGAATCCTGACGATCACGCGGCCGACCGAAAACATTGTCGGTCTGGTGGTTTTGTTGCCGGTCGGGTCGGCGCTGTGCGCCGGTCTTCGTGATCTGATAACCCGGCGGATGACCGAGACCGAATCCTCCAACGCGATCCTCTGCACCACGACCGGGGCGGTGATGCTGGCGGGTCTCTTGACCGCACCGTTCGGCTGGAAGATACCGACGCCCACCGACCTTGGGCTAATGGCGGCGGCGGGCCTGCTGGCCGGTTTCGGCCATCATTTCATGATCGAGGCATTCCGCCATGCGGAGGCGGTGATCGTGTCGCCGTTTCGGTATCTGATGATCGTCTGGGCGATCGTGCTGGGATATGTGGTGTGGGGTGATTTGCCCGACCGCTGGGTGATCATCGGAATCGTCCTGGTGATCTTTAGCGGCATCTACATTTTCCATCGGGAAATCGTCCGACGGCGCGCCGCGGCGGCTCGATGAAGCCGGCGTGCCGGGTGGCGCTGCGATCTGCCCCGATTGATCGCCGCGCTCAAACCGGGACTTACGGCTTAAACTGCTTTCCAATCAGCTCGGCGAGTTCGCGGATATTTTCGTCTGACCAGTTCAGGAATTCGGTCCCTTCATCGTCCTCGTCCAGCAGATTTTCGATGAAGGTCTTGTATTTCAAGGGGTGATGCTCGCGCAATTCGCGCAGCCACAGCCGTGTTTCGTGTTGGATTATGACATGGTGCGCGTCATTGCTTAAATAGCTCGCCATCGTGCCTCCCTGCACTAAGGTGTCCTGAAATTTTTTTTATAGTTGCGATATTAATGCCGGGCCCGCGCGCCAAGGGTGAAACCGAGTGTTCCCGTGCCGAGCGGTCTGGGACTGAATACTTTGCCTATTGTTACAATTGGTCAAGAAAAATTTGTACGGACCTTTGTTTTTTTGCATCCGCGCGCGCCGGATGAATTGGTGGCGAGGCTTGTACACCACTTACGTCATTCGATATTTGAGAATTTTGTTATTGGTTTTCACATTGCGGAAATTATGAGTGAAGCATTTTCAGAAATTTGGGCATTTCGGTTATATAACAAACAAATAAAAATACGGTGTTACATGATGTAACGAAATTTATATTATCAATATATAAATACAAACTATTTCAGTAATAAATAATTTCTATTCCATATAGACGGCGTTTCTTTTCATTATTTGGCTACGCCGGAACATCACCTTGAATGGTAATGCGGTGCATGCGCCGCCGCCGGCCCGGGTAATCGTTGAGCGCGCAATGCTGGGTGCAGCGGTTATCCCAGAAGGCGAGCGAGCCCGGCGCCCAGCGAAACCGGCAGGTAAATTCCGGCTGCACCGCATGGGCGCGAAGGAAATCGAGCAGGGGAAGGCTCTCCGTCTCGCTCATCTTTTCGAACATCTGGGTGTGCGAGCCGACATAGAGCGCCTTGCGGCCGGTCTCCGGGTGCGTACGCACCACCGGATGCAGGGAGACCGTCTGTTCGCCGCCGGTGTCGCGCGCCTGCATGCTGCCGCCGGCGAGGTAGCTTTGCTGGCGGCTTTGGCCATGCACCTGATCGCCATTGAAGACGGCGCGCAGCCCGTCGAGCATCGCCTTCATGCCGTCCGATAGCGCCTCATAGGCGAGGTACTGATTGGCGAAGGCGGTGTCGCCGCCGTGGGTCGGCGTTTCCAGCGCGTAGAGCAGGGTGCCGAGTGCGGGACGCGGGGCGAAGGATTGGTCGGTGTGCCAGCGGCCGCCGAAATTCTGGGTATCGGTTTCGGTCTTCAGAATTTCCAGAATATCCGGATAGCCGTCGATCGGCTGCACATAGGGGTGGCGATGGATGCGGCCCCAGCGTTGGGCGAAAACGAGGAACTGGTCGGATGTCAGGCTTTGCCCGTGGAAAAAGATGACGTTGTTTTCGAGAAAGGCGCGCCGGATTTCCGCAAATGCGGCGTCGTCCAGGGGCCGGGACAGGTCGGCGCCGCGAACCTCGGCGCCCAGCGCCCCGGCAATCGGTGCGACGTCGATGTGCCGGTAGGCCTCGGGCACGGCGTCATCCCCCTAAAATGGGGTGTCGCCGCAAATCGTCACCTTGTGCACGCGCCGGCGGAAGCCGGTGTAGTCGTTGATCGCGAAATGCTGGCAGCAGCGGTTGTCCCACAGGGTCAGCGTGCCGACCTCCCAGCGCAGGCGGAACGTGAACTCCGGCCGGTGCGTCAGCTCCATGAGGTAGCTCAGGATCGGTGCGCTTTCTTCGTCGGTGAGTCCGTCGAAACGCTCGGTGTGCGAGCCGACATAGAGCGCCTTGCGGCCGGTTTCCGGATGGGTGCGGATGATCGGATGCGACGAGATGGTCTGCACGTCCGGCGGCGGCACCACCTGTTTCAGCGTGCCGAGCCCGGCCTTTTCACGTTCCATGCGCGTGAGGCCGGAGGGATGCTTGCGGCTGTCGCCGTTGTTGATGCCTTTCAGGCCGGAAAGCATCGCCTTCATGCCGTCCGATAGCGCCTCATAGCCGAGATAAAGGTTGGAGAACATGGTGTCGCCGCCATAGGGCGGCATCTCGCGGGCGTACAGCATGGTGCCCTTGGCCGGCTTGGCCGTGTACATCTGGTCGGTGTGCCAGCGCCCGCCATTGTTGCGCTCCTCGTCCTCCGTCTTGAGGATTTCAAGGACTTCCGGATGGTCGTCCAGCGGCTTGTTGAACGGGTGAATGTGGATGTCGCCGAAGCGCCGGGCGAAGGCCAGATGGTCGTCGGGCGTCAAATCCTGATCGCGGAAGAAGATGATGTTGTTCTCGAGCCAGGCGCGGTGGATTTCGCCGAAGGTGGCGTCATCCAGCGGCTTCGACAGGTCGACGCCGGCGATTTCGGCGCCCAGCGCGCCGGCCGCGCGTTTTACCTGGATCCGTTCATAGGCTTGACTGCTCGTGTCCTGAATTTGGGCTTCCGACATCACAATTGCCCTCCAAAGGCGTTATCCGTTTTCCGGCCGCAGGGTCTGCATAGGGTTCGGTCAGTAAGGCGTGTCGCCTTGAATGGTGATGCGATGCATCCGCCGTCCGCCGGAATAATCGTTGATCGCATAGTGCTGGCTGCAGCGGTTGTCCCAGAAGGCGAGCGAACCGACCTCCCACCGGAACCGGCAGGTGAATTCGGGCCGGTGCGAATGCTCCATCAGGAAGTTGAGCAGGGGTTCGCTTTCCTCATGGGTCATGCCGGCGAATTTCTCCGTGTGCGAGCCGATATAGAGCGCCTTGCGGCCGGTCTCCGGATGGGTGCGGATCAGCGGATGCTCGGAGATCGTCTGGATGTCGCCGGGATCCTTGACCTTGGCCTGCATGCTGCTGCCTTGCGCCTTGTAGCGCTCGGCGCGCGACAGGCCGCCATAGCGGCGCTTGTTGTCGCCGTTGTTGACGGACTTCATCCGGCCCAGCATCTCCTTCATGCCGTCGGACAGCGCGTCATAGGCGAGATAGAGGTTGGAGAACTGGGTATCGCCGCCGACCGGCGGCAATTCCTTGGCGTAGAGCATGGTGCCCATCGCCGGCTGGGCGGTGAACATCTGGTCGCTGTGCCAGCGGTTGCCGAAATTGCGGACGTCGCCTTCCTTCTTCTCGATCTCGAAAATTTCCGGATTATCCGGCAGCCCCTGCATATAGGGGTGCAGGTGGATGCCGCCCCAGCGCTTGGCGAAGGCGAGATACTGGTCCGACGTCATGTCCTGGCCGCGGAAGAAGATAACGTTGTTTTCGAGCCAGGCGCGGCGGATTTCCGAGAAGGTCTCTTCGTCCAGCGGTTTTGACAGGTCGGGCCCCAAGACCTCGGCGCCGAGCGCGCCGGCGATCGGCTTGACCTCGATGGTTTGATAGGGCGGCTGGTTATCGAACGGTTGGTGGCCTTCGGGCATGGCGTTTCCTCAGCAGGGTCCCCGCGCGTAGGGACGATCTCATACCGAACCGATCCGTCCGGTGGGACGGCGCGGTCGTGCGGCGCTTTCTGCGGTCCCCGGCGAATTGGGAAAGGCGCGCCGAGTAGCCGCTAGTTTAGTCCTGTTGCCGTCCACGGTCTAGCGGGCGGCTCACACCGGCACCGCGTCGCCCTTGATCGTCAACCGGTGCATCACCCGGCGCTGGCCGGGGTAATCGGCAACCGCGTAGTGCATGGTGCAGCGGTTGTCCCAGAGCGCGAGCGAACCGACGCGCCAGCGGAAGCGGTAGGTGAATTCGGGCCGGTGCGCATGCGCTATCAGATAGTCCAGCAGCGGCTTGCTTTCCTCGACGGTCATGCCGACGAAACGCTCCGTCTGATCGCCGAGATAGAGCGCCTTGCGGCCGGTTTCCGGATGCGTGCGGATGATCGGATGCTCGGCGATGACCTCGGCGTCCGGTGCGCTGCCGTCATGCAGCTTGCCGCCCATGCCGCCTTTGTCCGCACTCTTGTACCACTCGGCGCGGGACAGCCCGCCGTAACGCGCCTTGTTCTCACCGTTGTTGAAGGTCCGCACGCCGGCCAGCATCGCCTTCATGCCGTCAGACAGCGCATCATAGGCGGCGTACAGATCGGCGAAGATCGTGTCGCCGCCGACCGGCGGCAGCTGCTTGGCATAGAGGATCGTCGCCTTGGCCGGGATCGGCGTGTACATCTGATCGGAGTGCCAGCGGTTGCCGAAGACCCGCGTGTCGTCTTCCTTTTTCACCAGTTCGAAGATTTCAGGGTGGCCGTCCAGCCCCTTCATATAGGGGTAGAAATGGATGCCGCCCCAACGCTTGCCGAAGCCGAGGAATTGCTCCGGCGTCAGGTGCTGGTCGTGGAAGAAGACCGCCTGGTGGTCGAGGAAGGCGCGGTGGATCGCCGCGAATGTGGCCGCGTCGAGGGGCGCCGACAGGTCGACGCCGGAAATCTCC
>Ga0224508_10002707_pt1 | contig 14925 bp, 12 predicted proteins | sample SF_Jan12_sed_USG_4_FD_170157 | JGI IMG/M metagenome (GOLD analysis project Ga0224508, IMG submission 170157) | Sediment microbial communities from San Francisco Bay, California, United States - SF_Jan12_sed_USGS_21 | ecosystem: Environmental > Aquatic > Marine > Sediment | place: USA... | reverse complement strand
CTTCGCCGAAACAAGGTCAGCTACTGGGGTCATTTGGTCAAAGCGATTGAGGATTATGTTCTGGGTAGCTTGATCATGCTGGTTGCACTGCCGATTTTTGCTGTCATCGCAATTGCAATCAAGATCGATAGCCCCGGTCCTGTTTTCTTCCGGCAGCGTAGGCACGGGCTGAATCACAACATTATTTCCATTTTCAAGTTTCGCACCATGAATGTCATGGAAGATGGCGATGAAATAAAACAGGCGAAGAAAGGCGACCAGCGCGTTACGCGTGTCGGCGCATTCCTGCGAAAGACCAGCCTGGATGAGCTGCCTCAACTGTTCAACGTTTTGCGCGGCGAAATGTCGTTGGTCGGGCCAAGGCCTCATGCGATCGCACATAACAACCAGTATGGTGAGATTCTCAAACAGGCTTCCTATGCAAGCCGGCACCTGGTCAAGCCGGGGATAACCGGATGGGCCCAAATCAACGGATTTCGCGGCCCAACAGACAGACCTTACCTGATGCGAGAGCGGGTTCGCTGCGATCTTGAATATATCGATAACTGGTCAATCTGGTTCGACCTGGAGATTCTGCTATTAACTCTGGTTTACGGTTTTGTGGCCAAGAACGCCTACTAGCAGGATTATCTAGGCGGTTTGCGCTATAGATCCGGAAAAATCACGTTTAAAAACACCACTTTCACCGGACTTGTGGCCGGCAAACTTGCGCAATTCTTTGCCGACAATTGAAGTCATCACGCAAACTGAGTTGGCAAGATTCATGCTGCTGTAGTTGAATTTCGCATCTTGGGACTGAGCAAGACAATGAAAGTCGCAATACTTGCCGGTGGTAAAGGGACCAGACTCGCTGAGGAAACGAGTGTGCGCCCAAAGCCGATGGTTGAAATTGGTGGTCGCCCCATTCTTTGGCACATAATGATGCACTACTCCCGGTTCGGGTTGAATGAATTTGTGATCGCGCTTGGCTACAAGGGCGAATTCATCAAGAAGTATATGGCCGACTACTCGACGCTGAGTGGCAACCTGACAGTGCGTCTTGGCCAAAACGCCTCTGCATCCGTTCAGCAGCACGAAAACACCCACCCCGAATGGCAAATTGATCTGATCGAAACCGGTATGGACACATTAACTGGTGGCCGGATCAAGCGGTTGAAACCCTATCTGGGCGAGGGGACTTTCATGCTCACCTGGGGGGACGGTGTTTCTGACGTCAATCTTGACGATCTCCTGGCGTTTCACCGTGCTCATGGAAAACTGGCGACCGTGACAACCGTTCGCCCGCCCGCCCGTTATGGTCACATGCTGTTCGACGGTGACCAGATCAAGAGCTTTGAGGAAAAGCCACAGACGGCGGAAGGCTGGATCAATGGCGCCTTCTTTGTTCTGGAGCCTGAGGTCCTGAACTATATCGAAGGCGATATGGTCATGTTCGAACATGCACCGATGGAGACACTTGCCCGGGAAGGCCAGCTGATGGCGTACCGTCACAATGGCTTCTGGTCCTGTATGGATACGCTTCGGGACAAGACGAAACTGGAAGAAATGTGGGACTCAGGCGATCGCCCATGGGCGACTTGGGAGAACTAGATATGCGTGTATTGATCACGGGTCATCTCGGCTATATCGGCACTGTGCTGGTGCCGATGGCCGTAAAGGCAGGCCATGAGGTCATGGGATATGACAGCGATATCTTCGAACGGTGCACTTTCGCACCAGGCGGCAAAATCACGCGGGTCCCGGAAATCCGTAAGGATATCCGGGATATGGAAATCGCCGATCTTGTCGGCTTCGACGCGGTGCTTCACCTGGCCGGTCTGTCGAACGACCCCCTGGGGGACCTGCGACCGGACGCCACCTATGAGATCAACCACAAGGCGACTGTCCGGCTTGCCGAAATCGCCAAGAAGGCCGGCGTGAAGCGCTTTGTCTATGCGTCGTCCTGCTCCAACTATGGGTCTGCCGGCAACGACTTCATAGACGAAAACGGCGCGTTCAACCCGATAACACCTTATGGCGAATCGAAAGTGAAATCCGAAATTGGTCTTGGCAAGCTGGCTGATGAGGATTTCTGCCCCACCTATATCCGGGCAGCCACGGCATATGGTGTCTCGCCGCGCATTCGTTTCGACCTGGTATTGAACAATCTTGTGGCCTGGGCGCTCACGACGGGCCAGATCTATATGAAATCGGACGGCTCGCCCTGGCGGCCGATCGTTCATATTGAGGATATTTCCAGGGCCTATCTGGCCGTTCTGCATGCACCGGAAGACAAAGTCTTCAATGAAGCCTTCAACGTCGGCATCACCGAACAGAACTACCAGATCCGCGAGCTCGCCGAGATCGTGGCCGATGTTGTTCCAAATTGCAAAATCGCCTATGCGCCCGACGCCGGTCCGGATACCCGCTGTTACAGGGTGAACTGCGACAAGATTCGCAACGTGCTGCCGGAGTTCCAGCCGCAATGGGATGCGCGCAAGGGAGCCGAAGAGCTCTACAAGTCCTATCTGAAAATTGGCCTGACCCTGGAGGAATTTGAGGGGCCTCGCTATCAACGCATTGGTCATCTCAAGAAACTGCTGAGCGATGGCGTTCTGGACGGCAATCTCAAACATACAGCGCCGCGCGCGAAGGCGGAAACAAAGGAATACGATCAGCCGGTTGACGATGCCGGCACGCTGAAGAGGGATTGCGGCGACGCATCATGCCATTCATGCGGCCACAAGGGGCTCATGCCGGTGCTCGACCTGGGGCTAATGCCGCGTTCCGACGGGCTGATATCCGATAAATCCAAGAACGGCAGGGAAAAGCGCTATCCGCTCCGTGTAGGTTTTTGCCCGGAATGCACTCTTGTGCAGATTCTCGAGGCTCTGCCTCCGGAAGAGCTTTTTGGCGAGGACTATCTGTATTTCTCCTCCTTTTCCGAGGATTTGCTGGCGCATTCTCGTACCAATGCGATGGAACTCATCGACCGGCGCGGGCTGGGAGAGGACAGTCTTGTCGTCGAACTGGCAAGCAATGACGGCTATATGCTGTCGAATTTCAAGGAACGCAATATTGGTGTCCTTGGAATTGAACCGGCGCCAAAGCAGGCCGAAGCGGCGCGCGTGCTGGGCATTGAGACCATCAGCGAGTTTTTCGGGCAGGCTCTTGCCGAAAAACTGCGCAACGATGGACGCGCGGCCGATCTCGTGATCGCAAATAATGTCGTCGCCCATGTTGCGGATACAAATGACTTTGTCGCCGGCATCCGAAAGATTCTGAAGGATGACGGCATGGTGGTCGTTGAATTCCCCTATGTTCGCGACCTTATCGATCATGGCGAGTTTGACACCATCTATCACGAGCATCTCTGCTATTTCTCTGTGACAAGTGCGGAGGCGCTATTCCGCCGTCATGGTCTCTACCTGAACGACATTCGTCGAATCCCGATCCACGGCGGTTCGCTGCGTCTCTACTTTGAAACCAGAGACGAGCGTGGACCGGCCGTGGCGCAAATCCTTGAAGAGGAAAAGCGTCTCGGTATTGACGACTATCAATACTATCGCAATTTCGGGACGCAAATTCAGGAGTTTCGCAGCCGCGCCCGCTCGCTGATCGGAGATCTCAAGGCGCAAGGAAAGCGGATCGTTGCTTATGGTGCTGCGGCAAAGGGAACGATCATGCTGAATTATCTGGGCCTGAACGATCGAACGGTCGACTATGTCGTCGACAAGAATGTGCACAAACAGGGCAAGTTCATCCCCGGGGTGCGGTTGAGGATCGACGACCCGAAAAAGCTCATGGAAGACAGGCCTGACTATGTGATGATTCTTCCGTGGAATTTTCGCGACGAAATCATCCGCCAGCAGGACGCCTATCACAAATCGGGGGGCCGTTTCATCGTGCCTATCCCTGATCTTGAGGTCGTGTGACGACACGCGGGCAGCGCCATGAGTACTCCTGATCTAACCGAGATCGAAGCCGGCGCGGTCGTCCGGACGCACTCTGGCCATGGCCGCGGCAACTGTCCGTGCTGCGGTGGTCCTGCAATCCAGAGCATATACAGTGTCCGCGATATTCCCGTTCACAGCTGTGTCCTGTTGGACACCTTGGAAGATGCGCTGAAATTTCCGCGTCGTGACCTGGATCTTGTTTTCTGTTCGGACTGCGGTTTCGCCTTCAACAGCATCTTCGACGAAGCGATCATGGGTTACTCGACCAATTTCGAGGAGTCCCAGCATTTCTCCGGCACATTCAACAGCTTCGCCAAAGAGCTGGCCCGCGACATCGCGCAGAAGGCTGGCCTGAAGGGTAAGCACGTGCTGGAAATCGGATGCGGCAAGGGCGAATTTCTCCTCGAGCTTTGCGGGCTCGACGACAGCACTGGGCTCGGCATTGATCCGGGTTACCGAGAGGATCGGGTCGCGGGCAAGACCAGCGGCAAGGTGGACTTCATTGTCGATTTTTTCGGTCCCGCCTATAATGAACTGGAAGCCGACATCATCCTTTGCCGTCACACGCTGGAGCATATCTGTCCGGTGCGCGACTTTGTGGCCGACATTCGCCAGATGGTCGGGGACCGGAGGGATGTCCTGGTCTTCTTCGAAACGCCTGACGCCGAACGCGTTTTGGCAGAAGGCGCCTTCTGGGACATCTACTATGAGCATTGTTCCTATTTCAGTGCAGGCACGCATGCTCGCCTTTTCCGCCGTCAGGGATTCGACGTGACAGAAGTCGATCTGGTCTATGACCGGCAGTATATTGTTCAGTATGCCCGGCCGGCAGAAGGCGTGTCAGAGCCGCGTCTTCCGCTTGAGAATGATCTGGGCAGAATGAAGGAACTGGCGGCAGCATTTCCAGGTAGGGTCACGCAGATACAAGCTCATTGGCGCGATCTTGTGACAAGTGCGTCGGCCGAAGGCAAACATGTTGCAATCTGGGGCGGCGGCTCCAAAGGCGTTTCGTTTGTGACCACGTTGGGTCTCCGCACCGAGGTCCGCAGCGTCGTTGACATAAATCCCTATAAACAGGGCAAGTTCCTACCGGGCTCCGGCCATCGGGTAATTGCGCCCCAGGCACTTGTGGACGATCCTCCGGACATCGTCATTGTCATGAATCCTGTCTATGTCGATGAGATTTCCGAGCAGCTGAGGGGACTTGGCATAAGTGCAGATGTCGTCGCGGTATGATGACAGAGTCCGAGACAAGACACGCTGCAATAGACCAACCATCATCGTCTGCCTGCCCTGTCTGTAACACCGAGGCCGCCGGTACTTTCTTTGATCTGCGTAACGTTCCCGTTTTCTGCAATGTTTTGTGGGAAGAGAAGAAGCGCGCTGCCGGCGCCGACAAAGGCGACGTCAAACTCGTCTGCTGTGAGGGCTGCGGGCTGATCTACAATACCGCCTTCGAAGCGTCCAAGGTCGAATACGCGCCTGACTATGAGAATGCCCTTCATTTTTCAAAGAGCTTTCAGGCCTTCGCTGCGCAACTCGCCGAGGGTCTCGTCGCGCGTCATGGCCTAACCGGGAAGACAGTCGCGGAAATAGGCTGCGGCGATGGCTATTTCCTGAAGCAGATGGTCAGGGCCGGGGCCAGCAGGGGGATCGGTTTCGATCCCTCGATGGAGCAGCAAGACAAACGCGGATTCATGGACGAAAGTGTCGAGATCGTTCCCAAGGCCTTCCAGGCCGGTAATTTACCGACGCATTTCGATCTGGTGATATGCCGCCATGTGCTGGAGCATCTTCGCGACCCGTTGGGTCTTCTGGCCGGCATTCGTGAGGCCACCGGCAGGCGCCAGTCGGCGCTTTATTTCGAAGTTCCCAACACCGGCTGGATTTTGCAGAGCTGCAGCCTGTGGGATTTTATCTATGAGCATTACACCTACTGGACAGGGCCGACGCTGGAAGCTCTTTTTGCGCGGGCAGGGTTTCACATTCTCAAAACCGACACCGGGTTCGGCGACCAGTTCCTGATGATCGAGGCGGTTGCCGGGGGCAATGCCGCAGCCCCGGTTCGCGCGGAAGGTGACATCGGGGAACAGGCCGCCAACTGTCAGCGGTTTGGAGAGGCCGCGAAGATGCATCTGGACCGCTGGCAACACGATCTTGGCGGGTTCGCCGATTCAGGCAGAAAGGTAGCCGTGTGGGGTGCGGGATCGAAGGGTGTCACTTTTGTGAACGCCGTACCTGCTGCGCATGAGGCCGTTGCCTGCCTAGTCGACCTGAACCCTCGCAAACAAGGAAAATTCGTTGCCGGTTCCGCCCATCCGATCTTGGCTCCCGAACGTCTCGCTGAACTACGGCCGGATGTCGTTATTATCCCCAATGCGCTCTACGAACAGGAGATCGGTGCGGAACTCTCGAAAATGGGTGTCGAGGCGGAGTTGAAGACCCTTCAATAGGCGAAAGCCCATCGCTGCTTCTGCCGGTTTTGTCTGTTCGCTTGCTGCAAGCGTGTCGCCGGTTTTGTCCTGATAGAACAATATGAGGCAATATAGGCCTCGTGCTGATTTCTCTAGGTGCGCAACAGGCTCTGGAGATAGCGTCCGTACTCGTTCGCGCCGTGATAAGCAATATGCTCCTCAAGCCTGGCGTCATCGATGAGCCCCAAATACCACGCCACTTCTTCAAGGCATGCAATCTTCAAGCCCTGTCGCTGCTCAATGGTCTGGACAAATTGCCCGGCCAGCAGAAGCGCCTCCTGCGTTCCGGTGTCGAGCCAAGCGTAACCGCGTCCCATCTGTTCGACGAAAAGATCGCCGCGTTCCAAATAGGCAAGATTGACATCGGTAATCTCGAATTCACCACGGGCCGACGGGCGGATATTGCGCGCGATATCAACGACGTCATTGTCATAGAAATAGAGCCCGGTCACCGCAAAGGATGATTTAGGCTGCTTGGGTTTTTCCTCAATGCCGTTTGCCTTGCCGTTTTCATCAAAACTGACAACGCCGTAACGTTCCGGATCGGCAACGCGGTAAGCGAAAACGGTCGCACCGGCTTCGCGCGCAGCCGCATTCTGCAACAGCTCCGGCAATCCGTGGCCGTAGAAGATATTATCTCCCAGAATTAGCGCGACTCGATCGGAACCGACGAATTCACGACCGATTACAAAGGCCTGTGCCAATCCCTCAGGCTTTGGCTGCGCCGCATAGGACAATGAAATCCCCCACTGCGACCCGTCACCCAGCAGATCCTGGTAAAGCGGCAAATGAAGCGGCGTGGAGATGACCAGAATGTCGGAGATCCCGCTCAGCATGAGAATCGAGAGCGGGTAGTAGATCATCGGTTTGTCATAGATAGGCAAGAGCTGTTTGGACACAGCCCGCGTAATTGGGTAGAGCCTCGTACCGCTGCCGCCCGCAAGAATGATCCCCTTCATAAACTGGTCCCCTTTCAAATGGGCGAACTAACGCCGGCAGGCCGGTGTGCGATGGGCCAACTGCGGTCCTGGACCTTGACCAGGCTTCTGGAAGACTTCCGGTCAGCAGCGCCCTGCGCGAACCTGGTATTCGATGTGAAAATGACAGAACTCATTGCTGGCCCGCGAGACTACGCACGAAGCCCGCTTGCCAGGCCAAGGCGTCTGCCGTCGTAAAGCTTGGTTCTGATTTTGCGCCACCAGCTTTCATGAGCAAGGTACCAGTCGAGCGTTGAGGTCAGTCCTTCCTCAAAAGTGACCGACGGTTCCCAGCCCAATGCTTGTTTGATTTTCGTCGCATCGATCGCGTAACGCTGGTCGTGGCCTGGCCGGTCTGTAACGAAGGTGATCAGCCGGTCATGAGGCGCCAGATCCGGAAAGCGTGCATCCATCAATTCACAAATCGCCCGAACGACGTCGATATTCTGCCTCTCGGCGTCACCGCCAATATTATAGACCTCGCCCACACGTCCTTTCGTGAGGACTGTCCACAACGCCCTGGCGTGGTCGGTAACGAACAACCAATCGCGCACATTGCGCCCCTCGCCATAAACGGGCAACGGCTCGCCTTCGCGCGCATTGATGATCGTTACTGGAATCAGTTTTTCAGGGAATTGCCAGGGTCCGAAATTGTTGGAACAGTTGCTGACGATGACAGGAAGACCGTAAGTCTCGCCCCAAGCCTGGACCAGATGGTCCGATCCGGCTTTCGACGCGGCATAGGGCGAGCGTGGACTATAGGGGGTTTGCTCTGTGAATGCCGGATCATCGAAGTCAAGGGATCCATAAACTTCATCGGTAGAGACGTGGTGAAACCGGAATGCCTGCTGCCGCGCCCCGCTAAGACCTGACCAATAACGCAATGCAGCTTCGAGAAGCGTATAAGTCCCGATAAAATTGGTTTGCATGAAATCGGCTGGCCCGTCGATCGATCGGTCGACATGGCTTTCGGCCGCAAGGTGCATCACCGCGTCCGGTTCAAATTCCGCAAAGACGCGATCCAATGCCGAAGCATTGCAAATGTCGGTGCGCGAAAAACCGTAGAGCTCGCTATTGGCGGCATCCTCCAGAGCTTCCGGCATTGCCGCGTAGGTGAGCTTGTCGACATTGAAGACATGCGCGCCCTGGCTGCCAGTGATATGGCGGATTACCGCCGAGCCGATGAAGCCGCTTCCACCTGTTATCAGTACGCGCATGACATCTCCAACCTGACGAACTCCCGACTTGAATGCATAGGCACCTCGTCTGAGGCTGCCATCCTTATAGTCTAAGAGACTGCCGCATCTTGAGCGATTCTAGGCATAAAAAGTGACATTGCGATCTCGACCCGGCGGGATGATTCCGTGGCCTGACAAACACCTCTTGCCTCCACGCTGATGGCCATTCACTGCCAAGGCTCTCATCGTATCCGAGAATGCCAAAAATATGTTGCGGCATAAAGAATTCTGATACGTTATAAGCAATCTCAGTTAATGGCGCGAGGATGATGAATTCTTGCACCACCTTGGTCTTATGCAGCTGCTGAGCCGGCCTTGAGGGGTACGGCTTCCCGCTCGGCGATGCTTACTATGCCGGTTATTCTGGCTGCTGACTATCATCGACGGTTTCTACCAGGTGACGCCAGGCCTGTCGTCGGCAAGGCGTCCGAGCCCGGATGATGTCCTGCATGGTTTCGCACGGGGCGTGAACATTTTGCTTGCCATTTACCTCGGAGGTTAAATGCGGAACCGGTGCGCACTATTTGTGCTATAGGACCCCAGCGGATCAATAGGCCTTGAACGGATTGCACCTGCCCGAAAGGGCGATTCAATCGAGTTTCGGGATAGCCAGAACCGATGAATATCACGCTGTTCGAATTGCCGGGGCCTGTGCTCCTGACCCCGGAAATATTCCGTGACGAAAGAGGTTTCTTTTCGGAGACGTATAATAAGCGGGTCATGGACCAGGCCGGAATCTCAATCCCCTTTGTGCAGGATAACCATTCGCTGTCAAAACCGACGGGCACGGTCAGAGGCCTGCATTTTCAGACGTCTCCCCACGCTCAGGACAAGCTGGTTCGTGTCACGCGTGGTGCGATATTCGATGTTGCTGTCGACATACGCAGCGGCTCCCCTACGTTCGGCCAACATGTCGCCGCCACGCTGAGCGCGGACAACTGGCATCAGTTCTGGGTGCCGAAAGGATTCGCGCACGGCTTCTGCACCCTTGAGCCCGATACCGAGGTCATTTATAAGGTCTCCGATTACTACGATCCGGACTGTGATAAGGGCGTGGTGTGGGACGATCCTGCGCTCGGGATCGACTGGCCGGTGACGCCGGCGCGAGCAACCCTTTCGGACAAGGACCGGTCGCTGCCGCGATTGCAGGACCTACCTGCGTATTTCACCTATGACGGCACCGATGCGCGAAGCCCTTCCTGACCGGCAGTCTGTAGCGCGGATACCGTATGTCCAGAAGGGATCGATGCCGATTGTCGTAACAGCGGGGCCCGGATTTGCCGATTGCACAGTCTGTTGCCGCCTGGACGCTCGCACCGGTGGGATGGCCTCGACACGCAAGCGGGCCAGGATGAAAGGAACAGACTAAGCAACGCTACAGCGAATATGAAGAGCAATCCATGAACACGCCGATTATCCTTGTAGTGGGCGCGGACGGTCAGCTTGCGCGCGCGTTGCTGCAGGCGGCCAACGCTACCACCCATTCGGAGCTCAGTATCGCAGCAATCGGGCGACCGGCACTCGATATCACGAAGCCGGAAACCCTTACAGCTGCGATGGCACAGTACCAGCCGGCGCTGGTTGTCAATTGCGCCGGCTATACGGGCGTCGACCAGGCGGAAACGGAAGATGGGAGGGCCTTCGCCGTCAATGCTGAAGGTGCTGCCGTGCTTGCAGAAAAGTGCCATCTCGGCGGCATTCCGATGATCCACATCTCCACCGATTTCGTGTTTTCGGGAACCCTTGAGCGGGCCTATGTGGAAACCGATGCAACCGGGCCCGCCAACGCTTATGGCCTCAGCAAGCTGGAGGGAGAAAAACGCGTCGCTGCCATCTGTCAGAGGCACGTTATTCTTCGCACCTCTTGGGTTTATAGTCCCTTGGGCAGTAATTTTGTCAGAGCGATGCTCCGCCTCGCTGGAGAACGCGAGGAGATCTCCGTCGTTGCCGACCAGCAGGGGTGCCCGACTTACGCGCCGCATCTGGCTGCCGCGATCCTAGAGATTGCGAGCCAAGTCTTGAGCCGCAGGAATGCTGAACTGCCATGGGGCATTTACCACGCCGCTGGTAGTGGTGAGACAAGCTGGTGCGGTTTCGCGCAGCAGATATTCTCGGAGTCCGCCCGGCGCGGCGGTCCGACAGCGCATATTGTGCCGATTGCGACAGAACAATACCCGACGCCAGCAAGCAGGCCGGCAAATTCCCGGCTCGACTGCACGAAATTGAAAGCCTATTTTGGCATCGAACTGCCGCATTGGAAGGACGGCACAGCGCAATGCGTCGCACACCTCCTGTCATCGCAATCAGAGTAAATGCCGCGTTGTTTCCGGCCCGGCCAGAGGCGGTGTGGAGTTCGTCTTTGCGAAGGGTGACGTGCCCGCGCGATTTCGCCGAACTAGGCCGATGACACCGGCACAGACCCTACTGGTCCACGACAAGCCGCTGATCAATTATCGGTATCGCGCTAACGCCGGCCACAATCAGGTAGGTCCTGGTCATTTGCATGCTGCAGGCGGGCCTGGATAGCGGCAGCCCAGGTTAACTCGCGCTGCCATCATTAAGGCTATTGCGGTCAATTCTTGCAGGTTCGATATGAATGCGTTGTAAGTGTTTATAAAACAGTACCAGCCTCTCCATTTGAGGTTGTGCCGCGTATCCAAAACCGTCAACGCCACTCGATTGACGAACCAAAAAAACAAGTCGAACCTGCAATGGGGCGTATAAGGTGGCTGCAAAAAACCGACGGATTCTCATTATTGTCGAAAACCTGACAATCCCGATTGACCGGCGAGTCTGGCAGGAGGCATCTGCGCTCAGAGACGCGGGATATGTAGTGTCTGTCATCTGTCCTGTCGGCGGCCGTCACACAGCACGCTATGAACTGCTGGAAGGTGTCCATGTCTTCCGTCACCCGATCCCCTATGACGCATCGACGGCCGCAGGCTATATCGTGGAATATCTGTCGGCGCTGTTCTGGGAGTTCGTGCTTGCCTGGCGGGTTTTGTTCAAGCCGGGATTCGATGTCATTCACGCCTGCAATCCGCCCGACACGATCTTCTCGATAGGTTTGTTCTTCAAGCTGTTTTTCCGCAAGAAGTTCGTCTTTGATCAGCACGATCTGACACCTGAACTCTATCCGATCAAATTCGGCCGGGAAGGGCTTGTTCATCGGGTATTGATGCTTCTGGAGCGCCTGACCTTCGCCGTCGCGGATGCGTCCATTGCCACAAATGAAACATTCAAGAAGATTGCGGTCGAGCGCGGCGGCATGCGTCCTGAGCGTGTCTTCATCGTGCAAAGCACACCTGACATCAGCCGATTCAAACGTTTCCCTGCCGACAGCAAATTGCGGAACGGGAGAGAACAGGTCGTGGGCTATGTCGGGATCATGGCCGAGCAAGATGGTGTCGACTTGCTGTTGAAGGCTATCGAGCATCTGGTTACCCAAAGTCCACCGCGCAACATACAATGTCTGATTGTCGGTTCGGGTCCACAGCTCGAAAATCTCCAGGACATGGCACGCGAGCTTGATCTGGAGGGCCACATAACCTTCACCGGCTATTTGTCCGGCGAGGATCTTCTGCGCGCCTTTTCAACATTTGACGTCGGGGTCATTCCGGATCCGAAAAACAATTACAACGACAAAGTCTCGATGAACAAAGTGTTCGAATATATGGCTCTCGGAATTCCGTTTGTTCAGTTCGATCTAACGGAGAACATGAAAATTTCCGGCGATGTCCCGTTATATGCAACGAACAACGACCCTGTTGAGCTGGCGCGAAAGATCGAAGACCTGTTGGACAACCCTTCGCTGCGACAGGAAAAAGCAGATGCAGGCAAGATACGCCTCGCCGATGTGGCCAACTGGGCAAAGCAGGAAGAACAGTTGCTCGCAGCCTATAGCTCGGTCTTCGAGAAGTAGATTCGACAGGCTCTTCATTGCCCCTGGGTATGACAGAAGGGAAAGTCCCCGGAGCCAGATTCTGACAGCAAACACGGCGCCGAATCCAGTCTGCGTGCAATGTCAGTTTGTAGGTGTCTTGACCAGGTTGCGAACGAGACCAAGCGCTTCATTCGATGATCGGTACCTCATTGTCACGGTTCGCGTTCGTTCAAAAAATTTTGCCAAATGTGGCATGTTTTCAACGTTTGCACTGAACCATGATCCAACTTCGGCTGCAGATGTAAGCGCTTCCAGAGGGCTTAGTTCGCAAATCTCTGGAGGCTCATAAGGGGAATATTTCGGCATGATCACCCAGTCGATTGACTGCGGACCCTTTCGCAATCGAACGTTTTCATGATCCGGCGTGACATACTTGACGATGCGCTGACCAAGGCGGACACGGTCCAGCTTGTCGAATTCGGGGCTCAGAGATTTTCCGAGTTTGAAACTGCCGTGCTTGACTCCGATTGCGAATGGCATGGAGATCGCCTGCGCGTTGGCTCCAACAAGCGGAACCAGGTCATCAGAGATGGATTCCGCCCCATTGGCAATGAGGTTTAGCGACAATGTCGTCTTGCTTGCCCCGCTAGGGCCAAAGATCACGACGCCGGCGCTTTTGAACCGTACTGCTGCGGCGTGCAGGACAGCGAAGCAATCCCCGCCAGGGACCCCAGTCCGCTGCGTCCCAAATTACCTCCTGCCAACAGGGTTATGCGTCGTCCGTCGCCACATATGCGCAATTATGCACATGGTCAATAACTAACCCACAAGAGCCAGCCACTGGCGGCCCGCGTTGGCATGCTCTCAATGCGTTCCTCTCAGGACGCTGCGAATTTTTGGCAGTATGCGCAGTTTTGGATAGAGTATGCTCGTGCTCTCATTAGTCAGGCTTACGCGATACCAAATATCGTCGGCAGGGCGCTTCTTGTTGCTGCGGGCGTGAACCAGAAAAATCATTGCGTGGCCACTTTGCCGGATTTCGCCAAGCGCGGCGGGCGTCGAGTCTTTGCTATTGCCGTATGGAAATGCAAATGTGCGAACCTCGGCGCCGCTCAGGCTATCCAGAGTCTGCCTACTGCGGCCAATTTCCTCGCTCAGTTCGCCATTCTTGAGAGTGCGACAGTGGACATGGCTGGCGGAATGGTTGCCAACCTCCAGCCCGAACGTCGCGAACTCTTTTACATCACTCGGGCGAAGGTAAAGGGCGCTCTCTTCCCACAGATCTGCCTCCGCGCAGCCCAGTCTGTCCAGAATTCGCCGCTTCAGGTTCCGTCTGTCCTGCAGTGTTCCCCGCGCAACGTGATTTGCGAGGCAGTCTCCGACAGTCAGTCGCTCCGCCCCGTTCTCACTCAAAATGGCGGCAAGGGCATCCGGTCCGTGTTTACTGACTAGGTAGCTCATCAGATTGTCGAGGCAGAAGGCCTTTCCGGTAATCATTTCAGGATTGAGGAACGCGACCCCGGGAACGCCATACTTCTTCATAATGGGAGCGGCGATCTCGAGGGTGGACCTGAATGAGTCGTCGAATGTTATAAGAAGCGGCCTGGGAGGAAGTTCCCCCGATATGATCGTGTCGACGTCGACGACATCGTAGTTCTTCAAGTAGTACTCGATGTGATCCTGCAGCACATCGGGGCTTGTTGTGATATTCAGATGCTTCAGGAACGGACCCGGATCATCACGAATGTGGTGGTAAAGAACGCACGTCAATACAGGCTTCGGCATCGTTAGAAAGCTTCTTGCCTGGAAGCCAATGGTGCTTCCTGGCTTGGGAAGTGCTCGGTCGCCGGCTGGAAATCGCAGCGCTCCCGCGGCGGGACATGCTCAATCTGGTTCTGGCTAAGCGCCACCGTGTCGGATCCGACCTTGTTGAATTCCGCAAGGTTCACCATTATCACAAAATACACAAGCTTGCGCACGGACATTTGCTAAAATTGTAAGAAATCCAGTTCCTTGTCATTCTATTAGCGCGATTATTCCGCCAGAAGCGCATTTGACAAAATCGGTGGTCATGTCACAGCTTGTAAGATCAAGAGAGCACGGCCAAACAAATCCCGCAGCGCGGACACATATTTTGTGCGTGGGCAAATCACTGTTGACACTTTTGTTGGCTCTCGAGCATGCCATGAAGATAGAATTGCCCTCACTGAAGGGCTGGTGCCGAACCATTACACTAACGGTGCAGCAGTGGCGTGTGGCCTTCTTGATGGGGTCGAATTTGAGAGCCAGGCGAGCGTGACGGATTCAATTGTTGAGAACAGTCCAGAGTATTGACAGATTGCCAATGAAGATCCTGTTCCACCATCTCATCGAGAATATGGCCACCAACCGGGGTGCGGCGACGGCCCTGATCGACAG
>Ga0224508_10002706_pt1 | contig 14926 bp, 21 predicted proteins | sample SF_Jan12_sed_USG_4_FD_170157 | JGI IMG/M metagenome (GOLD analysis project Ga0224508, IMG submission 170157) | Sediment microbial communities from San Francisco Bay, California, United States - SF_Jan12_sed_USGS_21 | ecosystem: Environmental > Aquatic > Marine > Sediment | place: USA... | reverse complement strand
TGAGATCTAATTGACGCCGTCGAATGCGTTAGTTGATGAGTGACGCACCCCTTATTGATATCCGAAACGCGACGATATTCCGCGGCAGTACACGTGTCTTCGACAATTTCGATCTAACGATCGAGCAGCATGAACAGGTTGCGATTCTGGGTCCTAACGGCTCGGGCAAAACGACATTACTGAAAGTCGTCAACCGGGAAATATATCCGGTTCTCAAAGATGACTCGTGGGTCCGCATACTGGGACGTTCAACCTGGAACGTATGGGAGCTTCGCTCGCACATCGGCGTTCTGTCACATGATCTTCAGACGAGGTATAAAAATACGACGTCAGGTCTCGATGTTGTGTTATCAGGCTATCTTTCGAGTGTCGGCATTCACGGACTTCTCGCCGGACGAATAAGCAAAGAGCAAACATCTAGAGCTCGAGAAGTGATGCGCGATTTAGGTGTCGAGGCCCTGGCAGAGACACCGCTTCGCAGGATGTCGACAGGGCAGCAGCGGCGTTGTTTGCTCGGGCGTGCGCTCGTACACGATCCGGATACCTTGATTCTCGACGAGCCAACAGCCGGTCTCGATCTGACTGCCAGCTTCGATTACCTGGCGCGAATTCGCGAGCTGGTCAGCAAGGGAAAAAATATCGTGCTCGTTACCCATCTCCTTAATGAGATACCGCCTGATATTGAGCGCATCGTGCTGCTCCGGGAAGGATCGATTGTCGCCGACGGTTCCAAAGAGAGGATTCTGACCGAGGCGAACCTGCTTGCGACATACGGAACGCCCATCAAGCTGGCCCGGGTGGATGGCTATTACCTGGCATACCCGGCGTCTGATTAACGGTAATGCCGGAGACCGCGCTGGCGGTTTATGTCGGACAGCACCAGTTCACACTTTCAGCTATCGAACCATCCGCTAGATTTCCAAAACGTGACCCACTACGATGCTTCCTGAATCCAATGGTCATAATCTCGCATCATGAATTCTCGACTGACTTTGGTTCTTTCGGTCTTGTCTGGCTCGCTCGTAGCCATGCCAGCAAGCGCATCGGACGTAGAGCCGGCTGCAGCAGTCGCCTCGATTGCGGAACCCGCCACTGAAATAGTGACCGGTCTGGCTAATTTCGGCCCAGCCATGCTCGTGATAGCGATCGCATGTGCCTTGATGTTGACACTCCTTTTTCGCGCTTCGGCAACCCACGTTGCTAATCTTGTAACCACGAAGATTGGCAGACGCCGCATTCGCAGAATATTGAATCAAAAGAGTCGCGATGTACTCGAGGATTTTATTCTACCCGGCGCATACGGCGGGCTGACGAAAATCGACCACGCGATTCTGACGTCCGGCGGAATCATCTGTATACAGACCAAACACTACAACGGCATCGTATTTGGCGGACCGGATGACCCGCAGTGGACAAATGTAAACGGCGTCCATCGGCGAAAGTTTTTGAATCCGATGATTCAAAACGAAGGCAGAACGAAGGCACTCCAGAAAGTCGTACCGAAAGTTCCCGTCGCCAATCTGGTCGTATTCACGGGCAGCGTTCAATTCACATCACCGCTCGAGAACAATGTAGTTCATGTTCGCGACCTGCACAGTTTCATTGCCAAGTTCGTATTCGGTCCCTGCAAGATAAAGGACTGGGATGCCGTTTGGATGACAGTCAAAGCCGCAGCTCTGACTGACGTAGACACGCGCAAAGACCTGAGCGCTCAGCTCAGCTTCTCCTAGACCAAACTTCGCACATCAGGGCGAACTCTAACTGGACCTGTTAGAACCATCGTAGAACCCGTCCTGACGGGTGAATTTCGATATACTGCGATGCTTACCTACGGGACAGGCTAATACCATGTCGGATGCATTGATCAGCTCTCCTGGCGGAGTGCTCGCTGCTTTATGTGCGGTCGCTGCCTTCTGGTTCTTCATTGACCAAATCACGCAGTGGAAACTATTTCAATACATTCCACCGTTGTTGTTTATCTACGCGACACCCGTTTTTCTCAATAACCTGGATATTATTCCAAGTGGCTCACCCGTTTATTCCGGGTTAAGCAGCTATGCATTGCCGGCGTTCATCGTCCTGATGCTGCTTAAAGTCAACATACCGGCAGCCGTTCGTATCATGGGCAAAGGTGTTCTGGTAATGCTCATGGGTACAGGAGGCGTTATGGCTGGTGCGGTTATCGCATATATGCTCGTGCACCGCTGGCTCGCTCCCGATGCCTGGAAAGGCTTTGGTGCGCTGGCTGGAAGCTGGATTGGCGGCACAGGAAACATGGCCGCCACCAGCGAGATGCTGGGCACACCGGCCGAACAGTTTGGTCTCGCCGTGCTTGCGGATAACGTGATTTATATCGTCTGGCTTCCGCTTCTACTCGCTTCAAAAAATTTTGCAGATCGTTTCAATGCCTGGGCTAAAGTTCCGGAAGATCGTGTGCGCATGATGGATGCCGCTTCGGCAGACGTCATAGAGGAGGAGAGGTCGCCCGTGATGCGCGATTACATCTATCTCGCCGCGATTGCCATTGGCGTCACCTGGCTGGCCAGCGCCCTTGCATCAATTATTTTCAACGCGATGATGCAAAGCTATCCATCGCTCGAGACCTATTTGTCGGAATCGACCTGGCGAATTCTTCTGATCACAACAATCGCATTGGCGCTCTCCGCGACGCCCGTCTCCCGATTGCCTAATGCAACAGCGATCGGCACCGCCATGGTCTACGTATTCGTTGCCGGCATGGGAGCCAAGGCTACCATCGAGGGATTCGGACAGGCACCGGCTTTCTTGCTCGGTGCATTCATCTGGATATCTATCCACGGCGCCTTTTGCCTCGCCGGGGCGAAGTTGTTCAAGGTTGACGTGCACAGCGTCGCTATTGCATCGGCAGCCAATATCGGTGCCGCAGCGTCTGCACCGATTGTTGCCGCGTTTCACAGGCCCAGCCTGGTGCCGGTATCCATCCTGATGGCTTTGCTGGGTTACGCGATGGGCAATTATCTTGCCCCGATAACCGGACACCTCGCGAGGATGGCGGTGGGGCAATAAAGAACCGCATGCATCGCGGGCGATTCACGACTCGATCCGCCAGGGTGGATGCTTTCGATTGTCGCCGGCCCAATAAAGACAAATCGTATTCCCGGACGGATCATTAAGCCTGGCTTCGCGCCACAACCAGCTCTCATCTTGCGGCATTTGCAGGAACTCGAGGCCTTCTCCCTGCAATCGGGCACAAAGTGCATCGAGTTCTTCATGCTCGAAATAGATAACCGCGCCGGCCTCGACATCTGACTCCCCTGTAAGGTGTATGGAAAACGTGGCATCACCGTCCGGACATTCGAAACGCGCGTAGTGCTCCGAATCGACGATTTGTATCAACCCGAGCTTTAGGTAAAAGGATACAGATTCCTTTATATTCAGCGCCGGTAATGTCACTTGGTTCAAATTCATGGGGCTGTTTCTCTCGCTTTACACACGATCGGGCTGATAACAATAGCAGATGCCTAACGGTGTCCTGGCTGGTATCGGGTTAATGATATGGTGCGTGAATGAAAAAGACGTTGCTCTTGCTAAAAAGAATAAGTCTCGGACTTGCCGGCGGCATTTTCATCAGCGTACCGGCGACTATGTGGCTCTGGCAGGACCGTGATTCGATCCAGGAAATTGGCGTGGCAATTGCCGAGACCACAGAAGCCAACCCCGATACAGTAACGGCCACCTGGCTTGGCGTTACTACTTTGCTTTTCGATGACGGCGAAACCCAGATACTTATAGATGGTTTTTTCTCGAGGCCAGGCATTCTCGACGTTATTTTCCACCGGCCGATCGTCTCCGACGTGGCTAACATTAACTACGTACTGGACGAGTTTCGGATGCGGCGCCTGGCAGCTGTGATCCCCGTGCATTCGCACTACGATCATGCGATGGACGTCGGTGCTATTGCCAATCGCTCCAGCGCCTCCGTTGTCGGTACTGAATCCACGGCCAACATAGCGCGTGGTGCCGACGTTCCCGACGACCAGATCATCCTGGCGACCAACGGCGACTCCTTGCAGTTCGGCAAGTTTACGGTCACCCTGATTACCTCCAGACATGTGCCAAACAGCTTCGGCGACCGTCATTTGCTCGCCGGTTTCATGTCTGAGCCGCTCCGACAACCTGCCGTAGTTACCGAATGGCGGGAGGGCGGGAGCTGGTCGATACTGATCGGTCATCCGAGCGGAACGACCCTAGTCCAGGGCAGCGCAGGTTTTATCGAAGACGCACTAGCGGAAATCGAAGCAGATGTCGCGATGCTAAGTGTTACGGGCCTTTATGGCCAGGGCCTCGAGTACGCGCAAGACTATTGGCAACAAACGGTCGGGACGACCGGCGCAAAACGGGTCTACGTGATTCATCATGACGACTTCACCCAGCCGTTCGGACAAATAAAACTGATTTCTAATGCTCTCGATAACATCGGCAAGTCGGTGCGATGGCTGAATGTGTTTGCCATGGACGGCGAGGAAAACATAGAACTTCTGTTACCGCCTTTTGGGGAGCCGTTGGTTCTGTACTGATCTGCGCGAACTGCGTCAATCGTCTTGCAGACTAATCTCCTGAAGCAACTCATCGATGCGGCCCGGCAGCCGGCTGAAGTCCTCTTTGTATTCTTTCGGCAGCCGCTTAACCCGGTGTTCGATCTTCGACGCAAGGCTTCGATCACCGATTTCCTGTTGAAAAACGAGATCAAGCGGGCCGCGGCCGCGAAGGTATTTGGCTCCTCCACCGTCCTTATGCTCGGCGATTCTTCTTGATACGTCGGTCGCAATGCCAGTGTAAAGACTACCGTCCCCGCAGCGAAGCAAATAGACACTCCAGGACGACATGATCGGCGCTGGCTAGTTGCGCGTGATGCGTTTCATCGACGCCGGATGCTTTATGAGCGAGGCGGCGGGCCTGGCAGGCCTCGGCTCGAAGCTTCCACCGCAATTCGGGCAGGTACCCTGAAATACGTCATCGACACATTTCCTGCAAAAAGTACATTCGAATGAACAAATCCTCGCATCGGCAGAGTCAGGCGGCAGATCGCAATCGCAGTTCTCGCAATTCGGCCGCAGTTCGGCCGCAGTTCGAGCACCTGTCGGGTCCTTCAGGCATTGCCACCCGCCAAGGTATTGCCGAGAACACGGAATACTCCCGCCTCGATACTGGCCTGGTTTTCAGCAGTCTCGTCATAACTGAGCACGATCTCGCCCGCGCCATCCAGCTCCGCTGCGGGCTCGCGCAGCTCGAGCGTCAATATGTTTCCGGTCAGCCTTGCTTCACGAATCATGTCGTGGCCGGCAAATTGCTGTTCGTTGATCTCGATGTAGATCGCGTCGTCAAATTCCTCTCCCTCGGCACGCATCAGCAGCAGGTAGTCGTCGATGTCGCCAGTATCGGTTGTACTGGCGAAGAACAACATCGTTGCGTTCTCCCTGACATCGAAAGCTACTGTGTCGTACTTTCGGTGGTTCGACATTATCTTCCCCGTTGCTCAAATGCGTATTCACATAGTACGCGAACTGAACATGCGATTCCGGTATTTCGAGTGGAAATCAGGAGTCGCGGACTGGCGTGCGCGACGATGACCTTGTCTTTGGCGCTGAATTCTCTCCAAGCAATCTCTCAATTTGCTCGTCCTTCTCCTGCCATATCTGCGTGAGCCATCGATGAAAGCGGCCGCGATATTCCCGATCATTTTCGTAGTCACCATCGACCATCCATTTTTCGACCGGACGCTTGTTGATGTCGATAATGACACCGCTGAATTCACCGCAACATAAAGCCCAGAACTGCACCACACCATTCGGATAGGCAATGCTTATGTCCAGCACAGAGTCGAACACGTTGCCCATCGACGTGAGGGCCAGGGCGACACCGCCGGCTCGCGGCGGCAGTAAGTATTTGAACGGGGAGTTTCGTCTGATTTTCTTTTCCGGCGTAAACCTCGTGCCCTCGACAAAATTTATGACCGTTGTAGGCGTATTTCGGAACTTACCGCACGCGATCCGCGTGGCTTCAAAGTCCTTGCCCTTTTTTTCCGGATATTTTGCCAAATAGGACTTCGAGTAACGCTTCATGAACGGCATATCCATCGCCCACCACGCAATACCGAGAAGTGGAAACCAGATCAGTTGCTGCTTGATAAAGAACTTGAGGAACGGGATACGCCTGTTCAAAACAACCTGAAGCGCGATTATGTCCACCCAGGTCTGGTGATTGGCGATCACGAGATACCAGTCCTCACGTTTCAGGCCTTCCAAACCGCGAGTATCGACGCGGTTTGAGGACTTCAGCGCAAGAATGACAGCGTTCCAACTCACCCAGCTTTCGCCCATAGCCATGATCCATTGAGTCATGACGCGGCGGAAGGAATTGACGGGCACAAGCAGCTTAAGAATGGCAAACAAGAATATGGGAATGAACCAGATTACGGTATTGACCGTAAGCCCTGAGAACACGGCCAAACCGCGTAAATTCCTGAATGTTTTTTTAAGCAATATCCCGGTTCTTACTGACCGTGAGCGCCACATTCTAGCCGGATTTCGCGCCGTTTTGAGATCCGTGACCGAAAAGGTTGCCGACCTTGCTGAGCCTTCGCCCATGGAGTACTGTGGCCTGCTCGATTCCACCGAAATTGAATAATCGAAGAGCAACACATCATGATTTCACTCTCGATCAATGGCGAACGCCATGACATCGATGTAGATCCGTCGACGCCGCTCCTATGGGTGATAAGGGAACAGGCCGGTCTGACCGGCACCAAGTTCGGTTGCGGCATCGCGCAGTGCGGTGCCTGTACGGTTCACCTTAACGGCTCGCCGATACGATCCTGCGTAACGCCCGTTCAGGCCGCCGCGAATCAAAACATCACGACGATCGAGGGCGTCGGTAGCGCAGATGCCGGTCTGCATGCGATACAACAGGCATGGATCGACGAGCAGGTGCCGCAATGCGGCTACTGTCAGTCCGGCCAGATCATGTCCGCCGTTGCTCTTCTTGCGCAAAACCAGTCGCCGAGCGACGCAGACATCGATCGAGCGATGAGCGGTAATGTCTGTCGCTGCGGCACCTATCCGCGCATACGTCGGGGCATCAAGCGCGCAGCGGCAATGCTCGCGGACACCGCGAATACCGGAGCCCACTCCAATGGGTAAATGGACCAGACGCGCATTCATAACCACCGGCGTATTGGCCGGCGGAACTCTCGCCGTCGGCATCGCCATACGCCCGGGTGACCGAAGATCCAAGGTTACCGATCTCATCGCCGGCGAAGAAGAAACAGTATTGAACGTCTGGGTGAAGATCTCACCGGATAACATTATTACCGCCGTCGTTCCTCATGCAGATATGGGACAAGGAACGCAGACGACGCTCGCAATGATGCTGGCTGACGAGATGGATGCAGACTGGTCGAATGTAGAAATGCTCGAGGCTCCGTCGCACGAGCAATACGCCAACTATGCCTTGGCCAAGGGATACGCTTTTGGTGAAAAGGACTTTCCTTCTTTTCTGATCGATACGGTCGATGGCTTTTTCCTCAAAGCGACTCAGTTCATGGGCCTGCAAATTACGGGTGGCAGCACGGCTGTCAGGACTACGGGCATGATCGCCATGCGGGTTGCCGGCGCAGCGACGAAATCCATTTTGAAACAGGCGGCCTCGGACACCTGGCAGGTTCCCGTTGAAGAACTGGAAAGCAAAAACAGCCAGATTCACCATGCGCCGAGCAACCGCTCAGCACCGTATGCGAGTTTCGCGGCGCAGGCATCGGAACTCTCCATTCCGCCCAGGCCGAAGCTTAAGGCCGAAGACGAATTCTCGATTATGGGCCGCTCCGTACAGCGTCTGGACGTGCCGGCGAAGGTCGATGGCACAGCCAGCTTCGGCATAGACACGGTTCTGCCCGGGATGAAATATGCGGCCGTCAAAGCGGCGCCAATATTCGGCGATAAGGTCAAATCCATGGACACGACAACCGTGCAGGACATGCCGGGCGTTAGAAAGGTCATTGATCTCGGCGACGCCGTTGCGGTCGTCGCCGATGGCTACTGGCAAGCGAAACAGGCGATCGACAAGATCACTGTCGAATACGAGTCGGGCGGCAATGGCGATGTCGAACAGAGCAACATCTATGAACAGTTCGCTACCGACATGGATCACGCCATTGAGGCCGGCGATCAACAGGTCGATTTCGAAACCGGAGATGCCGAAGCGGTTCTAAGTGCGTCTAGCAGGGTCGTCGAGGCCGAATACCGGGTACCGTATCTTGCACACGCGACGATGGAACCGATGAACTGCACCGCCTGGCTGCATGACGGTGAATGCGAGCTCTGGACTGGAACTCAAAACCCGCTTGGCTTCGCAATGGAAGTTGCCGATGCGCTTGACATGGATGCAGACAATGTAACGCTTCACAACCAGTATCTCGGTGGTGGCTTCGGGCGACGGGCCTTTCCGGATTACACGATTCAGGCGGCTCGTGTAGCGTCACAGGTACCCTATCCCGTCAAACTGATCTGGTCGCGCGAAGAAGACATGCGCCACGACCATTACCGCGACGCGAACATCAGCCGGTTCAAGGCGGCGCTCGATGAGTCGGGCAAGCCTACGGTCTGGATCAATCAGTTCGTCGAAAAACATGATCCGGCAGAAGCACCACTCATTCCCTATGGCATAGACAACCAGTTCATACATTTTGCCGCAAGCAAGACGCATGTGCCCTGGGGATTTTGGCGCAGCGTGGATCACTCGCTGCATGGTTTTTTTACCGAGTCGTTTATCGATGAACTCGCCGTTGCCGCGGGCAAGGACCCGTACCAGTTCCGGCACGACCTGCTGGCCGACGCACCAAGACACCAGGCCGTTCTCGATCTCGCCGCAGAAAAAGCGGGCTGGGGCGAGACCCTGCCAGACAACTGGGGCCGCGGGATCGCCATTCAAAAATCGTTTGGATCGATTGTGGCAGAGGTCGTCGACGTCGAAGTCAAAGACGGAAAACCGAGGGCACATCGGGTCGTCTGCGTGGTTGACGCGGGATATGCCTTCCACCCGGATGGCATGAAGGCGCAAATGGAAGGCGGGATTATCTACGGACTGACCGCCGCCCTCTACGGTGAAATATCCATCCATCGCGGATCTGTTGCTCAAAGCAACTTCCACGATTATCAGATGCTTCGCATGAATGAATCACCGGCCATCGAGACCTACATTATCAACAGCGGCGAGGCGATAGGTGGCGCTGGTGAGCCGGGCACTCCGGCAATCGCTCCAGCCCTTGCAAACGCGATCTACGATGCAGTCGGCATCCGCATACGTGAGCTACCGATAAAACATCACGACCTCAGGCGCGAAGACCTCGAGTCCAGGGACGTCGCCTGATGTCCAGATCACACCATGTTAGGGCCTTGGGCCCACTCCATAATACGGATGGTCTTTAGTCGCTGCGCTCGGTAACCTCCAGGAGGTGATAACCGAATTGCGTCTTCACCGGCCCCTGAACCGTATTGACGTCAGCACTAAAAACCACTTCGTCGAACTCCTTGACCATCATGCCGGGACCGAACTGTCCAAGGTCACCGCCTTTCTGCCCTGAAGCACAGGAAGAATGCTGCTTGGCCAGATCCCCGAAATCTGCGCCCTCCTCAATTTGACTCTTCAATTCCTGACATTGCTTTTCCGTATCTACCAAAATGTGTCGTGCTGATGCTGTGGCCATGCGGTCTGCTCCCGGTGCTATCTAAAGGTGCTGGCATTATCCCGGAAATGAACCGAAATTTGGATCAAATCCGAAAAATAGCTGCCCGCGATTCTGACTAGGAAGCAACAAGATTCGGCGTCGAATCACCACGTTCCGAGAACCCGGTGACGCCTGATTGCTTGCCTCTATGCTGGTGTATAGTCTTCCGTCAGCACCCTTGTTTATGATTCACTTAACTGCGCTCAGACAAGTTCTCAGTTACATATGCCCACAACAAACACACCATTTGTGGAGCATAACTAATAGTTAGGCGCCGAGATGCGTTCAGAAATCGAGAAACGACTCGGTAAGATCGAACTGGCGATTGGCGCTGTAGCACTAGTAGCTGTATCGGGGCTTGTTGTGGCAAGTTCCGCGCCAGATACTGGCGCGAGTAAGCTAAACCGCCAGGCGATGCGCTGACTTGTCGTAGCCTCACAGAAACGTCGCGAAACTTGACAGCGATCTAAAACCGATGGAGGGATGGTATATGCGTCAACTTCGACAACTTTCAGAACTGTTGGACTCCATGCCCGTTTGGGTCCAATTTGCGATTGCTGCGGGCCTTATCGCGTACTCTTTTGTAAGCGTTTACGGCCGATTTAATCTGCAATTTGGAGCAAAGGCTTTCTCTAATATCGCCAAGAACGAGATTCGGGAGAATAAGGCGCACATTTTCCAATATACGGTCATCCCTCTGATTGTGACTATTGGATACCTTGTGCTCCTAGCGGTGAAATATGCCGCATAACAAATCGCCGCGGCAGACGGGAGAACGATAAAGTGCATTCATGGTTGAAACCGTAACCCGCTGCTCAGCTTCAACGTTAGACGGCCGGAACGAGACTTGAACCAGCGTTTTCTTCATCTAATGTCCGCCCTATGACGTGGCTTCTGACCATCATTGCATGGCTGGGCACCACAGCCGTGCTTGTACCATTGTGCTTTTTCACCGTTATTGCGTTGGCTGGACCCCATGGCGGCATCTTGCCGGCGTCATTACATCGTCCTCTATTACTCGTCGCGTGGGCACTCTTGCTCGCGGTGCCGGTATGGGTTGCCTATCTTGTTCATCAGCGGTTGGCGGCCCGAAAATAAGCCGAACAACGCTCGCCGCCTAAAAAATGGCTGCACTTGCCAACTGGCTTAGTCACGCTTCTTGCAGTGGCAACATCCGTGCCTTACGCTCAGTTGCTAGTGAGCTAATCCGTTAGGTCCCGTCCCGATGTTCGCAGCGATTGGAGATCTCCTCAGGGCGCAGTTCAGATTTCTGCTGTTTCGCCCAATACTGCCGGATCTAAAACGACATTTCTGGCCGTACTTTGTTTTTATCTTGTTGATTACTTGGGTCGTTGGAATTGGCCGCTACTGGGACCATCCAAATGCGCAACTGTGGCAATACGCAGGGTTGGGGTCAGTAGTGTACCTTTTCGTTCTCTCGGCCATTCTTTACTTAATCGTTGCACCGCTTAGACCTTCCAATTGGCGCTACTCAACAGTGCTGATATTTGTCGGCTTAACTTCATTTCCAGCTCTACTTTACGCATTTCCGATAGAACGCTTCGTTGAGCTTCAGCTCGCAAAGTCAGTGAATGCTTGGTTTCTTGCCATCGTTGCGACGTGGCGAGTATCGCTTCTTGTAAAGTTTTTGTTGACTGTCGCGAAACTGGACTGGTTCAGTACAATCGTTGCAACAATTCTTCCACTTTCCGCGATCGTCACGACCCTGGCTGCTCTAAACCTGGAGCATGTCGTATTCGACCTAATGGCTGGAATACGACCTGCGAATGCAAGCCCGTATGACACGGCATACGTGATTCTTGTCAGCATTACTGTGGTAGCCTTTTACACGTTCCCAGTAGCAGCGGTTGGCTATGTCGGAGCAATCATTTATCGGCGAAGGAAGCTGTGAATCGTGACACAACAAATCGCTGGGCTGGCCAGTTGTGTGAAATTTCATCTGAGGTATTGGAAATTACTGAGGCCGTTCGCTTTGATCCTTCGATACACACTGTCGGCCTGAGCCGTGATCTGTCGGCATCGCTTGTTCCGCAATGCCCGACCCGGCGATTCCAGTAGATGAGGTCACGATCGGCATTGCTACGATGCCTGAGAATTCACCTCACGGCGGTGAGAGGCATCCCGACGGAGATGAAGCCCTCTATTTTATAAGTGGCCGAATCAGAGTCACGGTGGAAACAACGCCCGTTGAGGTGTTGCTGATGAATCCAGGCGACGGCCTGGTCGTCCCGAAAGGTGTGTGGCACCGTGTCGATATTGTCGAGCCCAGCCAGATAATGTACGTCACACCGGCCCCTCATGGTGAATACAGGCCGCTACAGAAAGGTGCCTGACACGGCGCTGCACTGGCCAACTGAGTATAGTAACGCTTCTTGCGGTGCCAATAGGTGCGCGCGTGAGGTAAGCCGTTAGGTGGCAGGGTATGCGCAGCATCTTTTACATTCTCGCGTTTGTCGGCGTTGTGGGATGCACGAATCCGATTGGGGAGGAATTCAGAGACGTTGACTCGATCGGTATGTCTGAGACCTGGAATGATTGGGTTGTAGTAGGCCGCTTTGGCCCCAAGGGTCCGTTTGCGCTGTTCAACTATGAGGAGTGCGATTACAGCGAGCCGTGCAGCTTCTCACACGACGGTCAGGGCTATACCTACAACAAGTTCTACGGCTACAAAATGACCGTTCTTCGACTTGAAAGCCCCAATGGCGAAGTATCTCATGTCGTATTGAGAAGTAGGAAAAAGCAGTATGACGGCGATCAATAATCGACTGTGTTGATCGCTTGGTCTCAGCCCTCAAGAGTAATAAGAGGCCATTCAGGTCGGCGGAACGGTTTGATTTCGATCAAGCAATAATGTCGTCATTTTAGTCGTATCGGCACTCATGCTCATGTTCTGCTTTCAATTCGGATGAAAGCCCTGATTCTGACATCACGGGCACATCGTGCGACAACATGCCGTTAAGCTAAACTACAGGACAGCAATAGAGCGTACATCGGAGAATACCGTGGACAACCGTCGAAGCGCACCGTATGAGTTCATCCGTACTGCCGTAATGTTGGCAACTCTTGCCAGCCTCGCCCTGATATGCGGCTATCTCGTGTTGTCGTCCTTTGATACAAGCTCTGAGGCCGGTATCCGGAGCACGGCGGGAATTCTGTTGCCCCTGGTTATCGGTGGCTTCGTCGCTGTATTCAATCGCGGCCTTTTCGATCGGCTCACGGCCGTGCCTGTCATACCCGCATTTGCAATAGCATTGATTTTCGGTGTGGTGATAATGGTTCTGATTCGAAATCTCGACGCGCTTCGATTTGCTCCGATCCCGGAACTGATCATTGCGGCAGGCCTTTCAGCCTTATTGTACGCTCCTGGCGCATTGCCAGGCTTCATGAACGCTTCCCAGGCAAGCGACAAATGGGTAGCTTATTATTTCGGACTTGTCTCGGGTATGTTGGGCTATGTCGTGTTTATGGGATTTCCGTTCGCACATGGTAACTGACGGGCGATAAACACCGGGGCGAATCGGCCGTCACGGGAACAGACGTGGATTTTCAGGAATCGCTTGCGACTATTGCACAGATCGGGATCGCGTTGGCCGGTTTCAGCGGGCTCGTGGTTGTTCTGCGCAAGAATGCCGGACCACTGAATACAATTGAGAAATATCGACTGTCGGTGTTATTGGCGACCGCGTTCGGCGCAATGTTTTTGGCCTTGCTGCCTGACACGCTACATCATCTGGGTTTTCGAGGCGATCTGCTCTGGAGAGCATCGAGTGCTTTGTTGTTGCTTTTCTCTGTCATCTTTCTCTTTGCCTGGATATTGTCATCGCGCTGGTTCTTTCATGTCGCACGGGAGATATTCAATCTGCGGGCTTTTTCTCTTATGACTGTCGGGCATCTCGTCAACTCGCTGCTGCAGTCGATGTTGACGTTCGGTCTGTGGGGAGACGGCAAGCCAGGCGTATATTTGCTGGGTCTCGCCTGGCTGCTAGCTCATGCCTCCCAGCAGTTTGTTCGCATGTTGTTTATTTATCCTAAGGAGCCGAACACTGACGCTAACAATTCTAATGACTCTGAGATGATCACTTGATGGATTACAAAATTAGGGTAGCAACTGCGGAGGACGGTGAAGCCATGTTGGCACTGATGCCGCGTTTATCGGCATTTGAAATCCCGGAATCCCGGACACCGGAGCATCTGTGGCGCGATGACGCGAGTTTGCTGCGCGAATGGATGGGTGGGGGCGCGGATGCCTGTCTCGTGCACGTCGCGGAAGATGGTGCTGGAGCCATTCTCGGTCTTACCCTGGTAAGCCTTCGTCCGGAATTGCTGAGTCACGAGCCCAGCGCGCATTTGGAGGCAATCGCTGTCGCGCAAGGAGCCGAAGGCAAAGGCATTGGTCAGGCTCTTTTGGCTGCCGCCGAAGAAGATGCAGGGCGGAACGGCGCCCGAACCATGACCCTGCACGTATTTTCCACGAATACCCGCGCGCGGCAGTTTTACGAACGATCCGGCTACGATGGAGAGCTGATCAGATACATCAAAGCGATCGCGGATTAGGACGTCAAGGGCCAAAGGGTAGCTATGTTATACGCCGCATACGGATCCAATCTACATCCCGTGCGCCTCTCACTCAGGTTGCCGCGGTCCCGGTTCCTCGGCACTGCTGCCATCGACGGCATGAAACTTTGCTTTCACAAACGGAGCATCGACAAATCGGCAAAATGTAATATCGTCGCAGGCGACGGCATTATCCATGTTGCCGTGTACGATTTGGACGAACGGGAAAAGACCCAACTGGATCGGATCGAGGGCGTCAGTTTGGGCTATTCTGTAGAGACAATCGATGCTCCGGGCTTTAGTGAGTGCTTCACCTACTGCGCCGTAACATCCCATATAGACAGTGGAATTCCAACATACACATGGTATAGAGAACTCGTGTTGGTGGGATGCGAAGCACTGGGATTTCCAGCCGATTACGTCGAGATGATTCGAAACGTCGCCGCAATCGATGATCCTGACAAGGAAAGGCACATTAGCAACATGTGGATAGTTGAAAAAGCCAGAGAGTCTGCGAACAGGGTATTATTTTAAGAAGGAGAACGCTCATGATTAAAAAGATAGCTGCCGCTGTGCTCGGCATCATCGCTG
>Ga0224508_10002704_pt1 | contig 14930 bp, 16 predicted proteins | sample SF_Jan12_sed_USG_4_FD_170157 | JGI IMG/M metagenome (GOLD analysis project Ga0224508, IMG submission 170157) | Sediment microbial communities from San Francisco Bay, California, United States - SF_Jan12_sed_USGS_21 | ecosystem: Environmental > Aquatic > Marine > Sediment | place: USA... | reverse complement strand
CGAGTATAACGGCTTGCTTACGCGACAATGTAAATAATTTCTCCATACCCGGTTTGCGTGACCTGCCCTTGGCAACACCGATCAGGAATACGTCCGAAACCTGTAATTCTTCCAACACGCTGGCAGCGGTCGACAATTGCCCCTTGCCGCCGTCAATCAATAACACATCCGGAATCTTGCCCTCGCCTTCTTTCAATCGTCTAAATCGGCGTGTTAATGCTTCGTCCATCGCGCCATAGTCGTCGCCCGCAACAGCGTTGTTGATATTGAATCGTCGGTAATCAGATTTTGCCGCACCACCGGCATCAAAAACCACACACGACGCGACTGTCTTTTCACCGGCTGTATGGCTGACATCAAAACATTCGATACGCTGTGGAATTTGCTCCAATGCAAATGCCTGTTGCAGAGCGGCCATACGCTTGTCTTGAGTAGCACGACCTGCAATATGACGACGAAGCACATCTTGCAAATTCATCTTGGCCAAACTCAGCCATCGCGCCCGTTGACCACGCGCACTGTGCTTGATCTGGACATTGCGTTTTTCCTGTTCACTCAACATGCTCTGCATGGCGTCCGCATCTTCAATGGCATGACTTAACAAGACTTCATCCGGCATGCTGCGACCCAGGTAATACTGCGGCAAAAACGCCTGTAAAATATCGACTTCGCTGTAATCAAGTTTCAATTCAGGGAAAAAATGTTTACTTCCCAGATGACGGCCGTGACGAATAAACATTACTTCAATACAAGCTTCGCCGCATTCGACACTCACGGAGATCACATCCACATTGCCGCTATGAGACGTGACATATTGTTTTTCCTGAATCCGTTGCAACGCACCGATACGGTCACGCAATTTTGCAGCAGTTTCAAACTCAAGATTTTCTGATGCTTTTTCCATTCGCGTCACTAATTGCTTGGTTAGCGTCTTGTCCCTGCCCTCCAAAAACAATTCGGCCTGTCGTACGTCGTCTTTATAGGTTTTATCATTGACCAAATCAACACAGGGTGCTGAGCAGCGCTCGATCTGATATTGTAGACAGGGACGTGAGCGATTACGAAAAAACGTATCCTCGCATTGCCGCAGGGGAAATACTTTTTGCAATTGCGCCAGGGTTTCACGTACGGCGGCAGCGCTTGGGAATGGTCCGAAATAACGTCCGCCCTCTTTTCGGCTGCCACGATAAAAACTCAAGCGTGGAAATCGCTCTCCCTTAGTCAGTCGAATATAGGGATAACTCTTGTCGTCGCGCAATACGACGTTGTAACGTGGGCGTTCCTCCTTTATCAGATTATTTTCAAGCAACAATGCTTCACTTTCGGTGTTGGTAACCGTTGTTTCGATAGCGTTGACATGACTCATCATCGCTTGGGTCTTTGGTTGCATACCCGATGTTCGAAAATAACTCGACAAACGTTTCTTAAGATCTCGTGCCTTGCCCACATAAAGATAGCGCCCAGCCCCATCACGCATGGCGTAAACGCCAGGCGCATTCGACACGGACTTCAAAAATCCTTTAGCGTCAAATGCAGTTGATGTTGTCTTAGTCTTTTCCATCTAATATCTGGCGGGCGCGTTTAAAAATATCCTCAAACATGACGGTACTCAGGCGGTGTGTCTGAGTGTTGTAACGACTGCAATGGTAACTCGCGAGCAAGGTATTGCCGCCAATTTCGAACTCAGCACCGTGTGCAAAGGGAAACCCGGATAATTTCTGTTTCAAGACCTTTAACACGGCTCGATGCGCGATGCCTCCCAGAGAAATGATCAAGCCGTTGTTTAGTGCGTTGAGTTCTGCGGACAAATATTTTAGGCACGTATCAACTTCATCCGTTGTCGGTTTATTTTCAGGTGGCAGACATTTAACCGCATTGGTAATTCGGCAATTGGTTAATTTTAGATCATCATCACTGGCGACAGACTCTGGTTTTGAGGCGAAACCAAATTTGTGCAGCGTCTGATACAACAATACGCCCGCGTAATCGCCGGTGAATGGCCGACCGGTGGCATTCGCACCGTGTTTGCCTGGGGCTAATCCGACAATCAACAAACGCGCATTTACATCGCCAAAAGGTGTGACCGGTTTACAGGAATAGTCCGGGAATTCATGCTTGGTTGCCTTCAAATAGTCGTTTAGGCGGCTGCATTTTTTGCATTTGACGTTGTACCAAGACGCGGGAATGCGTTTCCGTGCTTGATGAGTGCCTGCGCTGTCACTAGAATGCGCCATCTTAGCGAATTCCCCTAAAATTATTGATCAATGAAATTATCTGCATTTGAAGTCCGGGTCGGCAATTTACTGGCTTATCAGAATAAATTATTTCGCGTGTTAAAGAAAAATCACGTCAAGCCAGGCAAAGGCGGTGCTTTCGTTCAGCTCGAAATGAAAGAGATCAATGATGGCACAAAATTAAATGAACGGTTTCGCTCAGAAGAAAAGCTGGAGAAAGCCCATGTTGAGCCGCGCCAGATGCAGTATTTATATGCCGATGGGGACAACTTGGTGTTTATGGATATGGAAAGTTACGAGCAGTTAATCATTCCGGCGGAAGACATGACCGAACAAATGGGTTATATGCTGCCCAATACTGAAGTGCAAATTAACTTCCATGATGATAATCCTATTGGATTAGAGCTACCCGCAAACGTCGTGCTCGAAGTGGTCAATACCGACGCAGCCATTAAAGGCCAAACCGCATCCGGCTCCGGCAAACCCGCCGAACTCGAAACAGGCATCCGCGTTACCGTCCCGACATTCGTGAATATTGGTGATAAGGTAAAGGTAAATACAGAGACCGGGGAATATGTAGAACGGGCCGAATAATCTACTGGAAACCTAACGCCAGGTTAACGGCCCAACGTGTGTTGGTACGATTCAACCTATTTTTATAAACGTTATAACAATTCCTCATCAACTCTAATTTTTATTTGGGTTCGCTCTGCAGTCGTTTCCCTTAAAAGTCCAAGACACAATTTTTTGTTGGTTATTTCGAAAGTAGTTTGGCGACTAAAATTTAGGTTTTGAGATGGAGTTTCACCCGAGGAGTTTGTATAAGCGGTGTTTCCAATAACAGTCGTAGTATATGTCGGCGATGTGCCCGCAAGATACACATTACGGGATGAGTTATATACCAAAAATTTTGTTCCACCGCTTTCGTAGGATTGTTGTGGCGGTCCCCAGCCTCTAATCAGGGCGATCTCACTACTCCCAACCCAAGACTCAACAATCTTTTTATATTCTTCTGTTGTTGCACACCCGGAAATAAGCATCAAAACAATTAGTATCAGCAAATAACTTTTCATGGTTTGATTTTTATCCAGTTTTCAACAGTGAGTAGGTGGCACATTGCGATGTTCTAACATAATGTCTATCCTGCATTTGGTTCCGTTGAATTTTCTGTACTTCTACAATGTTCTTGGTGTGAACAACTTCAATAATAATATATGCGTACAAAATGATTTTCTTCACCCTTGTTGATGTTTTACAGACAAGGTTATGCAGTATTAGTAAGTCGCTATTTAATAACGAAGCATAACGAAAAAGATTATGGCAGTATTCCATACGTGTGCGCTTGAGGAGATACAATCAAACAGGTTCGAATGAAATCAGCGCCGGCGATGCTGCGTCCCCAGGCCGGCTGTTATGAATAGCGCGGTCGCTTTTCCTTCGACATCTGCGGTGTGCCAGACTCCTGGTTCATTAATCGCATATTCGCCGGGGTTGAGCGTTATGGTATTAACGAAACCGTCGCTTTGCTCTTGTTGCAATGCGATTAACCCGGCGATACAGAGCACAAGTTCGCTGCCTTGGGGATGCATTTCCCACATATCCCAAGGTTCTGAAAAAGTGTGCATGCTGACCAATCGCCCTTCTGCCCCGTCTTCTTTGTGACGTTCCACATAGTTAGCGTACCAGTCCATCGAACCGGTAAACTTTGGTTCAGTTTTAGTGGTGGCTCCAAGCCCAAGGTGTGCCGGGTAATTATTGATGTCTATACCGTTCATAATTGTCTCCTTGCTATTCAACAGTGTCCGCAATATGGCAATGAATAGCATACATCGCTGACACTGCATGCCGGCCCCAGTGAATTTCGTAATTTATTTTCCAATAGTGCGACGCGGCTTCAATAGTCGTCGATTTTTGTAGAATTAAATCGTTCTTTAGATCGACATATATATCCGCCAAATCATCGCAGATATCACCTACTACTGCATCTGTTTCATTCAGATTCGTCGGGTGAAAAAACTCGTTGCAGTATTGAAACGGGAGCATTCCGAGTCGATTATGAATACGTTTCCAATCATCATGCGATAATTCCTTGAATTTCGGGTAATCGAAGTCTTCGGTCTCTTTAAGCTTTCTTGCCGAAAAATAGAGGGCACCCAAATGTCCCAGGGCGACTTCAAGAGAGTCTGAAGCTCCTAATTCATCGAATTCGATCCACCTACAGTAGTCTTCGACGGCATAGAGAAATTCTTCTTCAACTGATGTAGAAGGCACGATGGCCTATCAATCCATTCGGAAGCTATCGCGCCCATCCTGAAATTCGCACTAAACGAAAATTCCTATGTAACTAGCGATTCAATGGTTTTAAGTGACTGCGCCCAAAGGAATTCATCCATTGGTGTGGTGCGTGATTTTCCAGACATCGAAAGCAACCACTGTTGATTCTCTGGAGTTGAGTTGCCGGAAAGATCTTCAACAATTTCTGTCGCGGCGTCAGGGTTGTTGCATACCAAGACCATGTCGCAGCCAGCGTTTAGGGCATTCTCAGCGCGGGCCAATGGCGAACCAATTCCGACTGCGCCTTGCATAGTCAAATCGTCGCTAAAAATCACTCCGTTGAACCCGATTTCAGTACGTAAGATTTGTTTGAGCCAATACTCAGAATACGTAGGAAGATTGTCATTAATATTCTCAAACAGAACATGCGCTGTCATCACTCCTGTTAGTTTATTTATTGACGCACGATAAGGAGCTAAATCGTTTTTCCAAATGCTTTCATAGTCACGTGAATCTACCGGAGTTTCTAGATGCGAGTCGGCACTAACACCACCGTGACCTGGAAAGTGTTTTCCCACAGCCGCCATTCCCGCATCATTCATACCATCTATGAAGGCCCCTGCAAGCTCACTCACAATATTTGCATTAGTATGAAATGATCGATTGCCAATCACATCGCTTTCAACGCTGGCTACATCCAGCACGGGTGCAAAACTGAAATCGATTCCGACATCGCGTATTTCCATGGCCATAACACGAGCTACGTCGCGCGCAGCTGTCAAAGCCTCATCCGGGTTTTGATCATACAAATCACCCAGCTTGCGCATAGGTGGAAGACTCACATACCCGTCGCGAAAGCGTTGCACCCTTCCGCCTTCTTGATCGACCGCCGTTAGTAATGCGGGAGAACGCAGTTCACGAATACCGGTAACTAATCGTTTTATTTGTTCCTTGGATTCAAAATTACGTGCAAAAAAGATAACGCCGCCCACACTCGGATGGAGTAATATTTCTCGCTCTGTATCCGACAATTCCGAGCCTTCAACATCGAGCATGACCGGGCCAAGCGGCATATCGCGTTTCATACTTGACGCGTTATCGGTTTCGTAGAATTTCCTCTAACAAGCCTTGGGATGCGGCTTCAATCATATCTAACACGCGATCAAATCCACCACCTCCGCCGTAGTATGGGTCTGGAACTTCGTCAACGTCATATTCATCGGCGAATTCCATAAACAATCGAACTTTATATTCATGAGCCGAACTTGCGATAGAGACAAGATGCTGATGGTTGCTCTTGTCCATCGCAATGACATAGTCAAACATCTCGATATCTGCAGCCGTCGCCTGACGTCCGCGCAATGGGCTTAAATCAATTCCCCTGTGCGCTGCTGTTTCGGTAGCACGAGGGTCGGGCGGCGAACCAATGTGATAACCATGTGTACCTGCAGAATCCACATCGAATTCCGATTCGAGTTGACGATCACGCAGTAATTTCTCAAATACACCTTGCGCGGTTGGTGAGCGGCAGATATTTCCAAGGCATACAAAAAGGACTCTGTTCATATCAAGTATTTTATAAAAATAAGTCTATATTTATTTGTATTGTAATCGTATTTTCTCTAAACCTTCTTGAGTATCGATTCCAATTCCCGCACTTTGCACCGCTTCAGATACGTGGATTTTGTGTCCATGCCAAAGAGCACGAAGCTGCTCCAGGCGTTCAATCAGCTCTAATGGTACGGGTTCGAGTTCGGTAAATTCCTTAACGTAACCTGCTCGATAAGCGTAAAGCCCAATATGTCGATACGCGTCTAACTGACTGTTACCACCTTGCTCTCTGCGTGTCGGAATCGGAGCACGCGAAAAGTACAATGCATAATCGTTTTTATCACGCACGACTTTCACAACGGACCGATCGGTAAATTCATCCTGTGTATCAATCATCTCACATGCGGTCGCAATCGACGTGTCCGGGTGTTGTGCCAACCCTTGTGCGACTTGTTTGATCAATTTACCTGGCATTTGCGGTTCATCACCTTGCAAATTCACAACCATTTCATCATTACCGAGACTCAGGTTATCAACCGCTTCCGCAATTCGATCCGTACCTGAAGCATGTTGCTCTGAAGTCATACAGTAAGACCCGCCGAATGAGCTTACAGCATCGGCAATACGTTTATCATCCGTGGCGACCGTAACCGACAGTGCTTCGCTCGACAACGCGCATTCATAGACACGTTGAATCATGGGTTTTCCTGCAATATCGAGCAACATCTTCCCAGGCAATCGTTGTGAGGCGTACCGAGCGGGGATAATGACGTGAAAGTCAGTCATGTATGTTGCCTGATATAAGATTGACGACTTGTTTTGAAAGCTCTGACTCAAATAGTTCAGACATCATGGCTTCAACCGGAACATACCAATAATTTTTGGATGCAAACGATTTACATTTTACGGCATCTTTCTCCGTCATCAAGACCGGAAGCTCATCGTTAAAAACCAAATCCTTCTCTACAAAGGTATGATGATCTGGGAATGGATGCGGAACAATGTCTAATCCACTCTGTCGCAATTGGGTAAAAAATCGTTCTGGGTTACCGATTCCAGCAACGGCGTGAACTGAATTATTTCCGAACCCACTCAATACTTTACGATTTGTTTCATCTGGCACATTCACAGCTTCGGACATTTTTAAAGTCATTTTACATTCGTTGTCTTTCGTCCCACCGTTGACTACCTTTATATCAACGGTATTCAATCGCTTAATGGGCTCGCGCAGCGGCCCCGCCGGCAGACAATGTTCGTTACCAAAGCGGCGTTCGCCATCGATGACTAAAATTTCCACGTCTCTATCCAAGGCCAAATGCTGTAATCCATCGTCGCTGATTATGATGTCGCACTCATATTCGTCCAATAATCGCCGCGCTGCCATGACGCGATCCGGACCGACACTGACAGGGCACTGCGTACGCTGTGCAATAAGCACCGGCTCATCCCCGACCAACCTCGGGTCACTCGCTTGATTCACATTTTGCGGCCATGACGTTGACTCACCGCCATAACCACGACTCACAACGCCGGGACTCCAGCCTGACTTTTTCAGGTATTCACATAACCAGATAACTAAAGGCGTCTTCCCCGTGCCGCCGACAGTTATATTGCCAACCACAATAACCGGTACTGACAAACGATGTGTTTTCAGGATTCCGATTAAGTAAGCTGTTTGACGCAACCAAACTACTAAACGGTAAAAATAACTGATTGGTAACAGCAACCATGTTAAAAAGTTGGACTCATACCAACTACGCTGGATAGCGTTTGACAACATCGGTGATGGAAAACGCTATTCAGGATTTTAGAAACAGCTTCATGCCAGTGTGTGTCGCGGCGAATCCGAGCTTTTGATAGAAACGAATCGCCTCAGGGCGTTGAGAGTTACTGGTCAGTTGAACTAAATGACAATCCCGTTCGCGTGCCAGACTGATCGCGTGCTCAATCATTTGTGTACCGGCACCGCTTCCGCGCAGTTTACTGTGTATGCGTACCGCTTCGATTTGCGCCCGCCAACCACCTTGATAAGTCAGATTCGGCAAAAAACTTAGTTGCATTGTTCCTACCAACTCGCCTTCCGATTCGACGACCAGCAAAACATGGTTCTTGTCAGCGTTGATTGCGTCAAAAGCCGTGTAATATGATTTCGCAATACTGTCAGCATTCGCCTGTTCACGTTGAGCGCCGAATTTATCGTCGGCCAATAGTACAACGATTGTCGGCAAATCTTCCCGTAACGCTCCACGAATAATTAGATTAGGCATTAGCCGTTACCACTAGTGAACTGCATGCTATGCAACTTTGCATAGGCACCATTCTTTTGAATTAATTCGTTGTGTTTACCCTGTTCCACAATTTTACCTGCATCCAACACCAGGATTTTGTCAGCTTGTTCAATTGTCGATAGCCGATGCGCGATAATCATGGTTGTGCGATTATGAATCAAAGCCTGGGTCGCCTCACGTACCAACCGTTCCGATTCGCTGTCCAAGGCCGAGGTCGCTTCGTCCATAATTAGAATTGGAGCATCTTTGTATAAAGCGCGCGCGATAGCGATACGTTGTCGTTGACCGCCGGATAAACGTATCCCCTGCTCGCCTACGACCGTATCCAGACCCAGACTCGTTTGTTCCGCAAACTCCAGGACATGGGCCGCTTTGGCCGCGTTTTGCAGTCTTTCTTCGTCGATCGAACCAGCAGCGCCATAGGCAATATTGTTACGAATACTGTCGTCAAATAAAATGGTTTCCTGGGTGACAATAGAAACATTGGAGCGCAACGCCTCTAACGTAAATTCGTTTATTGGTATATCGTCTAAACGTATTTCACCTTCGTCGGGACGATAAAAACGCAATAACAACGAAACAATTGTCGATTTCCCACTACCGGAATGACCCACCAGTGCAACCGTTTGACCCGCCTCAACGGTGAAGGAAATACGATCGAGAAATGCTTCGGTATTCTCGTCATAGCGAAACACGACATCGCGATATTCGATGCTCCCTTTCGCCCGTTCCAGTTCACGGTTACCGTCATCGCGTTCCGGCGCCTCATCCATTAAACCAAAAACGCTGCCTGATGCCGCCAGACCGTTTTGTATGATTTCATTGACGCGCGCGAGTCGTTTTATCGGTGCCATTAACATCAGCATCGCGCCGAGATAAGACACGAAAGTTCCGGCGGTAACGTTCTCGCTGGTTACGCGCGAGGTTGCAATAACAATAATGACGGCAACTGCTGCGCCCGCCACCAAAATTATCAACGGCACACTCGCTGCCGCGACGGCGGCTTTTTTCATCGCCTGACGCCGGTTAAAACTGTTCGCGCGTTTGAACGTTTTAGTTTCATATTGATGCCCGCCGAAACTCTTAATGACACGCTGACCTTGAAAGGCTTCCTTAGCGACATGGGCAATGCCACCCATGCTGGCCTGGATACGACGACTGGCATCGCGGAATCGTTTACTCGCAACGCGTACTACCAACCCAACCAATGGGCCAACTACAAGAAACACCATTGTCAGTTTTAAACTGAGATAACACATCCATGAAAACAGTGCGATAGTGGTCAGGGAATCTCGAATAAAAATGCGCAGCGCGGAGGTACTGGCCTGGGCGACCTGCTCAACATCATAGATGAGTTTCGATACCAGATTTGCTGAAGAATGATGATCGTAAAAACGCGACGGCAAACGAATCAATCGATCGAACATTTGACCACGCAGGTCAAAAATAACCCGGCGACCAACCCAACTCATGCAGTAGCTGTCTACGAACTCACCAATACCGCGGGCAAAAAACACGATAATCAGTAGCCAGGGCAACCAGCGAATAAATGATTCATCACGATTAACAAAACCGCCATCCATGATCGGTTTTAACAAAGCGGCGAAGGATGTTTCCGCTGCCGCGGCGGCAATCATGCCCGCGACCGCGACAAGAAATACCCATTTGTAGGGTAGCGCGTATCGAAGCAGACGTTTGTAAAGTTGAAAACCTGAAACGTCGTTTTGAGTGGCCGTCACTGAGCGGTTTGACTGGCGGGATCGTGCTGGGTCGATACCGTGAGTTGTAAATAGCCGAGCCGGCGCGCCACATCCATCGCCCGAACGACCGATTCATGTGGCGTACTACGATCCGCACGAATCAAGACGACAAGATCGCGGCGTTTGGAAGAGGCTTTGTCGATGGCTTTCGACAATGTGGCGATGCTGGGTCTATGCATTAGCCCGCCTGCACTCTGGCCAGGGCCTTTGACGGAGAAATAACTCTCACTGCTGATTTCGATTTGTAAAAGCCGGTCCTGGTCCGTGATTTCCGGCTCGACACTGGCCTCCGGCAAGCGGATGTTTAGTTCCGATTCTTTTGAAAATGTGGTCGATACCATGAAGAAAATCAATAACAAAAACACCACATCAATGAGTGGCGTCAATGTAATTTGCGGTTCTTCTTCCGTACGGCTGGAAAATCTCAAAATTTTCTCCGGCCATCAATCATATCGAGGAAACGCAATGCCTGTTGTTCCATGTCGATGGTCAATTCATTGATACGGCCACGAAAATAGCGATGGAACATTAAACTCGGAATACCAACGGACAAACCGGCTGCCGTTGTAATCAATGCCTCTGAAATACCTCCAGCCAGGACGGTCGGGTCGCCAACACCATAAGCCGTTATGGCCGCGAATACTTTAATCATGCCGATTACCGTGCCTAGCAACCCCAGTAGCGGAGTGACAGCGGCGATGGTACCAAGAGTATTAAGATGTCTCTCCAGTTCGTGCACAACATGACGACCCGCCTCTTCCAGTGCTTCTTTGACTACGATGCGCGGTTGACTGCGGTTCACAAGACCTGCTGCCAGAATCCTGCCTAGTGGCGAACGTTTTTGGACTTCCTGGACGACATCGGAACTTAAATCGGGCCGTGTCGCCAGCGTCTCTACTTGCTGGACCAGTTTAGGTGGCGTTACCGCTCCCCGTTTCAGGGCAAGGAATCTCTCTACAACAATGGCCAGCGCCCAAATAGAACAGAGCATGATCGGCCAGATCAGAAAACCGCCAGCTTTTATTAGTTCAAACATGCAAATACCCGTAGTCAGGCATTATGCCTCTTCCTCGTCTGTGCAAAGTGCGCGAATTCTACCAAAAAGCGTAAATGCAGGGTGGAAAGAGTTGATTCTTTTGGATATTTCGGCGTAAAGCTTCAAAAATAATAGCGCGGTCGTTGTTCACGATAGGCCTTGGTGTCAATTCCCCGGGAATTCATGTCAATGGTTATAGCGCCGCTGGACTGTGTATCCAGCAACTGAATCCCGCGGTTATCGAGACGATGGATAACGTCTTGATGCGGATGTTGAAAACGATTGCGGTAACCGCTGCTGTTAATAGCAATACGCGGTTGCACCGCATTAAGAAACGCAGGAGTCGAAGAGGTGTTACTGCCATGATGTGGCAACACCAGAATGTCGCTTGCCAAATCTTCGCCATATATCTCCACCAGTCGTTGTTCCGCTTCGGCTTCGATATCGCCCGTAAGCAATAACACACCGTGGCCCGTGTCAGTCTTTAAAACTCAGGACACATTGTTTTCACTCAGGTCTTCGTTCGACTTTGGCCATAGTATTTCCAAACCAACCCCATTCCAGTTCCATTTGTTGCCGGCACGACGCTGACTTTCATTGAGTTCTTGTTGCAAGGCATTTTCCAGAAATCGTTTAACAGGAACTTGTTTGGTAATAGCTCGTGCCCCACCGGAGTGATCATTGTCGTGATGACTTACCACGAGCAAGTCGATATGGTTGATTTTTTGATGTCGCAGGTACGGCAATACGACCGCGCTGCCCGCATCAAAACTTTGACTGAACCTTGCGCCGGTGTCGAATAGCACTGTATGAGACCCGGTCTGAACGACGACTGCCAATCCCTGTCCGACGTCCAGTACGGTTGCACGCAACGTCCCGGTATCCAAAGCAGAAGACGACGCGATAAAAAGTGGTGCTAACCACAGCGCACCTAACCAACGGGCGGGTACGCCGCGTGGTGCAAACAACAATATTGCGCCAATCAAACCTGCGCCCAATAACCAGGGATTGGGCTGTGCACCACGAAAGTTTAGTCCATCCATGCTACTGAGCCAGGACAAGCAATGCCAAAGCCATTGTAAAACAGCATTCGCTAATTCAAATAGCCCGGTCGACAACGATGTCAGTGCAACAGCATCAAACAATATGCCGAGAAGAACTAACGGCATGGCGACAAAACCGACCAGTGGAATCGCAATGACATTTGCCAGTGGTGCGACGAACGACACATGCTGATAAAACAACAGCAACAGCGGCGCTAATTCGATAGCAATGACAATTTGCAGTTTTCCCCATACGAGCGCCGTTTTGGTGATATTTGAAATTCGATTTTGCCAAGTCATTTCGTGCTGGCCAGGATCATTGAATTTTCTCCCCGGCATTAACAATGCGAATATGATTACGGCAACAGCGCAAAACGACAGCCAAAACCCTTGAGACATGATCGACAATGGATCAAACACCAACACCAGCAACAGGGACCAGGACAAAACTTGAAACGGTCGAAGACGGCGTTGGGACAAAACCGCGACCGCGATCACACTCAACATCAGTAGCGCTCTTTGTGTTGGAATCGCGAAACCCGCGAGCGCTGCATAGACTACGCCGGCACCCAGACCGCACAGAACAGCAAACTTTGGTGCGGGCAGCCACAATACCGGCCTGCCCCGCCATCGCCAAGCGCAGGATGCCAGCAACATTATCAAACCACTGACTAATCCAATATGCAAACCGGAAATAGCAACCAAATGATTTGTTCCAGTGCGACGAAAAACCTGCCACATATCATCTAAAATTTACGTGCGATCACCCACCGCGAGAGCGTTTATCACGCCACGCATTGAGTCACCGGGTAAGGCTTCACGAATTGACTGAATAATTTTGCTGCACCAGGTCGAGGTAATGTGTCGCATATCCGCAGGCGCAAGCTTTAAGTTTTGCTCATCATTGAGCACATAACCCGCAGCCCGCAGGCGCTGACTAAACAACCAAGCTTCGTAATCGAAACTACCGGGATTATAAAATCCATGTGGCCTTTTCAATTTTACCTTCAGTCGCCATTGATCTCCGGCGGCCAAGATTGGCACCTTGCCGTACCAGCGCAATCTTATCTTCGTAGCAAAAATATACGGCTCACCCTACTCTGATTGGGCATCGTGAATTTGAAAACGAAATTGGGTGTATCGGTCTGTTCGTTTTGGTAACGAATCGATAACGCCAGTAATAATGCTGGGCTGCATCTCATGCGCAACCGGTAATTCGTTAGTGAGTACCAGGTTTGCACGAAAACTGAGCCAAACAATGCCCGCCACAAGCCAGCAAGAACGATAGAGCCATGAGGTTAATTGAGTGTGACCGGACAGAAATCGAACACATACCAACAACGGCAAGATAAGTAATCCCCACCATAAACCGGGTAACTCGCTCGAATTGTGCGCCAACACTACTCCGCTCAAAAAGGCGAGCATATTAAAAATGATGGTTTAAACCCCTCTCTTTTCCGTGGATAATCATGTCTGCATTAAAAATGAATTTGACCTACATTCCGACCGGGGGTTACATGCCGCAAAACAGGCAAGTCACAAAACTTCTTTTAATCATTATTTCCGTCATGAATACTGTTTCTTATAGCACCACATCGTCAGCCAACGAAATATCCGATGCCAAGCTACTTCAACTATTTCGTTCGGCGATGTCTGAGCGCCTCGCTGGTGTCGATGATGACCCCCGTTTCAAGCAACTGGATTCAGAGGAACTGCTAAAGCGCGAACAACGATTGGAGTTATGGAGTTTTTGGGCGTCTTATCTGGACTATCACATCGCTCTGTCCGGGTTGATGGAAAAGCATCGCAATTATTTGCAGATTGAAGATAAAAATGCACAAACCAAGTCCTTTTTAATCTTTCGTGCGGCGCACAATATGCAATACCGTTTCGCGCTTGAACTACTGGCGAAAATCGAACAATACGAATTACTGGACGTGTTATGGAACGAACCGGTTGCAGAATTTGGCCTGCCAGCGAAAACATTCGCTGATTTTAAGTTTCGTTTTCTTAATGTTATTAAAGGCGGTCAATTCGCCGCTATCGAAACCTTATCTAAATTGCAATTTGCTAATTCCGCGGACAACGCGCTGCATGGTGACGATGCTGATGCGATATGGAATATGGGACGAGGCAAAGGCGAACTCATGACGCTGGCCAACGCCGTGCAGGTGATAAAAAATAAAACAGCCGAAATTGTCTCGCCGGTGCAAACAAAAATCGCTGAAACCATGGGCGACATAAAAGTGTATCGACCCGACCGTGTCTTACTGAGTCATGAGCAGATTCTGGGTTTGCAAAACAAGTTATTACCCGGTGACATTCTCGTTCAACGACGCGAATGGTATTTGTCCAATGTTGGCATACCGGGGTTTTGGACCCATGCCGCGCTTTATATCGGTACACCGGAAGAAAGACGCAAATATTTTGATAATGACGATGTAATAAACTGGGTCAAACAACAAAACGCTTCTGCAGACGATTTTGAGTCGCTATTGGCATCGGCATACCCGCAAGCGTACCAACGCGCGACCACACCTTACGGCGATAACGAAACAGTACGCATCGTTGAGGCAATTGGTGAAGGAGTCAGTTTTACGTCGATGGAATTTTCATCTCATGCGGATTCTATAGCGATTTTACGACCGAAGCTAGATAAAACCGTTATCGCCAAAACTCTGCTCAAGGCATTTTATTTTAGTGATCGGCCATACGATTTTGACTTTGATTTTCGTACCGACAGC
>Ga0224508_10002703_pt1 | contig 14932 bp, 12 predicted proteins | sample SF_Jan12_sed_USG_4_FD_170157 | JGI IMG/M metagenome (GOLD analysis project Ga0224508, IMG submission 170157) | Sediment microbial communities from San Francisco Bay, California, United States - SF_Jan12_sed_USGS_21 | ecosystem: Environmental > Aquatic > Marine > Sediment | place: USA... | reverse complement strand
CACCGAGCCGTCCTGGTACTCGACCAAACTGCCGAGACCGGTGGGAGTCTCAATCGCCATACAACTCGAGCCTACTGCAAATCGCCACACCGCGTGGTGCCCGAGGTCCATGCGCTACACGGCCATCAACGGGATCCACCCAAGCGCAAAACCATTCTCCGGGCTTTGGGTCAGGATACCGGCGATCAGCAGCGCCAGATCTATTTCGCCACGATCAGCAGCTCGAGCGATCTCTCCGGATCGAAGGGAGAACCTCCCAGATCCGCATAGACGTCACGATCCGGCCAGCGCGCGGTGTCCAGGAGAATCTCCAGCTCGCGACCAACATCCGCGATAGAGACTCGGCGTTGAGCAGGTAGGACAAGGTGTTTCCCAGACAGATCGCGAGGCCGAAGTGCCCACGTACAAAACCCTCGACGGCACCCATCTCGCCGAGAAGAAACTCGACACCTTCGGGCACGCCGTGCGCCCTGGCCCGCTCAATTGCCGCCTCCGAGGCATCGATCCCCACGACCTGACACCCCTGCTCCGCCAGGAGCCGGGCGTGTCGGCCGTCGCCACAGCCCAGATCCAGAACTCTCCGGGATGGGGCCTCTTCGAGCAAGCCCGCTAGCAGTCCGCTGTCCAGCCTCGGCTTCTGATCCGCTTGTGGGGCCTGCATAGTTGATTATGGCTCAGCGGGGGCGGGGGTCGGTCTCGAGGAGACTCCGAATGCCGACGTCCTTGCTGTAGGGTCACCGAATGACACGCCTTCTCGCTCTTCTGATTCCGCTTCTTTCACCTCTTACCGTTCTGGCCGCGGAACCGGCTTCGGTGCGTGTCGGCTTTCTCGTAGTCGACGGCGTTTACAACAGCGAGCTGATCGCTCCGTACGACATCTTCCATCACACCGTGTTTCATACCGATCCCGGGATGGAGCTCCTTATCGTGTCTCACGACGGCGGACCGGTGAAGAGCTTCGAGGGAATCGAGATCGGCGCCCATTACAGTTTCGACGATGTCCCGGAAATCAACGTGCTGGTCGTGCCAAGCGCCGAGCATTCGATGGATCGTGATCTGGAGAACGAGACGATGATGCAATGGGTGAGCGAGGTTGGATCCAAAGCGGATTACCTCGTGTCACTCTGTGACGGTGCGTTTGTTCTGGCGGCGGCCGGGCTGCTCGACGATGTCGCCAGTACCACGTTCCCCGGAGACCTCGACCGTTACGAAGAGATGTTCCCGGACCTCGACGTTCGCCGGGGCGTCAGCTTTGTCCACGACGGCAAGGTCCTGACATCTCAGGGTGGCGCGAGAAGCTACGACGTGGCGATGTATCTGGTCGACCATCTCTTTGGCGAGCAGGTGGCCCTGGGCGTCGGGCGCGGGATGGTCATCGACTGGCCGGACCCGCACATGAACTACGTCGTGGTGTCGGCCGCCGAGGCTCGAGCCGGCGAGCCGGTAGAAGAGAGGCGTCCGAGTCCCGAAGCGGTCGGACCCAGGGTGCTCCCGGCAGCTTCGCCGGCGGAAAAGTCGATTCTTCCTCCGACCGTCCCCTGGAACGGCAAGAGCCGCGCCCTGGTGGTTCCACCCGAACACGAGTGGGCGACGCCAAGCGAACGGACCGCGCTGACCCGGACGCCACGCTACGATGAAACCGTCGAGTGGCTCGAGCGCTTGGTTGCCGAGGCGCCGGAGCTCGAGATGATCTCCCTCGGCAAGAGCGGCGAGGGGCGAGATCTGTGGATGGTGGTCGCCAGCCTCGATGGATCGACGCCGGAGAGGATTGGGAACAGCGACAAGCCGGTCCTTCTGGCTCACGCGGGAATCCACTCCGGCGAAATCGACGGCAAGGACGCCGGTCTCATGCTCCTGCGCGACATGACGGTGCGTGGGACTCGGCGCGAACTCCTGGAAAAGGCGAACTTTCTTTTCATACCAATCCTCAACGTCGACGGACATGAACGGTTCTCGGCCCACAACCGCATGAACCAGCGGGGCCCTCTCGAGATGGGCTGGCGGACCAACCGGCGGAATCTCAACCTGAACCGCGACTTCGCGAAGCTCGACACACCAGAAATTCGCGCGCTCGTTGGGGCGATCAACAAGTGGCGCCCGGATCTCTATCTCGATCTCCACGTCACCGACGGTGCCGACTATCAGTACGACATCACCTTCGGCTACAACGGAGCCCACGCCTGGTCGCCGGCGATCGCCCGCTGGCTCGACAACAACCTCACTCCGGCGCTAACCCGGGATCTCGAGGCCAGCGGTCACATTCCCGGGCCCCTCGTCCTCACCGCCAACGGCCGCGATCTCTCGGAAGGTTTTCTGAACTGGACGGCCGGACCCCGGTTCTCGAACGGTTTTGGAGACGCCCGGCACCTCCCAACGGTGCTGGTCGAAAACCACTCGCTAAAACCCTACGGGCAGCGGGTTCTGGGAACCTATGTTCTTCTCGAGAGCACGCTGCGAACACTTGGCGAACGCTTCGAGTCGCTACGCCGCGCGGTCGAAGAGGACACGCAGGCACAACCGCGTGAGCTTTCGCTGGGGTGGAAGCGGGGTGGCGAGGTGAAAGGGGTCAGCTTCAAAGCAATCCGCTCGGAGCTCGAGGACTCGCAGGTCACGGGCGATGAGGTCGTTCGCTGGACCGGTCAGCCGGAACGGATCGAGACCTCCGTCATCTCGTTTTCGGAGCCGGTGGCCGAGGTGACACGCCCTCCGGCCTACTACATCCCCGCGGCCTGGAGCGAGATCGCGGACCGCCTGAAACTCCACGGGATCGAAGTCGAATTACTCGAGGGCGCGAGAACCGTTGCCGTAGAGATGTACCGATTACCCGAGGCCAAGTTGGCGCCCGGAAACAACCTATTCCGCAGTCGCAATCCATTCGAGGGGCACGCACGGGTCGAGCCCGGCGAAGTGCTCATCGAGGATCGCAGACTGAGCCTGTCGGCGGGCTCGTTTCGTGTCTCGACAAATCAGCCTCTGGGTGACTTGGCGATGCTTCTACTCGAGCCCCAGTCGCCGGATTCGTTCTTCCAATGGGGATTCCTGCTCGAGGTCCTCAGCCGCACCGAGTACTTCGAGCCCTATGTGATGGAGCCGATGGCCCGCCGAATACTGAATGAGGATCCCGAACTGGCCACCAGCTTCGCCCAGAAGCTACGGAGCGACACCGAGTTCGCCGGCAGCCCGAGACGCCGGCTCGAGTGGTTCTACGAAAAGACGCCGTATTACGACGAGGAGTACCGTCTCTACCCGATCGCCCGCGCCCGTGAGTAGCCGCGGAGCAGGACGGCCTCGCGTGCCATACTGCCTCTGGGGATAATGTTCGAGTACCAAGACTCTCTCGCACGTCTCGCCGAAGCCGCGCCTCTGCGCGACAAGCTCGAGTCCATACACTCGGTCCTGAGGCGGAGACACGCCTTTGTCGATCGGATCGCGGTGGCCATCCATGATCCCGAGACCGACCTGCTCAAGACTTTCCTCGCTTCAAGCACGGACGCCAACCCTCTGAGGCACTACCAGGCGAAGCTCGCCGACTGCACCTCGCTTCTCGAGATCGTCGAACGGCGCCGCCCGCGCGTGGTCAACGACCTCGAGTCCCTGGGCGACGAGCGCGAGCACAGTCGCCTCATCGCCGCCGAGGGCTACGAGTCGAGCTACACCCTACCCATCCTCATGAAGCAGCGTCTCTTCGGGTTCGTGTTCTTCGACTCCTGCCAGGCCGGTGTCTTCACTGCGAAGGTCCTACCCGACTTCGACCTTTTCGGGCATTTCATCTCGCTGGTGATTGTCAATGAAGTCTCGGCGATCCGTACACTGCTGGCAGCCATCCGGACGGCGCGTGACATGACCCGCCAGCGCGACGCCGAGACCGGGCGCCACGTCGACCGCATGGCCCGCTTCTCGCGCCTCATCGCCATCGAACTGGCCGAGCGCCACGGCTTCGACGACGAGTACATCGAACACGTCTTTATGTTCGCGCCGCTCCACGACATCGGCAAGATCGGCGTTGCCGACCGGGTGCTCCTCAAACCAGGCCGGCTGGACGAGGACGAGGTGCGGCTCATGCGCACCCACGTGGACAAGGGCCGCGAGCTCGTGGACTCCATGCTCGAGAACTTCGGTCTCGACAGCTTTCAGCACGTCGAGATGCTGCTCAACATCGTGCAGCACCACCACGAGGCGCCCGACGGCTCCGGCTACCCGCACGGCCTACGGGGATCCGAGATTCCGATCGAGGCGCGGATCGTCGCGGTTGCCGATGTCTTCGACGCCTTGACCAGCGCCCGGCCCTACAAGGCGCCCTGGACCAACGAAGAGGCGTTCGCGGCTCTCCGACGGTTCGCGGGCTCGGCGCTCGACGACGAGTGCGTCGAGGCCCTCGCCGGCCGCTCAGACACGGTGCGGGAGATCCAGGAACACTTCGCCGAGGTGAACGTCGGCTAACCGCCCTCGATCAAGATCGCACGCCGGTTCGATACCGCTCGAACTACTCCGCTCGGGCCAAGTGAAAGGTCATCCCGCCGGCCTTCTCGCCACCGCCGTATGACGTCCAGGCACTCGTGAGCCGGCCCTCGGAGAGGGTGATCTGCGCCCCACCGATGTAGTGGTCGGTCTCCGGGTCGAGGTTGGTGCCGCCGTCGAAGTCGAACACCAGATCGCCCAGCTTGCTGGCCTCACGGTTGAGACGCATCCGGGGCTGGTTGCCACCGGCGCAATAATGCGTGAGCAGCAGATCTTCACCATCGAGGTGATACATATTGATCATCTCGTGCGGGCTCCCCGGATTCATGGTCTCCATGACCACGGTTCCGTTGGCCGACACCTCGATTTCATGGGTAACCGCCCCCGACGCCTCGGCCTCTGCCTCGGCCTCTTCACCCTCACCCTCGGGTGTGCCCTGCCAGGTGCCAACCAGCGTGGCAAGCTGGTCAAAAGCCGCCTGGGCATCCACAGTCTCCGCACTCACCGGCGTCCACGCCACCAGAGCGATCGCACAGATCGAAACCATCATCAAGAACCTACGCATAAAAGAGCCTCCTTGCCCCAATCCTGGCACAGCGGGCCCCGGATCATCAAACACCGTAACCTTTCGCGCCACACGCGGGTTGGTGGGACGGACCGGACATACCGGCTCGGGGCATTCGTCGTGCCAAAGCGCAAGCAACCGATCCGAGAGCCTCAGTCGTCGCCGTTCCTCGTTCTTCGCGCGTTGAGCGCGCCTCCGAAGCCCGCGCCGAGTGCCACGCCGATGGCGATGCCCAACCCAACGTTCCCCAAGGCGGCCCCAATCGCAACTCCAAGCGAGATCCCGAGGGCCATACCGACCCCCATGCTCTTGGCCGCGCCGTCTTCGTTCTTGTCCTGCATGATCAAGCCCCTAGATCTGCACTCCCATCGGCCTTCGCAACGCCAGCCCAAACACAACCATCAGAACCAGCCACCAAAACCACCATGCGATGGGGATGTCAGTCCAGGGAACGGTGCCCCAGGATCTCTCCGGATAGTTGACGGTGATCGAGCTGAGCCCGCTGTCGGAAGGGAGCGGCTTTTCGGCCGGCTGAGCAAGCTGGCCCAGAAGACCCTTGGCGGGACGCTCGGCCGAGAAGAGCTCGGCGCGATCGTTGAACCGGATCTCCTTGGGGTGGGTCACCGATCCCGAACGGACGCCGATCACGTGCGCTGCAGGCTCATCCGAGACCAGGCGCCAGGCCATCCGGCGCGCGCCGGCAAGCCAGATAGCCGGGGAATCGGAACGGATCTCTGCCGGCAAGTCGAGCTCCAAGCTCGGGCGTTCGGTCGAAGAGCCCTCGCCCCCGGCTACCTCGACCTCGAGCAGAGCAGCCGTGTCGGGCGAAAAACCCTGATTGCGGTAGCGCGGCTCGAGATGGACAAAGACGAGAAGAAAGGGAACGATCATCCACAGCAGTGGGACCAGGTTGAGCGCCAGATAGCGGAGGTTCGCCAGAAGAAATGCGCCCTGAGCTCGCAGGATGGCGCGCAGATCGTCGTTGAAAAGACGGATCTCGAAGAGCGAAGCCTGCATGCGGCTCTTGACTCGCTCGATGGCGTCCTGGTTGGAGACCTTCTTGTACACAAGAAGTGCCACGACGGCCGAGAGCAACGAGATCACGATCAACCCAACCCAGGGGGAGAACCCCTCAAAGGGTGTGAGAAGGAGGTCGAGAATCGACCGCAAGATGGTGTTGAGTAGGGTCATCAGTTCACTGAACGGGGGCGTGAATTCAGAGCCGAGCGGGCCGCCGGGAGCGGACGCTATTACGTTGTGTCGTGAACATGGTCGCGGCAATCAGTGCGTCAAGCGTGCGCCAGATCGGTCCGCCCGCAGTGACGAGGACCCGAGGCGTACGGCGTGTACGCCGCAGGGTCCGAGAGGCGAGGACGGGCCGAGATGGTGTGCGATCGTCGCACTGCTATGAGATGTAGCCCAGGCCCTGCAGCCGTTTCTTGATCTCCTCTTCACTCCCAGCATCCTCCAACTTGCTCAACTCCTTTTCGAGCGCGTGGGTAATGAACTCCTCGGGCGAGGAGTAACCCGCGATATCGGAGTAGCGTTTGATCTTGGAGACCAGGTCCTTTTCGAGCTTCACTTTGACGTAGCCGAACATTGACTATCCTCCTGCTGCCCCGGCGGCCGTGGCGTCGGCGATATCGATCCCGAACTCGGCCAGCACGGAGGTCGAAAGACCCCGGAGATCGCCGGCGGGCCGCCTAAGCTGCGTGTTGGTCAAGAGAATCCCTGGAACCGTTTCGTGGTCCATGCAGTGATCACCGCTCCAGTATTCCGTGTTATCGGTGATGAATTCGGTCTGGATGTCGCCGATTGCCGATTTGCCCGAGGAGCGTACCCCTTTGGCATACCCCACCTGCAGGTCGGGACCGATGTCGAGATATTCGCGGTCCTGGTAGGTCTGGTCGGCGCGGTAGACCTTGGTGATCGCCGGTAAACCGCTGGCCGGGTCGGTCACCGCCAGCAGGCTCTCAGTCAAATCAGCGACCACCGCATCAAACTCCTCGGGGCGCACACTGCCTTCCCCCTCGCGCCCGGCGAGATTGATGTAAAGACCGTTGAGCCCAAAGGCATAGGCCTTGGTACGCGCCCACTCTACGTTTGAGTAGATACTGCTCTTGGCCCTGGACTTGTCTTTGAGGGTCATGAAACCGTTCTGCGTCAGCCACGTGTTGAGATGAAAGGTCCGCCGCCAACTCGTGAATCCATGGTCCGACATGACGATGAGCCGCGTGTCCTCAGGCATGTTGTCCAGCGTGTAGCCGACGATCGAGTCGAAATCTTCATAGATCGACGGCACCGCGTCGGCGTGTGGACCGTCCACCTCGGGATCATAGGCGGGATGGTCCGGGTCCAGCGTCCGGAACATCATGTGCGAGACCTGGTCGAGGTTGCCGAAGTAGTAGAAAAGAAAGTCGGCCTCAAATTGACTGAGCACATGCTCGTACTGATCGAGAATCTCTTCTCCGGCCAGCCTGGCTTGCGCAAGAAACTCGTCGTAGGAGAAGACGTCGTTGGTCAGCGCCTTGGTGTCTTCCATCATCCCCTGGGTATAGAAACGGCCGGTGGCGCGAGCCAGTTCGGCGGCGAAGTCACCCGGGGTCGAGATCGGCTGCTCGGGCTTCATCGGATCGATATTGATCGGGGTGACATAGAGCTCGAACTCAGGGTTGAGGCTCTTGAGAAAGAAACGAGCCATGCCGCGCATCTTGCTGACGGCCGAGAGCTCGAAATCGATCGGCACCCAGTCGCTCCACTCCCCCACCTTGAGCAGACGCTTCTCGCCGTTCTCCTCGATCACCAACTCGACCCATTCGGATGCCGGGTCGATATACGCCGAGAACGCCGTCGAGAACCGTTCGGCCCTGCTACCCGGTCCCGCGTAGAGATCTCCTTCGATCTTGTCGTCCCACAGATCGACCGGGTAGACATAGCCCCCGTCGACTGCGCCCTCACTGACAAAGAGATCCGAGGTGTAGAAGGAAAACGTCCCGGGAGAGCCCAGAAGATCGGGTGTTCCCATCCCCGAGAGCTCTCGGGTCGCGGTTCCCGAGGGCGGGTAGTTGGCGGGCATACGATAGATGTGACTCTCGACGCCGTTCTGCTCGAGAACTTCCCAGAACTCCTGGCCCTTGCGCAAGAGCTCGACGCCACCGCCACCCATCGGAAACTCCCACCCGAGGATCTTCACGATCTTGGGGTCTTCGACGCGGCTGGTCGAGAAATAGGGCTCCAGAGTGTCCGCCTCGCGGTGGACAAAATCGAAGATGCCGTGGCCGCCCGAGTCCTGACCGGTGATGAAGTTGGACCACGCCACCGGGCTCTGTGGCGGCACCGAAGTCCCAAGCGGCCCGAATCCACCAAGCTGCGACAGACGCGTGAAATTGGGCATCCGACCCTCGTCCATCAGCCGCTGGGTGAGCCCATAATCCATGCCGTCGAACCCCAAGACGATCACCGGGGGCCCCTCATAGCCGCCCCCGGCGCCGGAACAGCCCAGGACCGTCAGGCAAAGGGCGCCGAGAAGCAGCGCCGTTGCGTTTCGCAAATGCGGTGACAGGCTACTCAATTCAGCAAACCTCGAGCGCGTACCAACGGATCGATCGACCTCAATTGAGTAGCCTGTCACCGCATTTCTCCATCGAATGTCCGTCCTTCGTCGAAGAGAGTCCGACCGTCCATATGGGCCGGCGCTTTCAGGCCGAAAAGCTGCAGTACCGTCGGCGCGATATCGATGAGCGCCGGGTCTTCATGGTCCAGCTTGTGGTTGCAAAAGAAGACCCCCGGCACGATCCGTGGATCGACACCGTGGTCGCCGCTCCAGGCCTTGACGTTGTCTTCCCACACCGGACCCGTAACCACGCCGGTGGCGCCGTCCCATGAGATCCGATAGCCATGGTTGTAACCAACGATGAAGTCCGGAGCGTTGGTGAGATACGGCCCCTGGTAAAGCGCGGCCGTGTCGAAGAGCTCGTTGATGCCGACCTTGGCCCCATCGGGATCCCTCAAACCGCTCATCTTGTCGATCAGCTCGCGCTTGAGAGCCGCGGTCTCCTCCCCGGGCTCGACGATGCCTTCCGCCTCGCGGCCCTTCATGTTCAGGAACACACCCGTAAGACCCAGGGCGTAGGCGCGAGTCTTCGACCAGTCGACGTCGCGAAGCCATTCACTCGAGCCATCGCAGCCTTGCTTTAAGACGAGATAGCCGTTCTCGTGGAGCCACGAATTGAGGTTGATGCCACGACGAAACGACGTGAAACCATGGTCGGAGAGCACCATCATCATGTCGCCGGGCTGAAGCTTCTTCATAACCCGTCCGACGAGCTGGTCGTTATGCTTGTAGAGCTCCTCGATGGCCTCCTTGTGAGGCGCATCCGCTTTGCCTTCCGCCGCCGGGTGGCCCTCTTCCAAATAGCGCCAGAACATGTGCTGGATCCGGTCGGTGCCATCGAAGACACAGACGAGCGAGCCCTCTCGCAAGCGTTCGAGCGCGCCAAAGAACATCTCCTGACGCTCGTTGTCGATGTCGTAAGCCATCTGAAGAAACGTACCGTCGTCCACCACGTCCTCGTTGAGCGCCCAAGTGTCCTCGGCAAGGCCCATGGTTGAGTACTTCCCAACGAGCTTTGAGAGATAGGTCGCGTAATAGCTGGGGTGCGACACCGGCATCGCGGGGTTTTCGGGGTTCAGGCTGATCGGAGTCATGTAGAGCGAGAAGTGCTCGCCCATCTCGGTGATCATGAGCCGGCAGATACCGTGCGCCTTGACACCAAACGCTGCCGGAAACTCGAGCGGTACCCAGTCTGAGAGCTTGCCCGGCTCGAGCTCCACAGAGTCCCCGTTGAGCGACACTCGGGCCTTCTTGACGGTCCGGTCGAGTTCGACTTTGACCGGTAGCTCCATCGGCGGCTCGCCGTCGACAAACACATTGCCGGGGCCCTCGATGCTGGCGGCGTAGGTGCCGTTGCCGTCCACGGACGTTAGCGGGATTCGCATCCCGCCTTCTTTGAACTTCTCGTGCGACGGCCGGGTAGTGAAGAGAAGAAACGTCCCTTGTGTGCCCAGCAGATCGGGCACGCTCATCGCCGAGAGCTCGGCACCGTAGAACCGATCGGGAGGAAAGGTGATCGGCACCCGCAGGACGGTCGACCAGATTTGCTTCTCACCCAGGATCGTCCAGAAGGGTTTCGACTTGCGCAACAGCCGCAACTCGGGTTTGTGGAGCGGGATCCGGTACTTGCCGAGCTTGAGCGACTTCTCGACCTTGCCGATCTCGGTCGAGGAGAGAACCGGCAGATACGTCTTGGGGTCGCGGGCCAGGAAGTCGAAGATGTTGTGCTTGGCTGGCTCGGTACCGGTCGAAAAAGACGACCATGCGACCGGCGAGATCGCCGGGTAGGTTGTGCGGATCGGAAGATAGCAGCCTTGCTCGGCGAGCTTTTCGAAGTTGGGGAGCAGGCCCTGCTTCATAAAGCGGTCGGTCAGCCGCGGATCCTGGCCGTCGAGACCGACGACGATCAGTCGCTTGATCTTGCTCTTGGGTTTACGCCCCAACCGGACCAGCCTGTAGAGCTTGCGGAACGGCCAGATCAAGAGCACGAGAAAGGCGATGACGATGGTGAGAAAGACCGCAAAAAACGACGAGGCCAGCGCAAAGCCCGCCCCGGGGCCTACATATGCGACCGCCGGCGCCACACCGAGGCCGGCGGCGAGCGTCAGGTAAACAAGCAAAGAGTGGGCAGCGCCACGGCAGCCCGGGGTAGAACGATTCAGGGTGGGATATCCTCTGGTTTCAGGCGTCGCTGGCTTTGAGTCGTCTTCGATGTTGGGGAGCCGGTTTGCCGGCAGTTCGCCGGCTCGGAACAATCCAAATCTTATCCGGTTTTTCGAGAGAACACATGCCTTCCGTTTGGCGCCGACTCCGCTATGGAGCACCCATCGTGATCGTCTCGGGACTCCCCCGTTCGGGGACCTCGATGGCAATGAAAATGCTCGCTGCGGGCGGGCTGCCGCTCATCACGGACGGCGAGCGCACCGCTGACGAGGACAATCCCAAGGGCTACTTTGAGGACGAACGGGTCAAGGATCTGGGGCGGATGGCGGACAAATCCTGGCTCAAGGCGGCTCGCGGCCAGGGGATCAAGGTGATCTCGCACCTGCTCAAGAATCTGCCACCCGACAACAACTACCAGGTCCTCTTTATCCGTCGCGACATGATGGAGGTCTTGGCATCCCAGGCGAAGATGCTCGACCGGCGGGGCGAGAATTCGGAGACCGAGGACCAGCGGATGACCGAGCTCTTCGAGGCGGATTTGTGGCGGGCTCTCTACCAGCTCAAACGCGGCGCCCATTTTGACTGGACCGAGCTCCACTACCGTGATGTCCTCGCCAACGCCCAAGCCCAAGCCAAGAGGATCTGTGAGTTTCTGGGCGCCGACCTGGACGTCGCCAAGATGGCGGAAGTCGTGGACCCGGCGCTCTGGCGCAACCGCGCCGCGGACTAGAGCCTCCGTTCACCTCGCTCAATTGAAGCGGTCGACACCTCTGCCGGTCGATTTCTGCGGCGCCCTCCAAATCCGGCACGCGGGTCACCTCGCTTCGCTGCGAGGCTTACGCGATCCAGCGGGCTCGCCGAAGACTCGGCTCGGGCGATTCGCGCGTCTCCTCGCTCCGGTGGAGCGGCCGCCGCCCCTGCCGCCCGTGATCACCAAAAAGGTAGCTCGAGAGGTATCCACAGCGACGCTGCGGTGCGGCGAATCGCTGATCCTCGCCTCGCCTTCGCTCACCGCGCTGGATCCTCGCAACGCCTCCAAGTCTCCGCTCGAGCGACCCGCCGTGCCAGATTCAGATCGCGAGCTGCGACTGCGCCACGGTCGGAGGCTCCCACTTGACCAAGCCTTGGTCCGGCCGGTGGTCAGCGCAGCCCGGTCAATGCGCCGGCAGGAACGCTGTGAGCCCGCGAGCACAAGGGACTCAAGGCAGTCTGAAATCGGTCCGCGCGGGCGAAACAACGAGGCGCGAGCGAACTCGTCCAAGTTCGAGAGGCGAGCGCCGTGTCCTGCCGCGCGTTGCACCGGGCTGCCGCAAGCCGGCCGGGCTTCAACCGCGGGTTCAAGTCGCGGCCGCTCTGTTAACCTCTCGGGCTTCTAAAGAAGGAGTGAACCCGTTGCTGACCCTACTTTCGCCCGCCAAGACCATGGACTTCTCACCCGCTCCGGAGGGACTTACGGTGACGCAGCCGCAGTTCACGGAGGACATCTCAGTTCTTCTGAAGCGCTGTAAGAAGCTCGACGTCCAGTCGCTCCAGAAGCTGATGAAACTCAGCCAGCCCCTGGCCGAGCTGAACCACGAGCGCTTCCAGGGAATGAAGCTCCGCTTTACGCCCAAGAACTCCAAACCGTGTCTCCTGGCCTTCCAGGGAGACGTCTACAAACGGTTCGACGCCGGCAGTTTCTCCAAACGCGATCTGCAGTGGGCGCAGCGACGCTTTCGCATCCTCTCGGGGTTCTACGGCCTCCTGCGACCGCTCGACCTGATCCAGCCCTACCGGCTCGAGATGGGAACCCGCCTCGACACCAATCGCGGCAAGAACCTCTACGCCTTCTGGGGCAACCGGCTAGCCGATTCCTTGAACCAGGAACGCCCCAACGCGATCCTGAACCTGGCGTCGAACGAGTACATCAAGGCGGTACCGGAGGATCGGTTGAAGCCGCCGGTCGTGACCGCGGTTTTCCAGGAGATACGAGCCGGCCAACCCAAGACGATCGGATTCCTGGCCAAGAAGGCTCGCGGAATGATGTCGCGTTTTGTGGTGACCGAGCGGGTCGACAAGCCGGAGGGATTGAAAGACTTCGCGGAAGAAGGCTACAAGTTCCAGCCCAAGGTTTCGACTGGGGACCGGTTCGTGTTCACTCGGAAGAAGGCGTAGCAGGCTGAGGCGCAACTAGGTCGCGGGGCGGCCCCGACCGGACCTGGTTGTCCTAGCCGCCTTCGAGCACCAGCTCAACGCTGCCGCCTAGCTCCGCCAGCCCCGCCGCTTCGAGATCCGCGGGTGAGCGTGTGCTGACGCTGCCGTCGGAATCGAGCCGTGCCGTGATGGTGGCCGACTCGGGGAGAGGGTCCCCCATCATCGAGTCGTCCTGGCTGATCACGGCGTCGAGCGGGAAGACCGGTCGGTCGACTCGCCGCACCGCGATCGGCGGCCCGCCACCACCGTCGCGGACCGCCAGGTAGAGGACGCCCCCAGCCGGAACCCGCTGACCCGCGCCGACCCCGATGCGGATCGCGTATGCGCCGGGAACGACTCCCAGAGGCGCCGCGGGGATCGCCGCTGGCGGATCTGGTGGTGCCGCCTGGGCCGCCCTCTCAGCCGGGGCTTTCGCGGGTGGAATCGCGGCCGACGAGGTCGCTCCGGCGTCCTGCTCGCTCGCGACCCGGCGCGCCTCGGCGATCAGACGCTCGATCTCGGGGCTGCTGCCACCGGCCGCCTCGACTCCCCGCTCCCAGGTGGCAATGGCCGTGTCGATGTCGCCGGTGCGAAAGTCCAGGATTCCCAGCCAGGTGAGCGCCTGAAAATGGTTCGGGAAAAGCTCCAGCACCCGCTCGAGGCTCGCCCTCGCCGCGTCGTCCTGCCCCATCGTCAGCCGTACCACCCCCTGGATAAAGGTTCCGTCAATATCGTCCGGGAGTGCCTGGAGAATCACTTCGGAGTCACGAAACGCCTCGACAAAGCGATCAAAGCGAAGCAACAGGAGCGCCCGTTCCTTGATGGCTCGAAGATCGGAAGGATCGGCTGCGATCCGACCGTTGAGGGTGTCGAGTTCCGCCTGGGCGGCCGGTGGCAGGGTGGTCTCGGGGGCTTCCGGATGAGGCTCCGCCGCGGAGCCAGCCGGCGCGGAGGCGCCTCGCGGCGCAGGGGGCGGCGGTGGACCGGGCTGGGCGTCACGCACCGCCCAGTACACAAGTAGGCCGACTACCGAGACCATCCCTGCGCCCAGCGCAAAACCGGCGAGGATCGGATGCCGACCCATCCACCCGGAGGTTGACGCCTGCCCTGCTCCGGTGACGGCCGCGCTCCCCACCGGCTCCGTCGCACCATGCCCCACTGGAGCTCCTTCTTTGCGTCGCGACTTCTTTCCCTTCTTTCCCTTCTTTCCCTTCTTCCCCTTTTCGCCAGACTCCTGTTTCCCTTTCCGCCGCTTCACCGCCAGATCCAGATCGCGTAACGTGCGAGCAGCAGCAAGCTCGAGGTTCTCGCGGTCCGCGACGCTCAACACATCGCCCGTCTCTCCGCTCAGTCGCCGGTAGAGATCGTCGCGGCGGGTTTCGAGATCGGCGATCTCGAGCTCGAGGTCCTTTTCGGACGCTGTCCCCGAGCCACGCTTCGAGACTCGGAGAAAGGCCAGGACGCCGCTGCCCAGCCCAGCCGCCAGCACTACCAGCCCGGGTATCCAGATCCCGCTCACGTCCGGCTCCCGACGTCTTCGCGCACCCGGGCGAGGTAGGCCGACAAGTCCTCGTCTCCGGTGGTGCCCGCAACCTGTCCTCCCGCCTCCGCACCCGAGGCGCTCCCGACCGCCGGCGGTTGTCCGCGACGGCGAAGCCTCATGGCCACCAGAGCGGCACCCAGCAGGAAAGCAGCCGCGGGTGCTAGCCACACGACGAGGTTGAATCCCTCGGGTTTGGGCGCCAGGCGGATGAACTCTCCGTAGGCTCGTTCAAAGTAGTCGATCACCTGCTCCTCGGTGTAGCCCGCGGCGAGCAGATCACGCACTTCTTCTTTGATGGCGATCGCCGAAAGCGACGGCGAATCGGCCACCGAGAGTGCCTGGCACACCGGGCACCGCATACGTGAAGAAAGCTCGTCGGTGCTTTGAACGAGCGCCTCGCCGGAGATCGGAGGGCCCT
>Ga0224508_10002702_pt1 | contig 14937 bp, 17 predicted proteins | sample SF_Jan12_sed_USG_4_FD_170157 | JGI IMG/M metagenome (GOLD analysis project Ga0224508, IMG submission 170157) | Sediment microbial communities from San Francisco Bay, California, United States - SF_Jan12_sed_USGS_21 | ecosystem: Environmental > Aquatic > Marine > Sediment | place: USA... | reverse complement strand
GTCTTCGCCATCCTTGTGAAAGGCACTGATGTTGAACGCATGAATCGCAGAGGTCCGGGCGCCGGTATCGATCTTTGCCTTGATCGCGTCGATGTCGAACTGCGGCAGCGCCACCCACTCGCGCCACCCGACCACAAGCTTCGAATCCAATTTCGCTCGTTTCTTTCCATCGTGACGAGGCGTCGCTGTTCTCGGCATCATTGTCGCTTTTTTCTGTGTCGGGTTAGTCAGGCCGAATTGCAGGTGTGCGAAAGGTCTTCCATGCTTGCACTGCCATCTCATTGGCGGTCTAGGGATAGCTGTCGATTGGCAGTTGGCGTTGAATGGCCAACGGGCTTCGTTTGAAGGACGATGCTGTTCTTCCCGCTCGCACAGCTCCTCAAGGTCTTGTGGATCTCGCCTGATTTCTGGCCGTGCCCGGGAGGTCATGCTCGTCCAAGTTCTGCGGGCGGGGTTGCGAAGCGCCATTGGCAGCGGACATGGCCGTGAGACAGCTGTCACTGACCCGCCGGTAGCTACGAAACGTGCTCTGAGCCAGGACCACGAAGAACGTCTCGAGATCGATGAGCACATAGCCGAGCTCGAACAGCTCCTCGCCGATGCTCCGGATGTCCGCTCCCGGAACGCGCTTGCGGCCGGTCAGCGCGCGCATCTGCTTCATCGAAATGCGGTACCGGCCGCGCAGTTTGCCGCCGAACTTTTCCTCGTAAAGCGACGCGAGCCGTTCGGCGACCAGACGTTCGTTGGGCCTACTTTCCATCATTTCCTCAATCGGCATTATCCTCTGCTCAGCCCTATATGAGATGTTTTTTCGTGTATGTCAAAATTTTTTTTGCTATAGAGAAATAAATTAATGACAGGAGTGTGCGACTGATGGAAACCATCATCGAGGAGAGGCCCTGGGACACACTGCGCGACCTGGCCTTGGCCGGCGATCGAAGGGCCTTGGAAATCCCGCTCGAAGAGCTGCCGACCAGCGAGGCCGTCCGGGCGCTGCTGCGCCTCAACCCCAAGGACCAACAACGGTTGTTGACCACGCTTGATCCCTCCGATGCGGCGGAGCTGATCGAGGAGGTCCCAGATCATCTTGCTGCGGAAATGGTCGAACGCCTGCCGGCCGCGGAGGCCGCATCGATCCTGCAGGAGTTGCAGAGTGATGATCAGGCGGACCTCATTGGCGACATTGACACGGAAGGGGTCGAAGCGATCCTCGCCGAGATGGCGCCCGAGGCGGCGGCGGATGTCCGCCGTCTGGTCGAATAAGATCCGGAGACGGCCGGCGGTGTGATGATGACGGAGGTCTTTGCCTTCGACGAGAGCGCGACGGTGCGGCATGTTCTGAACCAGCTGACCTCGGATTCCGCCGATCTGGAGAGTTATCACGGCCAGCATCCCTAGGTCGTTTCGAAGTCCCGAGAACTGTTGGGTGTGGTCTCCTTGAGGAACCTCCTGCTGTTGCGGCGAGATACGCCGCTGGCGGCCGTAGCCTCGGGGTGCGGCACAGACGATCGCTTCGATGTCTTGACAGCTAGGTCAGCAATACTGTCTTAATTGCCGGACCTATGGATCGAAACGAAGGCCGAACGAGACATGAGAATGCCCTTGCCCGATTGGGAGCCGGACTACGCCAACCGGGCGGCCCGCATGAGCGCGTCGGAGATCCGCGAGCTGTTGAAGCTGCTCGACCGGCCCGAGATCATTTGCTTCGCCGGGGGGATCCCCGACCCGGCCCTGTTTCCGAGGGAGGAGGTGGCGGACGCTTACGCCGAGATCATGGGCGACCCGGAGTTGGCGAGCGCCGCCCTGCAATACAGCGTGAGCGAGGGCTATCCGCCGCTTCGGCACTGGATCGCGGAGCACATGAGGGCCCTGGGCGCGCCCTGCGATGTCGACAATATCGTCATCACCTCGGGCTCGCAGCAGGCGCTCGACTTTCTCGCCCGGCTCCTGCTTTCGCCCGGCGATACGGCGCTGGTGACTTGGCCGACCTATCTCGGCGCGCTGCAGGCCTTCAATGCCTACGAGCCCCGCTACGACCGGATCGCGCCGGCGGACACCGGCAGGACGGCGACGGCCTACGCCGAGGCGGCGGCGCGCGGCGCGAAGGGCGGGCGGGTCAAGTACGCCTACGCCGTGCCCGACTTCGCCAACCCGACCGGCGCTACCATGACCCTGGCCGAGCGGGAGCGGCTGATCGCCTTGACGAGGGAGCTCGACGTACCGATCATCGAGGATGCTGCGTATTCAGCGCTGCGCTACGACGGCGAGGCGGTCCCGTCGCTCCTCGCGCTGGAGGCCCGCCGCAGCGGTCACGTCGACGGGACCCGAATCCTCTACTGCGGCACCTTCTCGAAGACCCTGACCCCCGGCCTCCGGGTCGGTTGGATCTGCGCCGCGCGACCCGTCGTCCGCCGGCTCGTGCTGATCAAGCAGGCCTCCGACCTGAACAGCCCCCTGGCCAATCAGATGGTCATGCACCGCCTGGCCGAGAGCGCCTACGACCGCCAGGTGGCCCTGGCCCGCGAGCGGTATCGGACCCGCCGCGACCGAATGCTCGCCGCGCTCGCGCGCCATATGCCGAAGGGCGTGACCTGGACGACGCCCGAGGGCGGGCTGTTCGTATGGCTGAAGCTTCCCGCGAGGGTCGACGGCGCGGAACTCCTTAAACGGTCGGTCGACACGGCCAGGGTCGCCTTCGTGCCCGGCCGCGCCTTCTTCGCCGACGGCACGGGCGCCGATACGATCCGATTGAGTTTCTCGCTCGCCGGCGAAGAAGAGATCGAAACAGGCATCGCGCGCCTGGCCGGCATCGTCGAAGCCTGAGCCGTCCGGCCTGAGAAAATTCTTGACGAACCGCGGCCCGATACGGCCAAGCTGACGGCTCGACGGACTGAAGGAGTGAGGGCCATGCCGGAGACAGCGAAGGACTTCTTCAATTTGGCCGACATGACGCAGGGCATCCAGCGCGAGCTGGCGCCCGGCGTCACCACGCGCATCTTCCCCGGCGACCAGGCGATGCTGTCGGTCGTCCGCCTGGAGCCGCACGCCGAAGGCAAGATGCATCAGCATCCGCAGGAGCAGTGGGGCGTCCTGCTCGAGGGCTCGGCGCTGCGCATACAGGGCGGCGAGGAAGTGGCCGTCGAGAAGGGAGATTTCTGGCGCACCCCGGGCAACGTGCCGCATACTATGAAGGCGGGTCCCGAGGGCGCCGTCGTGCTCGACGTCTTCAGCCCGCCCCGCGACGAATACCGCAAGCCCGGCTCGGGTTTTGGAGCGCGGGACTAGCGGGTTGCTGAGAAGGTGCGAGCGCTCACCCTCGTCCTTCGACAAGCTCAGTGTGAGGGTGAGCGTTTTCAGGGAGTTGCCCTCATCCTGAGCTTGTCGAAGGACGAGGGCAACGGGCCGCCGCGGACGCTTTCAGCAGCCTGCTGGAGCGGGGGCCGACCGGCCGGAACAGCAACCTTCTATGGGAACGTGGACATGCCGATCTATCGCCACGAACGACGCCTCCCGGGTCTCGGAATGTCGGACTTGGAGGCCTGGCGCGCCATACCGACCGCCGTCGCCTCCGACTGCATGAACCGCGCGCAGACCATGTCGGCGGCCATCAAGCCGCTTGCTCCGGGAACGAAGCTCTGCGCCCAGGCGCGGACCGTCGAATGCATGGTCGGGGACAACAGCGCCATACATGCCGCCCTGCGCCTGGTCGGACCGGGCGAGGCCCTGGTCATCGCCGCTGGCGGCTACGCGGACACGGCGCTCTGGGGCGGCCTGCTGACGCGCGCCGCCCTGGCCCGCGGCCTGGCCGGCGTGGTGCTCGACGGCGCGGCGCGCGATGCCGCGGAGATCCGCGAGCATGGCTTCGCCTGTTTCGCATCGGCGATCGTGCCCGCGGGCCCACACAAGGGCTTCGGCGGCACCCTTGACGGCGTCGTGTCCTGCGGCGGCTGCAGCGTCGCCCCGGGCGACCTCGTGCTCGGCGACGACGACGGCATCGCGGTCGTTCCGCTTGGGCGCCAGGCCCAGATCCTCGCCGCCGCCCAGGACAAGATCGCGCAGGAGGAACAAGCGCTCGAGCGGCTGGCCGCCGGGGAAAGCCTCGCCGACCAGCTCGGCGTGCCGGAGCCGGAAAGCTTGGAGTGAGCCGCTTTCGCGGCGAGACGTCGTATTTGAAGTCCGGGGACACGGGCCGAAGTCCCGGTGGCCGTCGCGGGCCGTTATCGTTCGCTGTCGGGGGAGTGCAACGTGGCTGTCGTCGAGACCTATGATCCGACCGGAACCTTGAAACCCGTGGCCGAGGGCGTGTGGATTGTCGACGGCCCGGTGATCCGGTTTGGCTACCTGGGCCTGCGGTTCCCCTTTCCCACCCGCATGACCGTCGTGCGTCTGGCCGACGGCGGGCTGTGGGTCCATTCCCCGACGGAGCTGTCGTCATCACTCGAGAGCGGGATCAAGTCTCTTGGATCGGTGAAACACCTGGTTGCCCCAAACCGCATCCACTACTGGTGGCTTGGAGATTGGGCGGAGGCTTTTCCTGGCGCCGCGACATATGCCGCACCTGGTGTGCGAAAGCAGGCTCGCGGCAAGCACCGGTTTGCTGGCTACGATACCGATCTGGCGCGGGGCGCCACCTACCCGTGGTCCAGAGAGATTGAAATGCTCCTGGTACCCGGCTCCTATCTGACCGAGGCGGTCTTTTTCCACGTCCCTACACGGACATTGATCCTGACCGACCTGATCCAGAACTACGAGATTTCCAAGATAACAAATCCGTTCTTCCGTTTCATGTCCCGCCTTTCCGGAGCCGCCCATCCGGACGGCAAAATGCCGATCGATCTGCGCTCCACCTTTGTGAAGCACCGCAAGCAGATGGGTGAGGCCGTGCGAACCATGATTTCATGGGGGCCCGAACGCATTATCATCTCGCATGGCCGCTGGTATGAATCGAACGCGGTTGCAGAACTCAGACGGGCGTTTCGCTGGCTTCCGGGATTTTGACGGCGCTCTGAACAGCCCGTTCTCATATCGCGGTTCGCTTGGCGAGCTCTCCATTTGTGCCCGTCTCACTCAAGGGGTGCAGTCCACAACACTGTCCCCAGAATTGATACCTTCCATTTAAAGAATCGCTAGATAAGGCGCGCCGGGTCGCCCTATGATATTTTGCCGAGCCAGTTCAATCGAGTTTGTTCAGAAATAGGCAGCTCAATGGTAGATGGAGTAGAACGCCGATCACAGATCGACACCGAAACTGTCAAAGCATTGCTTCTAATCAATGGCGGTGGAGCGATTGCGTTATTGTCTCTCCTCCCATCCATCCTTGATAAAGACGGCTATGAGCGACTCGCATTTACGATTTTGATAGGCGTGTTGATCTTAATGTTCGGTCTTGTTTGCGCGGTAGTCCACAATCGCCTTCGACGGAAATGCTCTCTTCACTACGACCAGCACGCCATGCGTCCGCCGAAAGGACGTCTTTTCGGTTTCGCGCTTTGGGAGCCTGCAGTCTGCTGCCTAAGTACTGCGTTTATGTGGATTTCCATTGCCGCGTTTTTTCTCGCCGGTTCTTACGTTGCCATCGGCGGAATTGTGACCCTTGAAACAGTTCAGCGCCAGCCGTGTGGGTCGACGGCCAGCCGCACGATAGAGGAAAATACCAACACCACGCATACAGCGTCTCCGATACACTGAAGTCACACACGCCTCTTCGAGGCGGACACTTAGGCTAATGTCAACTTTTGGCCGCACGCAGAGTTCCGCGGCGCCCAGACCCAGGCCCCGCCCGGTCCCGTGGACCGCGCGCTCCCGCCCCCGCATCACTTCTCGAGGATCGAGCCGGCCAGCTTGACGCCGGTCGCGACCAGCTCGGGGACGACGGTTTGGGCGCCGGCCTTTTCCAGCTCGGCGGCGTGGGCGTCGTCGTAGGCCCGGGCGTAGATGCCCAGCTCCGGAAAGAGGTAGGTCAGGAACGCGACCAGGGTGAGCGCGGCCTTGGCGTTGTCGATGGCGACGACCACGGCGCGCGCCCGCTCGACGTGGAGCGCGTCGAGGATCTCGGGCCGGGTCGCGTCGCCGTAGTAGACCGGCCGGCCGCGCGCCTGGGCCCGGGCGATCGTATGCGGGTTCAGGTCGACCGCGATGAACGGCACCCCCGCGGCCTCCAGGCTGGCGGCGACCGCCGTGCCGACCCGGCCGAAGCCGGCGATGACCACGTGGTCGCGCAGGGCCCGGGTCGCCTCGGGGGCGGCTTCGACGGGGATCACGCCCGAGCGCTCGGCCCGTTGCTCGACCCCGCGCCCGAGGCGCGCGAGCAGCGGCGTCGCCATCATGGTCAGCGTGACCACGAGCACGAGAAGCTGGCCGTCTTCCGAGGCCAGGACGCCGACGGCGAGCGCCGCGCCCAGCAGCAGGACGGAGAACTCGCCGCCCTGCGAGAGCAGCATGCCGAGATGCAGCGCCTGGGCCCAGGCGAATCCGAGCAGCCGCGCCAGGCCCGCCAACAGCAACGCCTTTCCGAGCAGCAGCGCGAGCACCAGCAGGACGACGGTTCCGGGCCGCTCGATCGCGAGCGCCAGGTCGGCCGACATGCCGATGGTCATATAGAACAGCCCGAGCAGCAGGCCGCGGAACGGCTGGATCTCGGCGGCCACCTGGTGGCGGTAGTTGGTGCCGGCCAGCAGCATGCCGGCGAGGAACGCGCCGAAGGCCATGGAGAGGCCCGCCAGCTGGGCGAGCCAGCCGGTCGCCAGGGCGACAAAGAGAGTGAGCGCGGCGAAGATCTCCGGTTCGCGCAGGCTCGCGACCTGCCAGACCAAGTGCCTGAGGGCGACCCGGCCGAGGCCGAGGATCACGACCACGGCGACCAGCATCTTGAGCAGCGCGAAGCCGACCGCGGCCGGCAGGGTCAGCTCGGTCTGACCGAGCGCCAGAACCCAGACCAGGAAGGGCGCGACCGCCAGGTCCTGGACCAGCAGCACGCCGAAGGCGCTGCGCCCGAACTGCGTGGTCAGCTCGCCCCGGTCGGACAGCATCCTGAGGACGATCGCCGTCGAGGAGAGGGCGAGCGCCCCGCCGATCACCGCCGCGGCCGCGCCGTTTGCCCCGGCCCAGAGCGCGACGCCGGCGACCGCCAGCCCGGTCGCCAGGATCTGCCCCGCGCCCAGCGCGAAGGTCCGCCAGAACAGCAGCTTGATGCGTTCGACCGGCAGCTCGAGGCCGACGGTGAACAGCAGGAAGACTATGCCGAGCTCGGCCAGGGCCCGGATCGTCTCGCCTTCGCTGACCAGCCCCAGGGCGGCCGGCCCGATCACCGTGCCCGCGACGATGTAGCCGAGCACGGTGCCGAGGCCGAGGCGCTGGAACAGCAGGGTCGAGACCACCGCCGCCAACAGCACCACGATCACTTCGAGCAGATAGCCGGCCTCGACCATGGGTCTCTCTGGGGTTGCGGCCTTCAGGCTAACAGGAAGCCGGCCGGTGGACTAGCGACGGCGTGTCCCGCCCAGGGCGAGCGCCCGAAAGACTAAAGCCTTCCCCCTCGACGGGGGAAGGTTTGGATGGGGGTGAACAACGCCGCGCGCACCGCACTCGGACCCATCATTCCGGTCGAAGAGCCCGCTCCGGCCCGCCCCCCTCCTCATTCCTCCCCCGCATGGGGGGAGGACGCAAAACGGCACTTCAAGCGGCTCCGGTAAACACCCCGCCAACCTCTCCGGTCACCGAAACGCCGGTTCGTCGAAGCTGCGCAGCTTGCGCGAGTGCAGGGTCTCGACGCCGGCGTCGCGCAGGCTGGCCAGCGCGGCGATGCCGATCCGCAGGTGTTGGCCGATGCGCTGGCGGTAGAATGTGTTCGCCATGCCGGGCAGCTTGATCTCGCCGTGCAGCGGCTTGTCCGAGACGCAGAGCAGTGTGCCGTACGGGACCCGCAGGCGGAACCCGTTGGCCGCGATGGTCGCCGACTCCATGTCGACCGCGATCGCCCGCGACTGGTTGAAGCGCTTGGCCAGCTCGTCGTAGCGCAGCTCCCAGTCCCGGTCGTCGGTGGTGAAGACCGTGCCGGTGCGCAGGCGCACCTTGAGCTCGCGGCCTTCCAGGCCGGTCACCCGGGCGACCGCCTCGGTCAGCGCGATCTGCACCTCGGCGATCGGCGGCACCGGCACCGGCTGCGGCAGGTCCTCGTCGAGCACGTGATCGCCGCGCAGGTAGGCGTGGGCCAGCACGTAGTCGCCGAGGCGCTGGGTCAGGCGCAGGCCGCCGCAGTGGCCGACCATGAGCCAGCAGTGCGGACGCAGCACCGCCAAGTGGTCGGTGATGGTCTTGGCGTTGGACGGGCCGATGCCGATGTTGATCAGGGTAATGCCCTCGTGGTCGTCGCGCAGCAGGTGGTAGGCGGGCATCTGCGGCAGGTGCTCCGGCGCGCTGCCGCCGGCGGGCGCGTCCGGGACCCGCGGGTTGGGCGTCGCCACGTCGCCCGGCTCCACGAAGGCGTCGTAGTCCTCGCCGTTCGCGACCTGGTCCCGGCCGTAGGCGACGAACTCGTCGACATAGCGCTGATAGTTCGTGAACAGGACGAAGCGCTGGAAGTACCTCGGCGACGTGCCGGTATAGTGGGCCAGGCGCACCAGCGAGAGGTCGACCCGCTCGGCGCTAAACAGAGAGAGAGGTCTGGGCTCTCCGGACACGGGCAGGTAGGTGCCGTTGGCGACCGCGTCGTCGATGCGCGACAGGTCGGGCAGGGGAAACCGGCTGCGCAGGGCCTGGACGTGGTCGGTCGTGATGTCGGCGGTCGCCTCCTCTATGACGAAGGTGAGCGGGATCGGCCGGTCGCTGGTGCCGACCCAGACCGGTTGGCCGTGGTTGCGCAGCAGCAGGTCCAGCTGCTCCCGATAGTATCCCCTGAACAGGTCCGGCCTCGTTAGCGTGGTGCCGTAGGCGCCCGGGCCCTGCAGCTTGCCGTAGGCCAGCGCGCCGCTCAGGTTGACCTGGTCCGGCCCGATCACGATGCCGACGTAGGGATAGCAGTCCGGCGCGCCGGCCGGCTCGGCGGCACCGCCGGGAAACTGGGCGAAGCGCGCGCGGATCGCGGCCGTCCCCGCCGCGTAGATCTCGGTGATGCGCGCCAACGCCGCATCCGCGTCAGTAAAGGCTGTCAGGCCGGTGACATGGCCGTGCTGGTGTTCGGGCATTCGGTCCTTCCCGCTCTCCTGCAACCATAGGACAGCCGCCGGGGCAAGGCCAGACGACTCCGACCTTGGGGGATCAGCCCAGCAGCTCGGGGCGCAACATCCAGGCGACCGTCCAGCCGTTCCCGCTGCCGCGTTCCAGGCAGACGACGCTGCCGGGGCGGTAGGCGACGAGGTCGCCGTGCTGCTCTCCGGACACGAGCAGGGCGGCCAGCCGTCCCATGAAGGGCAGGTGGCCGACCACCATGACGTCCTCGTTCCACTTGGCCAGCTCGCGCGCCAGGTCCTCCGGCGGATCGTTGGGGTTGAGGCCGGCGCGCGGCTCCATGGGCCGGCCCGGCGCGAGCGCTGCGGCAAGGATCTCGGCGGTTTGGCGGGCGCGCAGCTTGCCGCTGTGCGCGACCCGGGCGACGACGAGCGGCCGCGCTGCGAGAAAGGCTGCCATGTCGCGGACGGCCTCGCGGCCGGCGTCGCTGAGCGGCCGGGCCGGATCGACCTCGTCGGAGAGCGCCTCGCCGTGCTGGACCAGATAGAGTTTCATGACTCGCCTCTCGCTCTTGGAGATCTGGCCTAGGACCTCCGCGCTCCCTAGACTGCATTGCCGCCTTGCGCCCGGCGGTTCGGCGAAAGGGAAGCCCTATCATGGCCAGCGACATCATTACGATCCCGGCGCGCCGCGGCAAGGCTGCTCGCGTACCGCGCGGACGATCGGTCAAGGTGATCAACACCCACGGCCAGCAGGTGGTCGACACCTGGGCGTTCAACGCCGAGGACCTGCGCGAGTTCATGTCCATGGAGCACAGCCGGGTCAACTTCATGAAACTGCGTCCGGCCCTCGGCGACAGTTTCTTTTCCAACGCCCGGCGACCGATTCTGACCCTGGTCGAGGACACCTCCGGCGGCGCACACGACACCTTGATGGCGGCTTGCGACAATGCGCGCTACGGCCTGCTCGGCTGTGCCGAATACCACGACAACTGTACCGACAACCTCGCGGCCGGCCTGGCGGAGTTGGGCCTCGAGCCGCCCGAGACGCCGAGTCCGCTCAACCTCTTCATGAACATCCCCTGGACGCCGGCCGGCGAACTCGCCTGGGGCGAGCCGGTCAGCAAGCCCGGCGACTACGTCGTGCTGCGCGCCGAGCTGGACCTGATCGTCGCCTTCTCCGCCTGTCCGCAGGACATCCTGCCGATCAACGGACGCGCCGGGCCACCGACCGAGGCCCATTTCCGGATCGAGTGACGGCCCGCCGCCGGCGCGCCGGACGGTCAATCGTGGCGCGTGGTCACAAAGCCGCAGCGCCTGCACTCGATCTTCGACACGTTGCCACCCATGCCGAAGCTGAAGGTCACCTCGACGACGTGGAAGTCGTGCAGACCCAGAAGGCAGAGCAAACGTCCGAACAGCTTCAGCATGTCGCGCGTTCCTCGCCGCGCAGCGGTCCGGCGGTCATGGGGCGTTCGCCGGTGGGCCGCTTCCTCCTCCCGAGTCTGTTTGACTCTTCGGCCCGGGGCAAGTGGTATATCCTGAAGGTTGTACACGGTCGCAGCCAGCGACCGGGGACCCATCGTGTGACCCGGGTCGGGTCAAGCTGCCCCCAAAGTCACGCTCTGGGTCCGGACCCCCGGCTATCTGGTTTGGCGCTCGGGACAAAGATGGTACAAGGGCCCCCCGGCCCCTGCGGGCGTCGTTGGAATGAGGTCGTTCATGGCAGTGCTGGTCGAGGATTTGGATGCATTCGAGGCGTCGCTGGGCGACCTCTTGATCGAGCGCGGGCGGCTGGAGCGGGCCGGGGTGGAGCGGGCCCGGCGGCTCGCCGAGGGGAGCGGCGAGCGTCTCCACGTTCTGCTGCCCAAGCTCGGTCTGGTTTCGGAGCGGGACCTGGCCGAGGCGCTGTCCGAACGGCTCGACCTGCCCCTGGTGGGCTCGGCGGACTTCCCGGAGGTTCCGCTGCTCGAAGAACGGTTGAGCCCGCGGTTTCTGCGCGAATCGCACGTTCTGCCGATCGCAGAGGGCCCGGAGGGCCTGGTTCTGGCCATGGCCGATCCCCTGGACAGCTATGCGATCGATGCCCTGCGCCTGATCTCCGGTGCGGATCTCGTGGTCTGCGTGGCCGAGCCCTCGGAGCTCGAAGCGGCGATCGAGCGGCTCTACGGCCAGGGCGGCGGCGGGCTGAACCGTTTGGTCGAGGAGGTCGGCGAGGAGGGCGAGGAGGCGCTGGATCTCGACCTGGACGTCGAGCGTCTGAAGGATCTGGCCAGCGAGGCGCCGGTGATCCGACTGGTCAACCACCTGATCAGCAGGGCGGTCGAGGCGCGCGCCTCGGACGTTCATGTCGAGGCCTTCGAGAACCGGTTGAGGGTGCGCTACCGGATCGACGGGGTGCTGGCGGAGGTCGATCCGCCGCCGAGCCGGTTCCGGGCGGCGCTCATATCGCGGATCAAGATCATGGCACGCTTGAACATCGCCGAGCGGCGCCTGCCGCAGGACGGCCGGATCAAGCTGGCGATCCGGGGCGTGCCGATCGACCTGCGCGTGTCGACCATTCCGACGATGCACGGGGAGGGGGTCGTGCTTCGGGTTCTGGATCGTCAGGGGGTGGAGCTCGACTTTGCCGCCTTGGGGGTAACGGGGCACAACCTGGAGACCTACGAGGAGATCCTGGACCGGCCGCACGGAGTCTTTCTGGTGACCGGCCCGACGGGTAGCGGCAAGACGACGACGCTCTACGCGGCATTGGTGCAGCTGAACAAATCGGAGAAGAAGCTCTTGACGGTGGAGGACCCCATCGAGTACCAGCTCGAGGGGGTCAACCAGATCCAGGTTAAGCCGGGGATCGGCCTGACCTTCGCCCATGTGTTGCGCTCGATCCTGCGCCAGGACCCGGACATCATCATGATCGGCGAGATCCGCGACGTCGAGACGGCGGAGATAGCGGTGCAGGCGGCGCTGACCGGCCACCTGGTGTTGTCGACCTTGCATACCAACGACGCGGCGGGGACGATCACGCGGCTATTGGATATGGGTGTCGAGGATTACCTGCTGACCTCGACGTTGACCGGGGTAGCGGCGCAGCGTCTGGTGCGCCGCTTGTGTGAAGATTGTCGGGTGCAGGAGCGGGCGTTGCCCGAGCTCGTCGAGCAGCTGGGCCTGGAGCGCTACGGCACCGGCGGGGAGAGCATGCTGTGGCGCGCTGTCGGCTGCGAGCGGTGCAACGGCACGGGCTACCGGGGGCGCACCGGCGTGATGGAGACGCTCGTGGTGGACGACGAGGTCCGGCGCCTGATTCTGCGCCGCGCGGAGTCTAAGGAATTGCAGCGCGCGGCGCTTTCGGCGGGCATGGTGAGCATGTACGACGACGGGATACTCAAGGCCCTGGAGGGGGTGACCACGATCGAGGAGGTCCTGCGGGTGACGCGGGACGTGTGATCCATGGCTTGGTACAGCTACAAGGCGGTGACGGCCGAAGGGGAGGTGATCGAGGGCGAGCTGGAAGCGAACGACCGCAGGGCGGTGGTCGAGCGGCTGCGCAGCCAGGGACACGTGCCGATACGGGCCGAGGAGCGCCGGCGGGCTGGGCTCCTGCGACGCGGCAGGGCGCGGCGCGGCGCGGGAATATCGCAAGGCGCGGTCGCACTCTTGACGCGCGAGCTGTCTATGTTGCTGCAGTCGGGTCTGCCGCTGGACCGGGCCTTGTCGATTCTGAGCACGTTGTCGCCCCAGGGTCCGCTGCGCCGTTTGGTGGACCGGCTCTTGGATCGGGTCCGCGGAGGCGCGAGCCTGGCGGAGGCGCTGGAGGCGCAGGGCGAGGTCTTCCCCGGGTTTTATTCCGGCATGGTGCGCGCCGGCGAGGCGGGTGGCGGACTGGAGGTCGTGCTGACCCGGCTGGCGGAGACACTGGAACGGGCGCAGGCCCTGCGCGAGAGCGTGAAGTCGGCACTGATCTACCCGATCCTGGTCGTGATCCTGGCGGTCGGCTCCCTGATCGTCATGATGACGCTGGTGATCCCGCAGTTCCGGCCCTTGTTCGAGGAATCGGGAAAGGCCCTGCCGCTCCTGACGCAGGTGGTAATCGGGGTTTCGGATTTCGTGCGGGATTTCTGGTGGGCTCTGGCGGTCGCTTTGGTTGTTCTGGTGGTCGCCGTGCGGCGCCACAACGCCTCGCCGGAGGGACGCTTGCGTTGGGACCGCTGGCTCATTGGCCTGCCGCTGTTGGGCGATCTGCTGGTGAAGATCGAGGTCGCGCGCCTAGCGCGGACGCTCGGCACGTTGCTGGCCAATCAGGTGAATGTGCTGAATGCCGTGTCGATGACCCTGGGGACGCTGGGCAACCGCGCGGTCGGCGGGGCGTTGTCCGAGATTCGGGGGCGCCTGACGAAGGGTGAGGGCCTTGCAGTTCCCATGGCGGAGGCTGGCGTGTTTCCGGTCCTGGCGGTCCAGCTGATCCAGGTTGGCGAGGAGAGCGGACAGCTGGATTCGATGCTATTGCGCGTGGCGGAGATCTACGATGACGAGGTCAAGCGGACGATCGATCGTCTCTTGGCCCTTCTGGTGCCAGTGATCATCATTGTGCTTGGTCTCGTGATCGCGCTGATGATCGGCTCGATTCTGATGGCGATCATGAGTTCCTATGACCTGTCCGGCTTGTGAGCGCGCCGTGCGCGCGGAGGACGATGCCATGGCGAAACAGCGGCGGCGGCCCCGGGGTTTTACCCTGGTCGAGCTGTTGGTGGTTCTGGTGATCCTGGGTCTGATCGCGACCCTGGCGGCGCCGCAGGTGATCAAGTTTCTGGGCGGCGCGCAGCGCGACACGGCGGCGCTTCAGGTGGACAAGCTGTCGGGGGTTCTGGACCTCTACCGGCTCGAGGTCGGCGCCTACCCGACGACCGACGTCGGCTTGAGCGCGCTGGTCGAGCGGCCGGCCGGGGCCGAGCGCTGGAACGGCCCCTACCTGAAGAAGGCCGAGAGCCTGATCGACCCCTGGGGCAACCCCTACGTCTACCGCCATCCGGGCGACCACGGCGAGTACGACCTCTACTCGCTCGGCAAGGACGGCCGGGAGGGCGGCGAGGGCGAAAACCAGGATCTCACGAACTGGTAGCCCGCCAGCAGAGGCCGGACCCGACAAGAGCCATGAACGCGCCCCGCGAAACGAACGGCTTCACGTTGATCGAGGTTCTCGTCGCCTTCACTATCATGGCCTTGATGCTGGGCGCATTGCTGCAAACCTTCGCCACGGGGCTGCGCAGCCAGCAGGTGGCCGAGTCTTACGCCACCGCCGCGCTGCAGGCCCGCTCGAAGGCGGCGGAAATCGGGCAGATCATCCCCCTTGAAACCGGCGAGCATTCGGGAGAGCTGGACAACGGCTTTCAATGGCGCGCGGTGGTGGGGCCCTACGAGCCGGCGGTGCCGGCGGGGGTCCCCGGCGGTCCGCGACTGTCCGGTTACGAGGTCGAGGTTACTGTCTCCTGGGGGGGCGAGCGTGCGGTCAGCCTGCGCACGCTGCGCCTGGCGCGCCAGCGATGACCGGCACCCGGCCCGGCCGGCCAAGGAGCGGCGGGTTTACCCTAGTCGAGCTGCTGGTCGCCTTGACCTTGCTCGGATTGATCTTCGTTGCGCTGTTCGGTGGCCTGCGATTCGGCACGCGCACCTGGGAGACCGGGAACCAGCGCAGCGAGGCTTTCGCCGAAGTCGAAGTCATGCAGTCGCTGCTGCGTCGGCAGCTGGCCCAAGCCGTCACGCTCCGCACTCCCAAGGG
>Ga0224508_10002701_pt1 | contig 14938 bp, 15 predicted proteins | sample SF_Jan12_sed_USG_4_FD_170157 | JGI IMG/M metagenome (GOLD analysis project Ga0224508, IMG submission 170157) | Sediment microbial communities from San Francisco Bay, California, United States - SF_Jan12_sed_USGS_21 | ecosystem: Environmental > Aquatic > Marine > Sediment | place: USA... | reverse complement strand
TTACGAGTTGGCATGCTGCTGAAACGCCCGAGGCAGAAAGCGCAACAGATCGCTGGCGATCAGCGACGTTTGCCCCACTTCGGCCGCCGCCATGTCGCCCGCCAGGCCGTGCAAGTAGACACCCAGCTGGGCCGCGGCAAACGGTTCCAGCTGCTGGCACAGCAATCCGGTGATCACGCCGGTCAGCACGTCACCCGTGCCGCCGGTCGCCATGCCCGGATTGCCGGACGGATTGACGAATTGCTGACGGCCGTCGGTGACCAGCGTGTGATGGCCCTTTAAGACAACGACCACTCGCCAGGCCGCCGCCGCGTTGATGGCCAATTGCCGCAGATCCGCGGTGGGTTGCTGAGCGTCGGGGACGAGACGAGCGAACTCGCCAGGGTGCGGCGTCAGCACGCGTGGGCCGGCCGCGCGCGACAGGATGTCCGGATCGGCGGACAGCGCGAACAGCGCGTCGGCGTCGAATACCGCGGGTTGCGAGAGTGTCGTGTAGAGCCAGCTGACCAGCCGCTGTAACGATTCGCTGCGGCCCAGCCCCGGACCGCAGGCCACGCAGGTCGCCGGTGCAGTGAACGTCTTGAGCACCGACCGCGCCGCATTAGAAATGCGGCCGTCTTCATCAGCCGGCAAGGCGGCTGTCATGTAGGATGGTTCGTAGCCGGCCACGACGGGCAGGCAGGGTGCGGACGTGGCGACCGTGACCAGCCCCGCACCGCTGCGCAAGGCGGCCGCGCCGGACAGTCCGATGGCGCCGGTCATGCCCACCGATCCACCCACCAGTAACGCGCGCCCGTAGTCGCCTTTGTGGCTTTCCGGTTCGCGCGGCGGCAGTTCGGGTAAATCAACTGGGCCAGAGGTGTTCATCGCTTTGCGGGCTTAGCCGTCGTTGTCGTCTGTCGCGCCGTCCGTGTCGTCACGGTTGGCGGCTCGTTGAGCGATCAGGCCAGCCGTGTAGCCTCCTTTGAAACCGGCGTCGATGTTGACCACGGTGACATTGGCGGCGCAACTGTTCAGCATCCCCAAGAGAGCTGCCAGCCCGCCAAAATTCGCGCCGTACCCGACGCTGGTCGGCACCGCAATGACCGGACAGGCGACGTGGCCCCCCACGACACTGGGCAGCGCGCCCTCCATGCCGGCCACGACGACCACGGCATCTGCCACGCGGATCGCGGGCAGGTGTGGCAGTAAACGTTGGGGCCCGGCCACGCCCACGTCACAGATCTTCGTCACCCGGGCGCCGGTCCACCGGGCCGTCTCGAACGCTTCTTCCGCCACCGCCAGGTCGCTGGTGCCGGCGGCAACCACCGCCACCGTTCCGGCGTTTGCCCAGCGACTTTCCTTGGCAGCTGGTTGGGCCGCGACGCGCAGTGTGCGGCCGAGCGGGTTGTAGCGAGCGCTCGGATGCCGCTGCATCAAACGCGCTGCCTGGTCCTCGCTGACGCGAGTGGCCAGCACATGCTGGCCATGTTCCAGCAGGCTGTCCAGAATCTTTTCCAGCGTCTCGGGCGACTTGCCTTCGGCGTAAACGACCTCCGGAAAGCCACAGCGTGCCGCGCGCTGCAGGTCAATCTGGGCTTCCTGCAAGTCCGCCGTCGCCGGCCGTGTGATCTGGCGGACGAAGGCATCCATCGACAGTTTGCCGTCCAGCAGCCCCGCCGCCAGACCTTTGATTTGATCGGAATTCATGGTGTTGGCCAGCATCAGGATGGCTGTTCAGCCGACGCAGGCCGCCTGCAACCGTGCTTCGCATACCAATGGGCTGACGTCATGTTAACGCGCGGACGACCCCTTCGCCATGCCGCAGGGTTGAACTGCCACCTTGAAAACGTTTAGATTTGCGGCACGAAGGGGTCACAGGTGTCAGGTGTCAGGTTATGCGTCTCCGACGTTTCCTGACATCTGAACACTGACATCTGAACACTGACACCTGAACACTGACACCTGAACACTGACACCTGAACACTGAAACGCATGCTCGCTGACAACGGGTCGCACGTCCGTTGCCCGCATTGACAAAGATACTTTTGTAGCTAACCGAACATGGCAGACCAGCACGAGGCGCGTTGTAACAAGCTGCGGCGTTTGATCAAGCGCTCGGGGGCTGACGCACTATTAGTGACAAGTTTCACCAACGTCACGTATCTGACCGGATTTTCCGGGGACGACAGTTACCTGCTGGTTCGTCCGGACGGCGAGGTGCTCATTTCCGATTCGCGCTATACGACCCAGCTGAAAGACGAGTGCCCCGACCTGGATCGCGAAATCCGCGGTCCGGGAGTTTCCATGTTGAAGTCGGTGAGCAAGGTGGTACGGCAAGCCAAGATTCTCCGGTTGGGAATTGAAGCGGGTTCGATGACGGTCGCTTTGCACGCCGCGATCGCCAACGCACTGCCCAAAGTCGAACTGTTGCCCTGTGACAATCTGGTGGAGGACCTGCGGTTAATCAAGGATCGCCATGAAATTAAAGCTTTGCGCGCAGCGGCCCGTCTGGCCGAGCGGGCCTTCGAAGTGATTCGCAGTTCGTTGCGTGCCGATCAGACGGAACGTGCCATCGCGCACGAGCTGGAAAACCAGATTCGCTTGTTTGGTGGCAACGGTTGCAGCTTTCCGCCGATTGTAGCGGCCGGCGCCCGCGCGGCGCTGCCGCATGCTTCGGCAACGGGCCAGCCCATCGGTCGCTCGGGTTTCGTATTGATTGATTGGGGCGCGGACGAACCGGGCGGCTACAAGAGCGACTTGACGCGTGTATTGGTCACCGGTAAAATCTCGCCCAAACTTGAACGCATATATAGAGTTGTGTTAAAGGCACAGCAACGCGCGATTGCGGCGATTCGGCCCGGCGCGAAAACGAGTGATGTCGACGCCGTGGCTCGCAAAACGATCGAGAGGGCAGGTTTCGGCAAGTATTTTGGCCATGGATTGGGCCACGGGATTGGCCTGGACATTCACGAGGCCCCGCGGCTAGCCTCCAATAGTAAAATGGTGTTGCAGCCGGGTATGGTGGTCACGGTCGAACCGGGCGTCTATCTGCCCGGTTTTGGCGGTGTGCGAATTGAAGACGATGTGCTGGTAACCCGTGACGGACATGATGTGTTGACCAGCACGACGAAGGAATGGGACGAGGTGAGTGTGCCGGTTTGACCCAGCCTGACCGACGCCGTGCTGGCATTGACGTCGAGCAGGGATGGCGGCAAGCAGTTTCGATCAGCCTGGTAGCGACTTGCGTCGGGCAATGAAAAAAAAGCGGAGACAATCAGTCATGGGTGTTTCGCCATCGGTCGACGTATTTGATCTGAAAAAGATCCGTCGGCTGGTTGAGTTGATGAAGGAACATGATCTAAACGAGATGGATCTCGAACAGGGCGAACAGCGTATACGACTACGCCGGGGTGGATCCGGACAGGTCGTGGCGAATGCCGCTCCGGTTGCCGCCGCCGCTGTGCCCGCCGCCGCTGTGCCCGCCGCCGCGCCCGCTGCGGCGGCCAAGCCCGCGGCGGACGACGGCCAGACCGCGTTGATCAAGAGCCCCATGGTGGGCACGTTCTATACCGCCCCCAGTCCGGAAGCGGCCGCGTATGTCAAAGTGGGCGACCACGTCGGTCCGGACACGACGATTTGCATTGTGGAAGCCATGAAGGTATTCAACGAAATACCCGCGGAAACTTCCGGAAAAATCGTCGCGGTTCTGGTGGAGAACGGCGACCCGGTGGAATTCGGTCAGCCGTTGTTCAAGGTCGACACTTCGGTCTAGCGAGCGATGTACAAGCGCATTCTGATAGCAAACCGTGGGGAGATCGCGCTACGAATCATCCGCGCCTGTCGCGAGTTGGGCGTAGAAACCGTGGCCATCTACAGCGAAGCCGACCGCGGTGCACGCTATCTGGATCTGGCCGACGAAGCGTATTGTGTCGGTCCGGCGCGCAGCAGCGACAGTTACCTGAAGATTGATCGCGTCATCAGCACCGCCGAAGTCGGCAACGTGCAAGCCATCCATCCCGGTTATGGTTTTCTGGCCGAGAACGCACATTTCAACGAGGTCTGTCGCAGCTGCAAGATTGATTTCATCGGTCCCTCGCCGGAAGCGATGAAGATGCTGGGCGACAAGAACCAGGCGCGCAACTTGGCGCGGCAGGCCGACGTGCCGGTTGTCCCTGGCAGTGACGGATTGCTGGACAACGAGGACTCGGCCCTGTCGGTCGCTCATGAAATCGGCTTCCCGGTATTGGTCAAAGCGTCAGCCGGCGGCGGCGGTAAAGGCATGCGCGTGGCGCTGAACGATTTGGCGCTCAAACAAGCGGTACAACAGGCTCGTATCGAAGCGGAAGCGTCCTTCGGTGACGGCAGCCTCTACCTGGAAAAATACGTCGAACGGCCGCGGCACGTGGAGGTCCAAGTCGTGGCGGACCAGCATGGCAATGTGGTGCATCTGTGGGAGCGCGATTGTTCGCTGCAGCGCCGCCACCAAAAACTGGTCGAAGAAAGCCCCGCTCCGCGACTGTCCGACGAAACCAGGCAGGCGATGTGCGCGGCGGCTGTGCGGTTGATCCAGGCAGCCAACTATACGAACGCCGGCACCGTGGAATTCATCGTCGATGCCGAAGGTAACTTTTTCTTTATTGAGGTCAACGCGCGGATTCAGGTGGAACATCCCGTCACGGAAATGGTGACCGGCGTCGACCTGATCAAGACCCAGATTCAAGTGGCCAGCGGCGAGCCGCTCAGCTTTAAACAAGAAGACGTCCAGCTGCGGGGTGCGGCAATTGAATGTCGCATCAACGCCGAGGATCCGGCCAAGAACTTTCGGCCATCTCCAGGGGTAATCGAACAGCTGATCGTCCCTGGCGGGTTGGGTGTGCGCTTTGATTCACACGTGTACGCCGGCTACACGGTGTCGCCCTTTTACGACTCGATGATCGGCAAACTGATCGTGCACCAGCCGACCCGCGAGGCGGCGATCAGTTGCATGTTGCGAGCGCTGGCCGAGCTGCATGTCGAAGGGATCAGCACCACGGTGTCGCGGCACGTCGAGATGCTGAAGCACTCGGCATTTGCCGAAGGCCGCATCGACACGAATTTCGTGGAACGCACCTGGGGTGGCTGAAGGGCGGCCGGACGACAAATTCCCGGTTTCAGAATGTAAATTCCAAACTCGAAGCACGAAATCCGAAACAAATCTCAAATCCGAAGGTACAATGATCCAAACAATGGCGTGCCACGGCCGCTGTCGTTTCGGTCATTCTAATTTGGGATTTGAGATTTGTTTCGGATTTCGAATTTGCTGCTTCGGATTTCACTCGCGCGAATCGGTTAGTTACCTAGCGGTTGCCCCTAAAGTGTTCCCTTCGTGCTCGGTACACCCGGCATCCGTTCATCAGGCTCGACCGCTATCCGCAGCGCCCGCGCGGTGCCCTTGAAGATCGCTTCGCTGACATGATGGCTGTTCCGCCCATACGGCACGTTGATGTGCAGATTGCACAGCGCGTTGGCCGCGAACGCCTGGAAGAATTCTTCCACCAGCTGGCTGTCGAAATCGCCGATTTTTGACGTCGGTAGCTCGGCGTTAAACACAAAGGCATACCGACCGCTCAAGTCAATCGCCACGTTGGCCAGGGCCTCCTCCATGGGCAGCGTCATGAAGCCATACCGCCGAATGCCCGCTTTGTCGCCCAGCGCCTCGTTGACCGCTTGTCCCAGGCAAATTCCCACGTCCTCCACGGTGTGATGCTGGTCCACGTGCAGGTCGCCGTCCGCCTTCAGCTCCAGGTCCAAACAACCGTGCTTGGCTAACAGCGTCAGCATGTGGTCAAAGAAACCGACCCCCGTGTCGACCAACGAGCGACCGCTGCCGTCCAGATTGACGGTCAGGTCAATGTTGGTTTCGGACGTCTTCCGAGAAATTGTTGCGGTGCGAGGCATGCCGCCGGTGTCAGACTGGGGTGAAGCGGTAGATTTCGAAAAACGGCCGGCAGCTAAACAGACGGCCGCCAGGATCGCTGATTTCCGGCAGAAAGCCCGTCCGCAAGACAGATGCCATGCGAATGAAGTATACTTGTTTGTGTCTTCGCTTAGCAAGTCGGCTGAGCGTCTGAGGTTCGTGGTTGGCGAGCCTCAAGCATGAAGGGAATCAGTTCATGTCGATCCGCATACTGATTGCCGATGATCATGAAGTAGTGCGTCGCGGTCTGCGACGGATGCTGGCCGATACCGAAGTGGAAGTTGTCGGTGAAGCGGTCGACGGCCATCAGGCGACCGAAATGGCCTCGAACCTGGATCTTGATCTGGTGTTGCTCGACGTGCGCATGCCGGAGGGAGGCGGCCTGCGGGTGCTGGGCGGCCTCCAGGAAAATAACCCGAGCCTGCCGGTGCTGATGTTTTCGGGCTACGACAACCCCAATTTCGTGGCGCGCAGCGTGGCCTTGGGTGCGCGGGGCTACGTGTTGAAAAGCGTCAGCCGCGAACAGCTGTTGTCGGCCATTCGCACGGCAGCAGCCGGCAAAATGTTGTGGCGGCGCGAGGAGCTGCGACGAGCAAGTGGTGCCCTGGCGTCGCCCCGCCTGCCGGTCGATGTCGAGATTCCGCTGACGGATCGAGAAAGCCAGGTACTGCAACTGCTGGCGCAGGGTCTGACGAACAAGGAAATCGCCAAGAATCTAAAGATTAGTTACGAGACGGTCAAGGAACACGTCCAACACATACTTCGCAAGCTGGGCGTTACGGATCGGACACAAGCTGCAATTTGGGCAGTGCGCAATGACGTGGCCTGAGAAAACATTCCGACCCAACGTCGCGAGGGCCAGTCTGCTGGTCGCGCTGGCCGCCGCCAGCGCCATGGGCGCGGTCCGTGCCCCGATAGCTGCGGCGGGGACGGTTATCGTGGCCAACCGCAGCCGGCAGACGGTGCGCTTTGCGGTCGCCGACACCGAAGGCAACTGGCGTAAGTTGGTGTTGAAACCTGAGCAGCTGGTGCCGATACCTGTCGTCGGCAAAGCAGAATGCCAGCTGACGTTGCCGTCCGGTCCGCGCCGCTACGAACTGCTTGCGGATTCACTGTATCTGGCGCGTGCGGACGAAGATCAGCCGCCGTATTTGCAGCGCATCGTGTTCGGCGGGGACAGCGCCCGCCAGGGCCCCGCAGCGGCTACCCACGGTGCGGACTGGAAAGGGACCCAGCCAGGCACGATACGCGTCAAAATATTTGTCGACGAAGAAGACCAGCGGCGCGACAGCAGGTGGCAGGAAAAGATGAAAAAGCGCATGGCGGCCGCCAGCCAGGTGCTGGAGTACTACTGTCGCATGCGCGTCACGATCGAAGGATTCGATCGCTGGGTGTCAGACAATCAGTTGCAGGATTTCAACCAGGCGATGGTGGATTTTGAGAAGACCGCACAAAAGGGCGCGGCGGATCTCGCGATTGGCTTTACCAGCCAGTTCCCGGTGACCCGCAAGATGGCCCACGTCGGCGGCACGCTAGGTCCCTTGAGATCCCATATCTTGATCCGCGAGTACGGCGTGCGGGTCAGCGAAATGGAGCGGCTGGAAATCCTGTTGCACGAGCTGGGTCATTTCCTGGGAGCGGCTCACAGTCCCGAACGTAGCTCATTGATGCGGACCGTGCTGGGTGACGGGCAAGCGAATCGGCGCACTTTTCGCGTGGCCTACGACGCCTATAACGTACTGGCCATGAACATCGTGGCCGAACAGTGGCGACGCCGACAATCGCGCAATTTCCGGCAGTTGGACTCGACCGCTCTTCAACGTCTGGCGGCCATCTACGGCGAAATCGCTCGCTTTTACACCGCGGACCAGGCGGCGCTGAATCTGCTAAGCCTCGTGACCCGATCCCCAGAACATGGTGCGCTCGCCGTGCGTCGCGCCGTGCTGCAAGTGGCGTGGGCCAACCAGAATCGCACGGCGGCGGACCAGTTGCCGTATAAGGACGACGTGTTGATGGCGCTGTACGTGCGCACGGCAGCCGCGGTCGCGGATAAACTGCCGAAGGAATATGCCAGGCAGGCGTTTCTGTTGGGCCTGGGACTCAGCCTCGACCAGCACAACGTGTTGAGCCGCTTTGCGCCCGTCGCTCGCAAGATCGCTTTAGCCGAGTCACCGCAAGAGCGGCGCGAGCGGTTGCGGGTGATTGGGAAGCCTACCGTGCACGGCCGCGTCGATCTTGCTCAACATTTCCTGGCCAGCGCCGTGCTGACGCTGGCGGTCGGAAGTGGTGGTGCCGAAGCCGCGGGACTTTACAAAGAAATCAGTGACACACAGGGAGGAACCGGTTTCAGTTTTGCCGATGTGGCTGCCGATCTGGCGGGCGTCGAATTGGCAACGGCCCTGCTGAAAGACAAGGTTAGCCTCAAGCAACTGCGAAAGGACTTCCACGTTTCACGCTATGTGCTCGATGTCACGAGTCTGGAAGAGGGCTTGTCGCTGGACCAGCTGACCAGCCGCTATGGGGCCATTACCAGCCCGCAATTTCAGACGCATTTGGAAAGCCTGCGGCGGCAGATTCGCCTGCTGCCGGGATACCAGGCTACCGCGAACGGGAATCCCGCGGCGCAGGAGCCGGCTGATAAACCTCAATGACGGGCGTCGGCCAGATTGCCGGCCAGCCGTTATCATTGTTGGTGGTGAACATCGAGTAGAAAACGCTGTGCTCGACCCGCGGGCGTTGCTTGGAGTCGCCGAAGGCCTTCATGGCGGCGATCCGCTGCTGGCGCTGCTGAGCGCGATACTCCGCTTTCCGTCGCACCGCCGTGCGCGGGTCATCGTAACGACGACGCTCTTGCACGTAGAACCACATTTCCGGCGTCGGCTGGACGTCGACCAGTGATACCTCGGCCTCGGTCTGATGAAGGTCCGCAACGTGTTTGTCCGCAATGTGTTTGTCCGCATCATGTTTGTCCGCATCGTCGGCGCGAATGTCGACCACGCAGACGCAGGCCATCAGAACTGCTGCCGCCAGTAATCCACTACGTTTCATTTTTTTACTCCTGCCCTGCGGTTCGACCGGCACGTCGGGTCGATGGCTGGGGCGAAACCGTACAAACATCCCGCTCTAATTCGGTTCGGCGCCCAGTGGCCTGGTGGATCAGCAAGTCCGGTAAAATCAGCCAACTCGCCGCCGGCCGAGGACGGGTCAGGCAAACTGGGCGATCCTCGCGGTCTAAAGGATCGGCGATTGCGGCCGCAGGAAAAGGCTCAACGGATCGCGGTGCTGGCGAGTTCCTTGCGCGACCAGCATGTAGGTTGCGTCCGGCTCCTGCCAGGCGATCGCCCATAATCCGCCGGTTTCGAAAGGTTGTTGCAGGTAGGGGCTGCTGGGCAGCTGTGGCATGCGGTCGCGAATCACATACAGCGTTGCCCGAGCGCCGGATGTCTGCAAATCGTACGCAATCGCCGGTCGGCCATGAAAAACTTCAACACCGCGCCAGGTGGTTTGCGGGCCGTGTAACACGTGCGAGCTGATGGGAAACCTGGCCGGAGCTGCGTGTTGTGACAAGCGACGCCCCCGCTGGGCATCCTCATTACGGTAAAAATGCATCGCTTTGGTAACCAGGTCTTCCCAACTGGTGACCGTATCGTTGTGCTGCCAGGGCGGGAACGCCACGGCCAAGATTCCGGCAGCTACCGCGGCGGCCGTGACCATCGCGACCCACCTCCGCGGTGGCATTCGACGCTTTGAGGATGGGTGTTTTGTAGATTCAAGCTGAGTAGATTCAAACTGCGGTGATTGCTGCTGTGCCGGATCGTCCGGCACCGCATTCGTGGCGGAGTAGGCCAGCTGGTTGGCATTGCTCGCCGGACGCTCGTGGGGTTGTTCCACAGCATGCCCGCCGCCAACCTCTGCACTCAATCGCGCCAGCACACGTTCCTGCAGTCCATCCGGGGGTTCGACATCGTGAAAAGCCGCTCCAATCTTGGCATCCATCGCCTGCAATCGCTCGTACAACTTGCGGGCGCGCGCGTCGGATGCCAGCCGATCCTGCAGTTCGCGGCTGCCTAGCTCGCGCAGATCGTCGCTGTGCGGCCGCAGCATGTCCAGTTGTCGTAAGAGTTCTCTTTCGTCCATGGCGGGATCCTCAAAACTCCGGCAGCGAACGCCCGCTGGCCGCCGCCGCCTGACCATCGCCGCTCAGTTTTTGACGTAAACGCTTCTTGGCTCGTGACAGCCGGCTCATCACCGTCCCCTCAGCGATTCCCAACTGGTCCGCGATCTCACGATACGAACACTGCTCGTAGTAAAACATGACCAGCACCAATTTGAACGGATCGGGAAGTTCATTAATCGCTGACTGCAGCTGTTCTGGATCGATCCACAGTTCGTCGGGGATATCATCGCCCAGTTGATCCAATTGCACATCGATGTTTTCCGCCAGTTCCGGTCGGCGACGCCGACGGTCCTTCAAAAAACAATTGCGCAACACCGTGTACAGCCAGCCGCGCGCGGATTGCTGGCTGCGAATGTGGTGGCATTTCTGATGAGCGATCAAAAAAGTTTGTTGGACCAGGTCTTCGGCGTCGCTGGCTGAACCAGACAGGCGAAATGCATATCCGTACAGATCCCTCTGGTAGGTGGCGACCAGCCGAGTGATATCAACGACGGGGGCTGACGATCGGCCGCTGACATACCGGTCATCGGGCATCGTTCTCGATTCCTCTATGGTCTTAGAGCCCTGGACCGGTCGATATATTCCCGGCGGTGGGTCAAGCTTCGACCAGCGACACGATTTTCTTGCGCCTCTCTTCGTCGATTGTCAGCTTGCCCTCTCTGGCCAGCCAACCCAAGGCCTGCATCACGACGTCGCGGGGGGCGTCTGCCTGCTTGATGATCTTTGTCAGCGGCAGCGATCCAGATTCGTACAGCAAGTGCCAGATTTCGCCCGCCGTTTCTCCGATTTGCTCGACGCCAGGAGTGCTTGTAACTGTTGCCATGGTGGTATCCTCCGTTGAATAAGTTGTATCGGTTCCCTGAATTCCCGCGTCCGCCTCACCCGACTGGCGTGGTCACCCCTGACGGCCGGCAGATCGCAAATTTGACCTTCAGCGCGCGGAATTATACCCAAACAGCCTATCATTTCAAAGCGAGCACGTTCAGCGCAGAAAAAAGGCCCAATCGGCTGTGCGGGAAGAGCCGATCGGGCCTCTGTCACCATGAAAAACCGGCTGAGTCCCGTTGCGGGGTTGATGGCTACTCGGCGACGAATTCGAGCACCATCCAGGGCCTAAGATTCACAGTGCCCCACGTTTGTTGTACGGTCGGGCCCGGCGGCTGCGGGGGGCCTGCCGGGCCGTGTGGGTCAACGTGGTTGATACGTCGGTAATGCAGGTGGCGTGCCACAATCGAGCGGACCGCCGGACTACTGTTGGCCTGTCGCCCAGAAACGTCCAGGTTTTCGCCGAAAAAGTTTTTTTTCAACGCCTGTCGCTAGCAGAATTTCGCCTCGCCCGGACGTCAATATTTTGTAATTTCTGCAAGCTGGCGGGGATTCGCTTTGTAAATCGGTACGCTCAGCAACCGCACCACTTCGCGGCTGGCCTCGATACGACTTTCCGCGTTATCTTCTTCGTTTCCCCAGACCAGCCGGGGTGCTCTGACAAGGCTGCCTACGTTCCACGCAACAAGCTGACGGTCAGGGCTCGAAAAACAGGTTGCAGCTGTTCAAAATCGCTGTCCTCCGCCTGGCACAGGATCAGGTACGTGCCCTGAAGTGTCTGCAATGCGCGCACCTGTGCCGTGCTGGTCAAATCCAGGTAGAAGAAACTCATATCCATGCCGACCAACTGAACACCTTCCACGAATTCGTGCACCGGTTCGGATTCGAGCCCGGCGTACTCTTCGCGCATGGCCGCCACCGCCGTCTCGGCCAATTGATGAGGATCGACGGCCGCCCGCTCGAACCGCACCGACCAGAACGCCCCGCGCGGACTGTTGACGGTGACTTCCAGCGATTGGGGCGGCTGAGCCTCCTCGTCCAGCTCCCAGTTTTCGGGATACTCGAAAGTGATCCCCGCTTTGTTGTACAGAGCCGTCATCCCTCACGCCTCGCCGTCAGATCGTTTCGGGTGGAACGCGCAATATCAACGCGTACGTAGTTCCGCCTCCCGGTGGCCCTGTCGACACACCGACCACGTGCAGGTTGCCCAACGACGCGCATCGTATCACGCACCACAAGCCTTGCGTAACCACCTTTTGGGGCCCAGCGGTCGGGCTAGAGGACACCTGGGTGTCACTACTCGGGCGTGACGGCGACCAGCTCGTCGTTGACGGCTTCGATTTGCCGAGCGGCGATGGCCGGCAATTGATCGGCAAAGCCCACCAACAGCGCCAGATCGCACAGCCGATTGATGCGCCGCGGAACGCCACCGGTGATGGCGAACAGAGCGTCCAGGGCGGCGTCTTCAAAAATGGGCCGCCCGGCGCCGGCCACGTTCAAGCGATGATTCACATAGCTGGCGGTTTCTTCCAGATTCAGCGGGCGCAACAGACACTTGATCCCTAAGCGCTCTTCAAAACCAGACAAACGATCAAATATCGGCAGCAAGATCGTCTGTCCCAGCAGCAGGATGGTCATCAAAGGCTGCCCGTCACGCTGAAAGTTCAACAACAACCGGACACATTCCAATCCGCCGGTGTCTTCCAGCAGATGAGCTTCGTCGATGACCAGGACCACGTGACCGCCGCGTTCGGCCGCCTCGTTCAGCTGATTTTCGATGTGACGTATATGCAGATCGACTGTCGCGGCGTCAGCGGGTGTGCCCAACTGGGCGGCCACGAATGCCAGCAGCTGCTCGGCCGACATTTTGGGATAAACGATATGCACCACCGGACCGATCGTGTCAGGTAAGGTCTGCTTGAGCGATTCGACCAGTAGTGTCTTGCCCAGCCCCGAGCCGCCGGCCAGCAAGCCGCCGCCACGACGATTCTCGATGGCGTACCGCAGTTTCAAGAGCGCTCCCTGGTGCGTCTCGCTGGGATAATAAAAGGCAGGATCGCAACCGGTATCAAAGGGTGGCCGGGTCAACTGCCAGTAGTCGGTGTACATCGTCGGGTGCTCCGAATCTTCTGAGTCACTGTGCGGCAGGCGCGGCGGCGGCATGCGCGTTGCGCACAATGCCCAAAGGTTTGACGCCGACGGCCAGCAAACTGCGGACGGGACCCACCAATTGCCTGGTCGCACGCTGTGAATCGGTTTGCAGCAAAATCACCTGGTCCACGCTGTCGGGTGCGAAGATGGAAAACTGAGCATCGTTCAGCGACCGTTCCAGCGGCTCGGCATCGACCAGCACCACGTCAAAATGGTCCCGCACGGCCGCCATCAACCGGCCCCAGTCTTGACTCGCATGTTCCAGCGATGCGGCGAGCACCGTCTCGTTCAACGGCGCAATCGTGACGCGATCCTGCAACGATTCGATCAGGGTTTCGGCAATGGGCTGCGGCTGCGGCGAATCCTGGTTCCAGCCGAATTGGCTGTGGATGCCCAGACTGCGGGCCAGCGACGGATTGCCAAAATTGGCGTCGACGACCAGCACGCTCGCCTCCAGCGCCGCCAGCTGTTGCGCCAGGCACAGTGCGAACGTCGTACCGCCTGCAGCGCCTTGTAGGCCAGCCACCGCCACCACGTTCTGGCCGCGACGGGCCTCGTTCAACACCCGCGTCGCGGCCGCCTGCAGGTCGGCGCCGGCCGCCGTGCACAACGATTTACAGATGGCCGGCCAGAGGAAATGGTCGACCTCAAACGCAGCTTTAAAGTCATCGGTGGCTTTGTCGCTCGGCCCGTCTGGCTCGTCACGACTTGGCACTTCCGCTGTTTCCGGCACAGCCTCCGTCTCAGGCGGTGGGCTCTCTGCGACGTCTTCAGTTTCCACGGGCGGTTCTTCGTTCGCCTCGCGCCCTGCCAGCGGCAGCAAATGCGCGGTAGGCACGCGGCGCTCGTGGGCCGTGTCAAACCGGAACGTCGTGGCTGCAAAGTCCGGCGTCGTGGTCGGCGGGTCGACAACCTCAGGTCTGCTTTCCCGCGGTACAGCGGTTTTCGCTGCGGCGGCTGCCTTCAGGCCTGCGATTTGAAGATCCGTTTCCGGGAGGTCCGGCTCATGCGCCCCGTCCACCGGCAAACCGACCGTCGATGTGCCCATCGGTTTCGGTGGATTTGTCGGTCCGCGGCCCAGTGACGAGATGGTGGAAGGAATGTCGAACCGCCTTGCCAGCAGGCGATCGTTGGCGTCGCTGGTGAATGGTTCGTGGTCGGCCGTGGCTTCAGTCGGCACGGTGATGTTCGTGTCCGCCGTCGACGTGGCTGTGCCCATCGCATGCGCGCGGTGCGTCGGTTCGGCGTCGGACGGCCGTCGCTGGTTGGCGAAAAGTTTGAGCAGTGCCTGATCGACGACGCTCATCGGATACTCTCGCTGGGATAAATTGATTCCTGGGCTTGACGAACGGCCGGTTCGATCGTGCCATCCAATTGGGCCACGCCCGGTGCTGGTTGCGGCGGGAAAGTCGGTGTGGCGGCCGGTTGGTTGTCCGGACCTTGCAGTGCCATCCGTGGGTCGCTGGTCAGTGACTGTTCGCTTTCCGCATTCATTACCGGTGGCAACCGGTGCGGCAGTGCGGCCGGTGAATCGGTGGCAACGAAGTCCGGCGCTTGTTCCTGAGCGGCCACATCGTGCCAACCGTCCGACGGATGCTGGTCCTGGGATGGTCCGCGGTGAAATATCAAGGTTCCGATCAGCAGCACGAAGGCCAGCACGATCAATGTGAAGAGTAGCTGGGATTTCAGCTTCGTCCAGCCGCCCGGTTGTTCCTTATCAACCGGCGGCGTGTTGGATTTCTTGCGTGATCGTCGCCGCTCGCCCGATCGACTGGACGTCATCTGGGATTCCTCGGTCTCCGCAGGCGGCAGTTCCGCCGTGGTCGCACCGGTGGGTGGATCGAGAT
>Ga0224508_10002700_pt1 | contig 14940 bp, 11 predicted proteins | sample SF_Jan12_sed_USG_4_FD_170157 | JGI IMG/M metagenome (GOLD analysis project Ga0224508, IMG submission 170157) | Sediment microbial communities from San Francisco Bay, California, United States - SF_Jan12_sed_USGS_21 | ecosystem: Environmental > Aquatic > Marine > Sediment | place: USA... | reverse complement strand
ATTTCGGCCACGCCGCCGACGCCGCTATCAACCTCGTCGAATACCATTGTCGGTATTGCGCTGCCATCGCTGGCAATGACCTGGATTGCGAGACTCATGCGTGATAATTCGCCGCCGGACGCGATCTTGGCGAGCGATTGCGGGGACTGCCCCGGGTTGGCGCTGATCAGGAACTCGATCTGGTCCAGCCCCCAGGGTTTCGCCGCGGCAGTGTCGAGGGAGTCCAGGGAGACCTTGAACTCACCGCCGGGCATGCCGAGACCGTGCATGGCCTGCGTGACCGCATCCTGGAATCCGGCGGCGGCCTTGGCACGTGCGCGGGACAGGGAAGTTGCGAGCTCAAGGTATTTGGTCCTGGCAGCAGCTGCCTGTTCTTCCAGTTCCCTGCCGCGTTCCTCCGCGTGGCTGAGTTCGTCGTGCTCGGCTCGAAGTCGCTCAGCAAGGTCCGGCAATTCTTCACCGGTCACACGGTGTTTGCGTGAAATCGTCTGGATCGCATCGAGCCGCTCCTCGACCCAGTCGCGACGCGCAGGATCCATGTCCAGCGTCTCGCTGTAGCGACGCAGGGCATCCGCTGCCTCAGTGACCTGGATGCTGGCGCCGTTGAGCATGTCGAGAGCAGATTCGAGCGCCGGGTCGATTTCGGCCAGCGGTTCGATTGCTCGCAGTGCGTCGGCAATCTGGCTGTTCGCATTGCCCGTGTCATTGTCGAAAATGCCGTCCAGTGCCGATGCGACGCCTTCGGCCAGGCGGCCACTGTTCTGCAGCTTCTGGCGCTCAGTGCCGAGCCGTTCGATCTCGCCGGACTCGAGGCCCAGCGAGTCCAGTTCCTGCAACTGGAATGTCAGCAGGTCGAGCCGCGAGGCACGATCTGCCTCGGCGTTCGTGAGTTCCTCGAGGTGTTCGGACAGCGATTGCCATTCGATGTAACGCGTCGCGACGTCCGCGCGCTGTTCGAGCAAACCGCCGAAATGATCAAGCAGGTCCCGTTGTATGGCGCGTTTGCCCAGCGACTGGTGAAAATGCTGGCCGTGGATGTCGAGTAGCAACTCGCCGATAGCCTTGAGCTGGGACAGCGGCACCGAGTTGCCGTTGATGAAAGCTCGTGATCGCCCATCCGCGTTGATGACGCGCCGAAGCAGGCAGTCTTCGTCAAGATCGAGTGCCTGTTCTTCGAGCCACGCCGCGACCGGGGGCAGGGCCGATACGTCGAACTCGGCCGCAAACTCCGCCCGCTTGGCGCCCTCGCGCACGAGTTGCGCACTACCGCGCTCGCCCAGCACCAGGCCGAGTGCATCCACGAGAATGGATTTGCCCGCGCCTGTCTCGCCTGTCAGCACGGTCATGCCGGGCTCGAATTCGATATCGATCCGATCGACGATCGCGAAATCGCGCACCTGGAGGTTCATTAACATGTCAGGGCCTGTTCACACTATGTTTCGGGGGTCTGGTTGCCGCGTTTGCGACTGTCGCGTCCCCAGAAAAGCTTGGAACGAAGTATGCCGTAGAAGTCGTGGCCGGGCGGATGCAGCAGGATAATGCGCTGCTGCGCCGCGGCTACGCGCAACGTGTCGCCGGGTCGAAGGGTGCCGAGGTGGCCGCCGTCGACCGTGATTTCGGCCAGTGAATCGTCGCGCTCCAGAAGAACGATCTCGATCTCCTGGTCGGCCGGGATGACGATTGGCCTGTCAGTCAGCGTATGCGGGCAGATTGGCACCAGCGCGACGGCATCGAGCTGAGGCTCGAGAATGGGTCCGCCGCAGCTCAGCGCGTAGGCTGTCGATCCCGTAGGCGTCGCGCAAATGAGGCCATCACCCGAATGCGTGTTGACATACTGACCCGCAACGCTCGTGGAAAAATCGACCATTCCCCCGGTGCCCCGACGCTGGATCACGACGTCGTTTAGCCCGTAGGCGATCTCTTCCTCCGCATCTGACGAGTAGAGGCGGGCCTTCAGCAACAGGCGGGTGTCCTTGATGAAGTTTCCCGCCAGTACCTGTTCCACGCTGGCTATCATCGCGTCAGGCGTAATGTCGGCAAGAAAGCCCAGGCGTCCCCGGTTCACACCCAGGATGGGGGTCCCGGATTCCCGCGCCAGGCGGCTCGCATACAACATGGTGCCGTCGCCCCCGATTGCGATGGCCAGGTCTGCGTCGGCGCACAGCGATTCCTCGGCCACACGGGTCACCGGCAGGTCGAGCGCGAGGTCTTCGGCCGCAACGACGTCTATCCCGGCTTTTGTCAAATAAGTGGCCAACGTTTGCATCGGGCCGGCGACGCGCGCATCGGTCTGCCTGCCCACGAGGGCGATCTTCCGGAATTGGGTATCCATGGGCCGATTGTTGCAGACCCTTGACCGACCGCCAAGCCGTTGCTAGCGTTTCTTGCGAATGTCAGCAGATGCATCCAAATCCTTACCCAACGATCGCGGTCAACACCTGTTACGCGTGCTGATCCAGCGGTATATCCGCGACGGGCATCCGGTCGGGTCGCGCACGCTGTCCAAAGACTCCGGGTTGGCTCTCAGTCCGGCAACCATTCGCAACGTGATGTCCGATCTCGAGGAGATGGGTCTCGTCTCTGCGCCGCATACCTCGGCCGGTCGCGTGCCGACGCCACAGGGCTACCGCATGTTCGTGGATACGCTGGTGCGCTACAGGCAGCCCGGCGACAGTGATATCCAGCGCATTCGCCGGCAATTGAAGGGCGAATACGAGAGCCCTGGCGCGCTCGTTAGCACGGTGTCGAGCATGCTGTCGGAATTCACAAGCATGGCCGGCGTGGTGACGGTTCCGCGCGCACCGAAAATCGCCTTGCGCCAGATCGAGTTTCTGCCCCTGTCCGAGAAGCGCATCCTGGTAATCCTCGTCGTCAACGACACGGAGGTGCAAAACAGGATTCTGCACACCGATCGCAACTACACGGCGTCCGAGCTGCAACAAGCGCAGAACTTCATTAATGAGCACTATGCGGGCACTGATCTACACACTGTGCGCAAGAAATTGCTCAAGGACCTCGACAAAACGCGCGATTCGATGAACCAGGCGATGCACGACATCATTTCGGTCGCACATGCCGCCATGGACAAGGCCGAGCACCCGGACGAGGAATATGTGCTGGCCGGGGAAACCAACCTGATGAGTTTCGCAGAACTCTCGGACGTCGAAACGCTGCGGCGGCTGTTCGACGCGTTTTCTCATAAGCGCCTGATCCTCGATCTGCTGGATCGCAGTATCAACGCTGATGGCGTGCGCATCTTCATCGGCGAAGAGTCGGGTTATGGCATCCTCGATGACTGCAGTGTGGTGACTGCCCCGTACCGGGTCGATGACGACACGATCGGCGTGCTCGGAGTTATCGGGCCCACTCGCATGGCCTACGACAGGGTCGTGCCCATCGTCGATGTAACAGCGCGCCTGCTCGAGTCTGCGCTTGGCCACGGCCACCACGGCTAGCGAAAAACTTTCCTGTATCTCTTGATATTTCCGCGGCGGTCCCCAAACTGCGCACATCGTTTTTGACGTCTCTTGGCCATTTTCGCCGAAAGTGCGTGTAAGTCATTGATTTGGAGTACTAAATGAACGCGGAACGCCCTGAAGAGGTCGCCCCCGAAGCGCAGGATGATGCGCAAGCACCCGATGCAGAGCCGGAGGAGCAGGTCGAGGTCGAGGAGATCGACCCTGAAGCTGTACTCGCCGAACTCCAGGCAAAGGCCGATGAGAACTGGGAACGCTACCTGCGTGCGTCGGCCGAGGTCGAGAACGTTCGCAAGCGGGCCGGCCGTGACGTCGAGAACGCGCACAAGTTTGCACTGGAGCGCTTCGGCAAGGAACTGCTGGCCGTCAAGGATTCGCTCGAGATGGGGCTCGCAGTCGAAGGCGCCAGCGTCGAGAGCCTGCTGGAGGGCAGCAACGCGACGCTGAAGCTGCTTGGATCGACAATGGAGCGCTTCGGCATTGTTGAGGTCGATCCGGAGGGCGAGCCTTTCAATCCGGAGTTCCACGAAGCAATCAGCATGCAGCCCTCGGACAAGGTCGAGCCCGGGTCCGTGGTTACTGTCGTGCAGAAGGGCTACACGCTGAACGGCCGCCTGTTAAGGCCCGCCATGGTGATTGTCGCATCTGAATGATTTCATTCAGCAAAAACAAGGGCCGAAACGCTTGAAAGGTACGAACACGGCCCCACCTAACAGCCAGTTTTACGAATTTCCAACAGATTTTGGAGCAAGAAATCATGGGTAAAGTTATCGGTATCGACCTGGGTACCACCAACTCCTGCGTAGCAGTGATGGAAGGCGATACGCCCAAGGTCATTGAAAACAGCGAAGGCGATCGCACGACCCCCTCGATCGTCGCATTCACCAAGGACGACCAGGTGCTGGTTGGCCAGTCGGCCAAGCGCCAGGCAGTCACCAACCCCACGAACACCTTGTTTGCGATCAAGCGCCTTATCGGCCGTCGTTTTGAAGACGACGTGGTACAGCGCGACATCAAGATGGTGCCGTACACGATCGCCAAGGCTGACAACGGTGATGCCTGGGTCGAGGCCAATGGCAAGAAGATGGCACCGCCCGAAATCTCGGCACGCGTCCTCATGAAGATGAAGAAGACGGCCGAGGACTACCTCGGTGAAGAGGTCAAGGAAGCGGTCGTAACCGTGCCTGCCTACTTCAATGACTCGCAGCGCCAGGCGACCAAGGACGCCGGCAAGATTGCGGGCCTGGACGTCAAGCGCATCATCAATGAGCCGACCGCGGCGGCCCTTGCCTACGGCATGGACAAGAAGCGCGGCGATGCCAAGATTGCGGTATTTGACCTGGGTGGCGGTACGTTCGACGTATCGGTGATCGAGATCGCTGAAGTTGACGGGGAGCACCAGTTTGAAGTGCTGGCCACGAACGGCGATACGTTCCTTGGCGGTGAGGACTTCGACATGCGTGTCATCGAGTACCTGACCGCTGAATTCGAGCGCGAGAGTGGCGTCGACATTACGGCTGACCCGCTGGCCATGCAGCGCCTCAAAGAAGCGGCGGAAAAGGCCAAGATCGAGCTCAGCTCGCAGCAGCAGACCGAGGTCAACCTGCCTTACATCACAGCCGATGCGAGCGGTCCCAAGCATCTCAACATCAAGCTGACCCGGGCGAAGCTCGAGTCGCTCGTTGAAGAACTGATTACGCGCACGATTGGACCCTGCCAGGTGGCTCTCAAGGACGCGGGCCTGAAGGTCAACGAAATTGACGACGTCATTCTCGTGGGCGGCCAGACGCGTATGCCGAAGGTATTCGAGGAAGTGCAGAACTTCTTCGGCAAGGAGCCGCGTCGCGACGTGAACCCTGACGAGGCCGTAGCGCTCGGTGCTGCTATCCAGGGCGGCGTGCTTGCCGGCGACGTCAAGGACGTCCTGTTGCTCGACGTTACGCCGCTGTCGCTCGGTATCGAGACGCTGGGTGGTGTCATGACCAAGCTGATCGACAAGAACACGACGATTCCGGCCAATGCCGAGCAGGTTTTCTCCACGGCTGATGACAACCAGACCGCGGTCACGATTCACGTATTGCAGGGTGAGCGCGAACGCTCCATGGACAACAAGTCCCTGGGTCGTTTTGACCTGACGGATATTCCACCCGCGCCGCGCGGCCTGCCGCAGATCGAGGTAACGTTCGATATCGATGCGAACGGCATCCTGAACGTGTCGGCCAAGGACAAGGCGACTGGCAAGAGCCAGAATATCGTGATCAAGGCATCAAGCGGCCTGTCGGACGACGAGATCGACAAGATGGTCTCCGACGCCGAGAGCCATGCAGAGGAAGATCGTAAGTTCCGCGAGCTCGTCGACGCACGTAACCAGGCAGACGGCCTGATCCACGCTGCCGAGAAGACGCTCAACGAAATGGGCGAAAAAGCGACCTCGGAAGAACGCCTCGCGATCGAAAACGCAATCTCTGATCTCAAGACGGCGCTTGAAGGTGACGACAAGGAGCATATCGAGACGAAGACTGCGGCGCTTGGCGAAGCATCTGGTAGCCTCGCGCAGAAGCTGTACGCTGAACAGGCGGCAGAGGGCGCAGCGGGCGCACCGGAAGGCGCGGCGGCCGATGATGACGTCGTCGACGCCGAGTTCGAGGAAGTCGACAAGGACGATAAGAAAGACTAACCCCACCAACGGGGTCAGGGCTCTTTAACAAGGGCCCTGGCCCCTTTTAGTTGAGCAAGCATGGCAAAACGCGATTACTACGATATTCTGGGAGTCTCGAAATCGGCCTCGGCCGACGAGATCAAGAAGGCGTATCGCCGTCTTGCCATGAAGCACCACCCGGATCGGAACAAGGACGACTCCGCGGGCTCCGAGACGAGATTCAAGGAAGCCAAGGAAGCGTACGAGGTCCTCAAGGACCCGGACAAACGCTCCGCCTACGACCAGTTCGGGCATGACGGCCTGCGTGCAGGCGCCGGTGGCCAGGGTGGTTTCGGCGCGGAAGGCTTCGGCGATATTTTCGGCGATGTGTTCGGCGACATTTTTGGTGGCGGCCGGCGTAGTGGCGGTGGTGGCCCGCAGGTTTTTCGCGGCGCCGACTTAGGGTATGAGCTTAAGCTCGACCTGGAGACGGCCGTTGCGGGTGACAGCGTTACGATTGACGTGCCGACGCAGGTTGCCTGCGATACCTGCAGTGGCAGCGGCGCCCGGAAGGGTAGCGAACCCGTAAAATGTTCGACCTGCGGTGGCGTCGGTCAGGTCCGGATGCAGCAGGGCTTCTTCTCAATCCAGCAATCCTGCCCTGCCTGCAAGGGCGCGGGCACAACGATCTCGGACCCCTGCAATGACTGTCACGGGCGCGGCCGCGTTCGCAAGACGCGCACCTTGTCCGTGAAGGTCCCGGCTGGCGTCGACGACGGCGACAGGATTCGCCTGTCTGGCGAAGGCGAGGCAGGACGCAATGGCGGGCCGGCGGGCGACTTGTATGTAGAGATTCGCGTCGCAGCCCACAAGATATTTGAACGTGAAGGTTCCAATCTTGCGTGCGAGATTCCGGTCAGCATCGCCACGGCTACTCTGGGCGGTGAGGTCGAGTTGCCGACCCTGGATGGCAATGTCTCGCTGAAGGTCCCCGGAGGTACGCAGTCCGGTAAAGTTTTCAGGCTGCGTGGCAAGGGTGTGACTACGGTCCGCGATCCGCGCCAGGGCGACCTGTTCGCCACGGTCTCCGTCGAAACGCCGGTTAACCTTACGAACGAACAGAAAGAGATGCTGGAGAAATTCGACGCATCGGTTCGCGCCGGCGGTGACAAGCACAGTCCCAGGGCCGATGGCTGGATCGATACTGTCAAGCGCTTCTTCGACCGGATCAAGCAGTGACCCGCGTCGCCATAGCAGGCGCCGGGCGCATGGGACAGGCGATTGCCGCCGGTCTCGAGGCGCAGGATGACCTGGAACTGGTCGGAATTTGGGGCCGGGACGATGATCTTGGCTCGCTCGTGGCGGCCGCCGACGTGGTTATCGACTTCAGTCTGCCCGACGGCACGATGCAGGTACTCGAAGCGGTAGCAGAACACGACAAGCCGCTCGTCTGCGGTGTAAGCGGCCTGAATGATGAACAGATGGCTCGACTCGACGCCGTAGCAGCGTCGGTCCCGGTCGTCTACGACCGAAATATGAGCCTTGGCGTTGCGGTGTTGGAGCACTCGATCCGCGAAGCCGCGAGATCCCTGGGCAAGGACTTCGATGTCCATATCTGCGAAGTTCACCACGTTCACAAGAAGGATGCGCCATCGGGCACCGCGCTCAAACTGGGCGAGGCCGTAGCCAACGCTCGCGGCGAGCAGGGTACCGGGTCGGTCACCTTCGAGAGTGAGCGACGCGGTGAGGTGCCTGGCGATCACGAGGTGTTTATGCGATCCGCGACCGAGTCCCTGAGCTTCGGGCACAGCGTCACGACACGGCAGGTCTTTGCCGACGGCGCCATCCGAGCCGCCCGCTGGTTGGTCGGCAAGCAGGCCGGGCGCTATCTGATGCGCGACGTTCTGTTCCGCAAGTGATCGAAAGTTTGCCTGAATTCCAAAAAAACGCGCCCTTAAGTCTGGCGCGGGCAACCCACCTTCAGTAAACTACGCCGGATCGCTGGGCGGTCAGCGAAATCTCGAGCGGAAGGCCACGTCCTTCCGCTTTGTTGCATCTAAAACAGACGCAACCAAGCTGGCCTTCAGGTGGTCGCCATCAGAACCACTATTGAGGGTCGCGCTTGAGCACTCCAGCGATACTTGCACTACAGGACGGCACCGTTTTCCACGGTACCTCGATCGGCGCCGATGGGCAGACGATCGGAGAAGTCGTTTTCAACACTGCCATGACCGGTTACCAGGAGATCCTGACAGATCCTTCCTACTGCAGACAGATTGTCACGCTGACCTATCCGCATATCGGCAATACCGGTACCAATGGCGACGACATGGAGTCGTCGAAGATCCACGCTTCTGGCCTGGTTATTCGTGACAGTTCCATGCTGACCAGCAGCTGGCGCTCCGAGCGCTCGTTCAGCGATTTCCTGAAGCAGGGCGATACGGTTGCTATCGCGGACATCGATACGCGCAAGCTGACGCGCATCATTCGCGAGAAGGGGGCGCAGTCTGGTTGCATCATGACGGGCGACCAGGCCAGCGAAACGGCGATCGCCCATGCACGCAAATTTCCCGGCATCGCAGGAATGGACCTGGCGAAGTTCGTGACAACGGATCGTTCGTACCAATGGTGTCACGGCACGTCATTCGGCAAGCCGCAGCGCATCATGAGTCGCCGGATCGCGCCATACCATGTCATCGCTTACGATTTCGGGGTCAAGCGCAACATACTGCGACTGCTCTCCGACCTCGACTGTCGCCTGACGGTTGTACCGGCCACGACCAGCGCCGAAGAGGTTGCCGCGCTGTCCCCTGACGGGATATTCCTGTCCAACGGGCCGGGCGACCCAGAGCCTTGCGAGTATGCAATCGAGGCGATCAAGGAGTTCCTGGCGAAAGGTATTCCGGTTTTCGGGATCTGCCTCGGTCACCAGTTACTGGCGCTCGCGTCCGGCGCAAAGACCGAGAAGATGAAGTTCGGTCACCACGGCGCCAATCATCCGGTACAGGACATTGGGTCCGGGCAGGTGATGATTACGAGCCAGAATCACGGTTTCGCGGTCGACGAGTCGACGCTGCCGGACAATGTCGAGGCGACGCATCGGTCACTGTTTGACGGCAGCTTGCAGGGCATTGCATTCAAGGACCGTCCCGCATTCAGCTTCCAGGGGCATCCTGAAGCGAGCCCGGGTCCGCACGACCTGTTGCCGCTTTTCGAACGCTTTATCCAACACATGGACGCGCAGAAAAAGACAGGCCTGAAAGCCATGCTTTCGTCCTGAGGACCCTGAAGAAAGACGACACATGCCCAAACGCACAGACATAGACAGTATCCTCATCATCGGCGCTGGCCCGATCGTAATTGGTCAGGCTTGCGAGTTCGATTACTCGGGGGCCCAGGCCTGCAAGGCACTCCGGGAGGAGGGCTACCGCGTCGTCCTGGTGAACTCGAATCCAGCGACCATCATGACGGACCCGGAGACAGCGGATGCTGTCTACATCGAGCCGATCCACTGGAGCGCTGTCGAGAGTGTCATCGCGAAGGAACGCCCGGATGCGTTGTTGCCGACCATGGGCGGTCAGACCGGCCTGAACTGTGCATTGGACCTGGTGCGTCATGGCGTCCTCGAGAAATACAATGTCGAGATGATCGCCGCGTCGCGAGAGGCCATCGATATGGCTGAGGATCGCGATCTGTTCCGGCAGGCCATGAGCGAAATCGGGCTCGAAAGTCCACGCGCGGATATTGCGCATTCGCTTGAAGAGGCGCTGGAGAAGCAAAAGGACATCGGGTTCCCGACGATTATTCGGCCTTCGTTCACGATGGGCGGAACGGGAGGCGGAATCGCGTACAACCGCGAGGAGTTCGAACGCATTATTGCGCACGGCCTCGAAATGTCCCCGACCACTGAAGTTCTCCTTGAAGAGTCAGTGATCGGCTGGAAAGAGTTCGAGATGGAAGTCGTCCGCGATCGCAACGACAACTGCATCATCGTCTGTTCAATCGAGAACTTCGATCCGATGGGCGTCCACACGGGAGACTCGATCACGGTCGCGCCGGCGCAGACTCTGACCGACAAGGAATACCAGAGGCTGCGGAACGCCTCGATCGACGTATTGCGCAAGATCGGTGTGGAAACCGGCGGGTCGAATGTGCAGTTTGCGATCTGTCCGAATACCGGGCGCGTCCTGATCATCGAAATGAATCCTCGTGTGTCGCGCTCGTCGGCGCTCGCCTCCAAGGCCACAGGATTCCCGATCGCCAAAGTCGCGGCGAAACTCGCCGTCGGCTACACGCTCGATGAACTGAAGAACGACATCACGGGCGGCCTGACGCCGGCGTCTTTCGAGCCGGCTATCGACTACGTCGTCACCAAGATCCCTCGCTTCACATTCGAGAAATTCCCGGGCGCCAACGACCGACTGACAACCCAGATGAAGTCGGTCGGCGAAGTCATGGCAATCGGGCGCAATTTCCAGGAATCCCTACAAAAAGCGCTGCGCGGTCTCGAAACCGGGATAACCGGCCTCAACGAGATATGCGGGCCAATCGCGACAGACCTCGACCGCGACAACTTGCGGCACGAATTGCGCATTCCGGGATCGAATCGGATCCTCTTTGTTGCGGATGCTCTTCGTCATGGCTACTCGTACGAGGACGTCGCGCTGGTAACGGGCATCGATCCCTGGTTCCTCGTGCAGATCGCGGACCTCGTCAACATCGAGAACGAGATTCGGGAATCGGGGCTGCCGGGACTGAACAATGTCTTAATGCGGGCGATTAAGCGTAAGGGCTTTTCGGATGCCCGCATCGCCGAACTGGTGGGCAGTGCGGAGAAGGCCGTGCGCAGTCGTCGGCTGGAGATGGGCGTGCGGCCGGTCTTCAAGCGCGTCGATACCTGTGCGGCGGAATTCGCCACGACCACAGCCTACATGTACTCCACTTACGAGGAGGAGTGCGAGGCAGAGCCGACGGACAATCCGAAAATCATGATCCTGGGCGGTGGCCCGAATCGCATCGGTCAGGGCATTGAATTCGATTACTGCTGCGTGCATGCGGCACTGGCGCTGAGAGAATCGGGTTACGAGACCATCATGGTCAACTGCAATCCCGAAACGGTATCGACTGACTATGACACTTCTGACCGGCTGTATTTCGAATCCCTGACGTTCGAGGACGTCATGGAGATCATCGATAAGGAAGGCCCCAAGGGCGTCATCGTGCAGTACGGTGGCCAGACGCCGCTGAAACTGGCGCGCGACCTCGAAGCTGCCGGTGCGCCGATCATCGGTACCTCGCCGGACTCGATCGATCTTGCGGAAGATCGTGAGCGCTTCCAGAAACTCGTTGAGGATCTCGCACTCAGGCAGCCGCCTAACAGGGTGGCGAGCAGCAAGGCGCAGGCACTCAAGCTGGGTTCGGACGTTGGCTATCCGTTGGTCGTAAGACCCTCGTACGTCCTCGGTGGACGCGCGATGGAAATCGTCCACAGCGACGAAGACCTCGCGGCCTATATGGACGCAGCGATCGATGTGTCGAACGCCAGCCCGGTACTGCTTGACCGGTTCCTGGATCTCGCAACCGAGGTCGACGTGGACTGTATTTGCGACGGGGAGCGAGTCCTTATTGGCGGAGTCATGGAACATATTGAGCAGGCCGGCGTGCATTCCGGTGACTCGGGATGCTCGCTGCCGCCCTTCAGCTTGTCGCCCGAGATTCAGAAGGTCCTCGAAGAACAGGTCATCAAGCTGGCGAAGGGACTCAAGGTTGTCGGGTTAATGAACACCCAGTTCGCGATCCAGGGCGATGTCGTCTACCTGCTTGAGGTGAATCCTCGTGCCTCGCGTACCGCGCCATTTGTTTCGAAGGCGATCGGTATTCCGCTGGCGAAAATCGCCGCCAAGGTCATGGTTGGCGAATCGCTGGCGAAACAGGGCTTCGTCAACCAGCGCATTCCCGAGTATTTCTCCGTCAAAGAAGCTGTTTTCCCGTTCATCAAGTTTCCGGGCGCCGACCCGATTCTGGGACCGGAGATGAAGTCGACGGGTGAAGTGATGGGCATAGGACGCTCGTTCGGCGAGGCGTACGCCAAGGCACAGCTGGCGTCCGGCGTCATCTTGCCACGCCAGGGCGTTGCGCTGCTGAGCGTGCGCGAGCGGGACAAGGACGGCGTCGTCGAACTCGCCAAGCTCCTGGCGGACATGGGCTTCGACCTGGTCGCGACGCACGGCACGGCAAAAGTGCTGGCCAAGGCTGGTGTATCATGCCGACGAGCGAACAAGGTTCGCGAGGGCCGTCCGCATATCGTGGACATGATCAAGAACGGTGAGATTGACCTGATCGTGAATACCACCGAAGGAAAGCAGGCAATCAACGAATCCGAGTCTATTCGTGCCGAGGCTGTGCGCAAGGCCGTGACGTATTACACGACGCTTGGCGCCGCCATTGCGACGTGCAGGGCGATTCAGCACCTCGACAACAGCGAAGTTAACCGCCTGCAGGATTTGCACAACGAGGTTGTGGCATGAGCAAGGTTCCGATGACACGGCGAGGCCATGAACTGTTGCAGGCCGAGGTGAAGAAGCTCAAGAGCGAAGATCGCCCGGCGGTTATCAAGGCGATAGCCGAAGCGCGGGCGCATGGCGACCTCAAGGAAAACGCCGAGTACCACGCCGCGAAAGAGCAGCAGGGCTTCATTGAGGCGCGTATCAAGGACATCGAAGGCAAGCTGTCGCACGTGCAGGTTATCGATGTCACGGAGATCGACGCGCGCGGTAAAATCATTTTCGGGTCCACTGTTGTGATTCTGGACGAGGGCGCTGACAAGGAAATCACTTACAAGATCGTTGGTGAAGACGAGGCCGATATTAAAGCGGGCCTGATTTCGTTCACGTCGCCGATCGCACGCGCGCTCATCGGCAAGAACGAAGGCGATGAGATCGAGTTCCAGGCACCGGACGGCCTGAAGACGTTTGAAGTGCTGGGAGTGCGTTACGAGTAGGGGCTGTTGGCCGGCAAGCGGATCCGCTTCTCGGGTTTCTTCCTGAGATTCTGGCGAAACAGCAGCGCCACATTGCCGATGCGCTGGACCAGGATGGCCGAACTCTCCGTACACAGCTTGTCGATGATGGCATCGCGTGCCTCGCGGTCACCGACACGTACGCGCACCTTTATCAGTTCATGATGTTTGAGCGTGGATTCATACTCCGCCAGCAATGACTCAGTCAGGCCGGCATCGCCAACCATGACCGTTGGCTTGAGCTGGTGGCCGAGTCCGCGCAGGTATTTTTTCTGGTGTTCGCTAAGGTCCATGGGCGCGAAGTGTAGCAGCAATAATGAGCAAACCAAGACGATCTTCGGGTAGCTGGCGGGAACGCCAGGAGAAGGACCCCTACGTGCAAAGGGCCCGCAAGGAAGGGTGGCGCTCGCGTGCCGTATTCAAGCTCGAAGAGATCGATCGGAAGGAGCGCTTCCTCAAGCCAGGCATTGTATGCGTCGATCTCGGATCGGCGCCGGGAAGCTGGAGCCAGTACATCACGGAAACGCTCAAGGGCAGGGCTCGTATTGTCGCTGTGGACCTCCTGCCCATGGATGCGTTGCCGGAAGTTGAGTTCGTGCAGGGCGACTTCCAGGACGACGACGTCTTTGAGCAATTGCTCGAGTCGGTCGGGACCGACGGTGCGGACCTTGTATTGAGCGATATGGCCCCCAATATCAGCGGAACGAGAGCCGTTGACCAGCCACGCTCCATGTACCTCGTGGAATTGGCGCTGGATATGGCACGAAAGGTCCTCAAACCTGGGGGGAGCTTCGTATGCAAGGTATTCCAGGGTGAGGGTTTCGACGAATTCGTCCGCGATGCGCGGAACTCTTTTAAACGAGTGCGAGTCATCAAGCCCAAGGCCTCGCGTGCCGGTAGCCGTGAGGTCTACTTGGTAGCGAGAAATTTCTCTTTGTAGTAGCGTCTTACCCGTGAATGATTTAACCAAAAACATACTTGTCTTCATCGTCATCATCGTCGTACTGCTGTCGGTGGTGGAGGGCCTGTCGGGTGTAAACCCGGGGCAGCCCCAGAAGAAGGACTATTCCGAGTTCCAGACCGCGGTTCGCGCCGGGCAGGTGTCCACCGTTGTGTTTGACGGGCAGCAGATTCGCTACGGCAGTTCGGACAATCCGCAGTTCTATACGATCAATCCGGAAACCGATAACACGGTGCTCATCGGCGAGCTGATGAAGCAGGATGTCAAGATCTCGGCGGCCGAACCCAAGACCCAGGGGCTCCTCGGTCAGCTACTGATCAGCTCTTTCCCGATCCTGTTGCTGATCGGTGTGTGGATTTACTTCATGCGCCAGATGCAGGGTGGCGGGGGTGGCAGAGGCGCCATGTCGTTCGGCAAGAGCAAGGCACGCTTGCTTGGCGAGGACCAGGTTGGTGTGACGTTCGCGGATGTTGCCGGCGTCGATGAAGCCAAAGCAGAAGTTTCTGAAGTCGTGGATTTTCTCAAGGATCCGAGCAAGTTTCAGCGGCTGGGCGGCAAGATTCCGAAAGGCGTGCTGATGGTCGGGCCGCCGGGCACCGGTAAGACCCTGCTTGCAAGAGCTATTGCCGGCGAGGCAAAGGTCCCGTTCTTCACGATCTCGGGTTCCGATTTCGTCGAGATGTTTGTCGGTGTGGGTGCGTCCCGTGTCCGCGACATGTTCGACCAGGCCAAGAAGCAGGCGCCCTGCATCATATTCATTGATGAGCTTGATGCCGTTGGATGCCATCGTGGCGCCGGTCTCGGTGGTGGTCATGATGAGCGCGAGCAGACCCTGAACCAGATGCTT
>Ga0224508_10002699_pt1 | contig 14942 bp, 15 predicted proteins | sample SF_Jan12_sed_USG_4_FD_170157 | JGI IMG/M metagenome (GOLD analysis project Ga0224508, IMG submission 170157) | Sediment microbial communities from San Francisco Bay, California, United States - SF_Jan12_sed_USGS_21 | ecosystem: Environmental > Aquatic > Marine > Sediment | place: USA... | reverse complement strand
TCGGCGATGCCTTCGAATCGCCGCAGGGCGTGTCAAAATTCCTGACCGGCGACATGGGTCTCGGGCACGTCGTCGTTCCTGCGCCGAACCAGGACGAGACGCACGCGTTTTACAGGGACGTGCTCGGCTTCGGCGATAGTGACGATCTCAGCCTGCCGCCGCCGGCGGAGGGCGCGCCGGATATGCGTATCGTTTTCCTGCATGCGGCCAATCCACGCCATCATAGCCTGGCGCTGTTTAACTTCCCGGTGCCATCGGGCGTCGTACACCTGATGTTCGAAGTGCCGACCATCGATGAGGTCGGTGCCTGTCTCGATCGCGTGACCAAAGCCGGTGTGCCGCTCATGGCAACGCTCGGGCGTCACTGCAACGACAACATGCTGTCGTTCTACGCAGTCGGTCCTGGTGGCATTGCCGTGGAATACGGATGTGACGGCCTGCAACTCGACTGGGAGACCTTCGAGCCCACGACGAGCACGGTTGCGGACATCTGGGGACACGAGTATCAACCGGTCGAAGTCTGAGCTGGGGCCTGTTAACACTAGAAAATGGACAAGACAACGACAGCAAGCGACGCGATCGCGACATTGAGCGACGGCATGACGATAGGCATCGGCGGTTGGGGCCCACGGCGCAAGCCCATGGCGCTGATCCGCGAGATATTGCGTTCAGACCTCAAGGATCTGACGGTTGTGTCATACGGCGGTGCTGACGTCGGCATGCTTTGTGCGAGTGGCAAGATCAGAAAGCTCGTGTTTGCTTTCGTGTCTCTTGATTTCATTCCTCTCGAACCCTATTTTCGCAAGGCGCGGCAGGACGGCGATATCGACATTCTTGAAATCGATGAGGGCATGCTGCTGCTCGGGCTGCGCGCTGCTGCGATGGGCTCACCGTTCATTCCAACCGCGGTTGGTCTCGGCACCGATGTTGTGACCCGAAACGACAGCATCAAGACTATCGGGTCGCCCTATGATGACGGCAAGGAATGGGTCGCTATGCCAGCGTTGAATCTCGACGTCGCACTCGTGCATGTCGATCGCGCCGACAAGCGCGGGGTTTGCCAGATCAAGGGGCCGGACCATTACATGGATGATCTGTTCATTCGTGCGGCGGGGCGGACTATTGTCTCCTGCGACGAACTGGTCGAGACGGCCCATTTTCACAACGACCCGGAAGAATCCCGTTACGTGTTCTGGGAACGCAGCGCAACGTCTTCGGTCGTGCACGTACCGTTTGGCGCACACCCGACATCATGCAATCCGCTCTACGGCATCGACGTCGGTCACTTCAAGGCGTATGCAGCGAGCGCAAAAGAGGATGGCGGCTGGCAGAACTACATTGATGAGTTCGTCAGTGGCGGTGAGGCACGCTACCTCGACAAGGTCGGCGGCGAATCGCATATCAAATCGCTTCCGCTCCCGGTGTACTGATGCTCACCGACCTCCTCATAACAGCGTGCGCCCGCGCCTGGGAAAATGACGGCGAGGTTCTCGCCTCGGGAATCGGCATCGTGCCGCGACTCGCAGCGTCGCTCGCGATGCACAAGAACCCGGACCTGATGATGACCGACTCCGAGGCCTACATGGTGTCGGAACCCGTGCCGGTCGGGCCGCGCAATGGATACGAACCGAAACGCGAGACCTGGATGGGATTCTCGAGGATTTTCGACAATGTCTGGTCGGGCAAGCGGCATGCGCTGGTCGGACCGACACAGATCGATCGGTTCGGGCAAGCAAACATCTCGGCGATCGGTGATTACGACCAGCCGAAAATCCAGATGCTCGGCGTGCGCGGTTTTCCGGGCAATTCGATCAGCCATGCAAACTCTTTCTTTGTGCCGAATCACAGCAAACGTGTATTTGTCGATGGCGAGGTCGACATGGTTGCGTCCATTGGCTACAACCCGGATCGATTACCGAAGGGTTACAGCCTCGACGACATCGACATTCGATTGATCGTGACAAATCTCTGTGTCATGGACTTCGGCGGGCCCGACCACCAGATTCGACTGGTCTCACTGCATCCCGATGCAACGAAGGAGCAGGTAATCGAGAACACGGGCTTCGAAATTTGTATTCCGGACGAGGTTCCGGAGACGGCGATTCCTACTGATGAAGAGCTTGCGTTGATCGAGCGGCTTGATCCCAACAGTCTGCGCGCCCCGGCGGAACGATAGGTCATGAGCGATAAGTGATGAGCGATAAGAACAAAGTCGCGGCGCGCGAGGATTGGTACACACTGGAAGCCGAGCGGCCGCGCCTGCTGGGCAGCCAATGCGCGGCGTGTAAAACCTACTACTTTCCAAAGCACGAAAGCTATTGTCGCAATCCCGCCTGTGACAGCGAGACTTTCGACGAGGTCGAACTCAGTCATCGCGGCAGGATCTGGTCTTACACCAATGCCGCATACCCACCGCCACCGCCGTTTGTGGCCGACGATCCATACGAGCCGTTCGCGATCGCCGCCGTGGAACTCGAAAAGGAGCGCATCGTCATACTTGGGCAATTGACTGAGGGCGTCACGGTCGACGACGTGAGTATCGGCGACGAAGTTGAACTTGCGCTGGAGACTCTCTATGAGGATGACGGCAACAATTACGTCGTCTGGAAATGGCGCCCGGCTTCGGGAGCGGCGACATGAGTCACCCGATCGCGATTCTCGGTGTCGGCATGCATCCCTGGGGCAAATGGGGCCATAACTTCGTTGAATACGGTGTCAAAGCGGCGCGTGATGCGCTGGCCGACGCGGGTGTGCCGTGGCAGGACATCGATTTCGTTGCCGGCGCCAACACGATGCGTTGCGGTTACCCAGGCTATGTCTCCGGCGCAACGTTCGCGCAAGCCTTGGGCTGGTCGGGGGCACGCATCGCCAGTTGTTATGCCGCTTGCGCATCGGGTTCGCAGGCGCTCGATACTGCGCGCGCGCAAATTCTGGCGGGGCTGGCCGACGTCGTGCTTGTCGTCGGCGCCGATACCACGCCGAAAGGTTTTCTTGCGCCACAAAAGGGCGACAGGCCGGATGATCCTGACTGGCTGCGTTTTCGCCTGCACGGTGCCACCAACCCTGTTTATTTCGCGTTGCACGCGCGGCGGCGTGTCGAATTGTACGGCACGACCGACGAGGACATCGCCGAGGTGCGCGTCAAGAACGGCAAGAACGGTCTGCACAATCCTAACGCGCGCTATCGCAAGGAATTCACGCTCGAAGAGGTACTGGAATCGCCCGTAGTATCGGATCCGTTACGGCTATACGAAATCTGCGCCACGAGCGATGGCGGCGCAGCGATCGTCGTTGCGAGTATGGACTACGCGAAGCGGTTGCAGAAGAAGCCCGTGACGATCGAGGCGATCTCTACGATTACGCCGACATTTCCGAGCACACAGCTCGAGATGCCCGACCTGGCGACCGATTCCGCCGCGAGCGTGCCTGCGCCGGACATGAACTTCCAACCTGCGATCATCGATGCGGCTTATCGCGAAGCCGGCATTGGTCCCGATGACCTGAGTCTCGCCGAGGTTTATGATCTGAGTACCTCGATGGAGTTGGACTGGTACGAGTCCTTGCAGTTGTGCCCTGTAGGCGACGGTCAGAAGTTGCTTCGCGACGGCGAAACCTATATCGGTGGCAGGATTCCGGTCAACGCGTCAGGCGGTCTTTCGTGTTTCGGCGAGGCCGTCCCGGCACAGGCGCTTGCGCAAGTGTGCGAATTAACCTGGCAACTTCGCGGCGAAGCTGGCGAACGCCAGGTCGAAAACGCCACGCACGGAATCACGGCCAACGTCGGGCTTTTCGGCCACGGCTCGTCAGTCATCGTCAAGAGGTGATTGATTCCTATGCTGCATACACCGCTTTGCGAGCTTCTTGGCTGCGAATACCCGATCATCCAGACCGCGATGGGATGGGTTACGGGTCCCGAAATCGTTGCGGCCAGCGGCAATGCAGGCGGTTTCGGTTTTCTGGCGGGCGCGACGATCCCGCCCGATGAGATTGAACGCGACATACTAAGGACAAAATCGTTGACCGATGCACCGTTCGGCGTGAACTTCCACATGTATCAGCCGAACGCCGCCGATATCGTCGATCTCGTTATCAAACACGAGGTGCGGGCCGTCAGCTATTCGCGATCACCGGGCGCCGAGATGATCGGGCGCTTGAAAGAGCACGGCGTTCGATGCGTGCCGACGATCGGGCTGCCGAAACACGCGATCAAAGCGATTCAACTCGGTGCCGACGCCGTGACCGTACAGGGTGGCGAAGGTGGCGGCCACACGGGCTCGATACCGACGTCGCTGTTGATTCCGCAGGTCATCGACGCGGTCGACGGCAAAGTACCTGTCATTGCAGCCGGCGGTTTCAAGGATGGTCGCGGCCTGGTCGCGGCGCTGGCGTGGGGCGCGGACGGTATTGCGATGGGAACCCGCTTTCTGATGGCGAAAGAGTCATCGCCGCCAGATGCGACCAAGCAACGCTATGTCGAATGCAATAATCCATCCGAGATCATCGTGTCCAAAGCCGTGGACGGCCTGCCGCAACGTATGATTAACAATGAGATGCTGATGCGGCTCGAGAATGCGAATCCTTTGACAAAGTTCATCATTGCGATCGGCAGCGGCCTGAAGTTTCGTAAACATACCGGGGCGAGCCTGACGAGCCTGATCAAATCAGCAATCGCGATGGCGAAGAGTGACGACATCACCGTGACCCAGGCGATTATGTCGGCGAATGCGCCGATGATCATCCAGAAAGCGATGGTGGATGGACAGCCGGCGTCCGGCGTCCTGCCTTCGGGACAGGTCGCGGGCGTGATCGGCGACGTGTTGTCCTGTGAAGATATAATTCATGGTATCGCCGCCGAAGCCGAACAACGCCTCAGGGTGCTGGCAGCAATGACGAACAAAGAGACACTACAATGAAATCGCCTTTTGACATTACGATAGCGGACGGCATCGCCGAACTGATTTTCAATCACCCGCCGGTCAACGCGTTCGATTCGCTTACCTGGTTCGCGATCGCCAACGCGATAGATGAGCTCGGGCGGAACGACGACGTACGTGTCATCATCATTGCCGCCGAAGGCAAGGGATTTTGCGCGGGCGTCGACATCAAGGAACTTGCAGCCGATGCAGGCAAAATAGTCGACGTCAATCGCGGCAACTTCGATACGTTCAAGGCCATCCACCGCAATCCCAAGCCTGTCATCGTCGCGCTGCACGGATTCGTTCTCGGTGGCGGCATCGGTATCAGCGGCGCAGCCGACATTATCGTCGCGTCAGAGTGTGCACACTTCGGCATACCCGAAGTCGATCGTGGCGCAATGGGCGGTGGAGCGCATCTGCAACGCATGTTCCCGGTGCAGAAGGTCCGTTACATGTATTTCACCGGCGAGTTCATCGATGCTGCGGAGGCTCATCGCCTCGGTGCCGTTGAGCGCGTCGTGCCACGCGAGCAACTAATGGCCACCGCCCGCGAGATTGCAGCCAAAATCGCCGCGAAATCGCCGGCGATGGTCAAGCTCGCGAAAGAAGCGCTCACCGGTGTCGAGGACGGCGATCTCGAAGACAAATACCGCTGGGAGCAGGGCTTCACATTCGAGGCCTACACAATGTCGGACTCCCAGGAAGCACGCGACGCCTTTGTCGAAAAGCGCGACGCCGATTTCGAGAACTAGGGCCTGCCAAGTATTAACAGGCCCAAGTAAGAGGCAATCGATGCACCTTCGTTACACACCCGAACAGGACCGTTTTCGCCAGGAAGTGCGCCAGTGGCTGGCAGAGCACGTTCCGGCCGAGCCGCTGCCGTCGCTCGATACGCCGGAAGGCTTCGAGTTGCATCGCAATTGGGAACGCACCCTGAAGTCGGGCGATTGGGGCATGGTGACCTGGCCGATCGAATACGGCGGCCGAGGCTGCGACCTGATCGAGTGGCTGATTTTTGAGGAAGAGTATTACCGCGCCGGCGCACCGCTGCGTGTCAGCCAGAACGGCATCTTCCTGCTCGGACCGACGCTGATGGAATTCGGCAGCGACGAGCAAAAGTCACGCTTCCTGCCACCGATGGCCGCCGGCGACGAGATCTGGGCGCAGGCCTGGTCGGAGCCGAATGCGGGCAGCGACATGGCCGCCATTCGTGCCAAGGCGACGCGCGTCACCGAGGACGCCGAAGACTACTACCTGCTGGAAGGGCAAAAGATCTGGTCGTCGCGCGCGGTCTTCGCCGACTGGGGCTTCGGCATATTCCGCACCGATCCGGAATCGAAACGTCACAGGGGCCTGTCTTTCGTCTTGTTTCCACTCGATGCAGACGGCGTGACCATTCGCCCGATCCGCCAGCTGGACGGCGACGCGGGTTTTGCCGAAATATTTTTCGACAACGCCAAGATCCCTGTAGCGAACCGTCTCGGCGACGAAGGCCAGGGTTGGCACATCGCGATGGCGACGGCCGGTTTCGAGCGCGGCCTCATGTTGCGGAGCCCGGCACGATTCCAGAAGACCGCCGAACGACTCATCGAGCTCTACAAGCAGAATGCCGAACGTGTTGCCCCGTCGGTCCGCGAACAGGTGTTGAAAGCGTATCTCGATGCCGAGGCCTACTGCCTCAATACCTATTACACGGCGTCGCGCCTCATGGCGGGCGGCAAGATCGGCTCCGAGGCAAGCTGCAACAAGATATTCTGGTCTGAGCTCGACCGCGAGATGCATCGCACGGCGATGTCCATTATCGGTGCGCGTGCGGAGCTGACCGAACATGCATCCGACGCGGTCGATGACGGGCGCTGGCTGGATGGCTACATGTTCTCGCTGGCTGGTCCTATATACGCCGGCACCAACGAGATCCAGCGCAACATCATCGCCGAGCGCTGCCTCGGCCTGCCGAGGGCCTGAGCATGGACTTCAATTACAGCCAGGACGAGATTGATCTGCGCGACGGGGCACGCGAGTACCTTCGCGGTCGCTGCACGCGCGAAGTGCTGCGCAAGCTCGTTGAAAATGAGTCGACCGATCTCGACAGTTGGTCCGAACTCGTCGAGATGGGCCTTGTCGGTTTCCTGGTGCCGGAATCGGCCGGCGGCCTCGGCATGTCCGATACGGGATTTGTACTGCTGGCCGAAGAAGCCGGCTATGTTGCAATGCCCGAACCATTGATCGATGTTGCCGGCGTCGCGGCGCCGTTGCTGGCCGGGCTTGATGCGGAGCTCGCGGCCCATGTCGCGGGCGGCGAAGCACGCGTCGTGACGGCGCATCCGCTCAACCCCTACGTGAATCAGCTCGAGCCGTCGGACCACATACTCGTGTTTGCGGACAATGCCGCTGGTCTTCTTGACGCCGCCGATGCCGGGGCGGAGGACGTGGCCGGCATCGACCCGCTGCGCCGGTTGTCGAAGGTCTGCGTGTCGGATGCCACGACGCTGGCGACCGGCGCGGAGATCGGGGTTCTCGCGAAACGGGCCGCACTGCGCGGTGCGCTTTTCACGGCGGCCGAGTTACTCGGACTCACAGCCGCAATGATCGACATGTCGAAAAACTATGTGATCGAACGCAAGCAGTTCGGTGTAGCAATCGGCACTTTCCAGGCCGTGAAACATCATCTGTCGACGGTATTTACCAAGCTCGAATTCGCACGCCCCACGGTTTATCGTGCCGCGGCCTCGCTGAGCGATGACAATGAGCACGTCGCATTGCACGTCGCGCACGCAAAGATTGCGGCAAGCGATGCAGCAATCAGTGCGGCCGAAGTGGCAATACAGGTGCATGGCGGTATCGGCTACACGTTCGAGGCTGACTTGCACCTCTTTATGAAACGCGTCTGGGCATTGACCGGAATTTGGGGTGATCGTAACTATCACATGAACGTTGTTGATCGGATGATTTTCGATCAGCAGCTTCAATTGGGACCGGCCGCGACATTTCAATCAGCTAGTGGGTGAACTATGAACCAGGCATACATTATTGACGCGGCTCGCAGCCCGACCGGCAGACGCAAAGGCGGGTTGAGCCACATTCACGGCGCGGATCTCGGAGCACATGTCATCAAGGCCATTGTTGATCGAAACACGATTCCCGACGAGGACTATGAGGACGTGATATTCGGCTGCGTCGACACGGTCGGCCCGCTGGCCGGAGATATTGCACGCACGTGCTGGCTCGCTGCTGGTTTGTCTGATGCCGTGCCCGGGACCACGATCGATCGTCAGTGCGGTTCATCGCAACAAGCCGTGCATTTTGCGGCCCAGGCCGTCATGTCCGGAACAATGGACGTCGTATTGGCAGGTGGTGTGCAAACGATGACACAGATACCGATATCGTCGGCCATGACGTTGGCTACATCGCTCGGGTTCACCGACCCATTCTCGGGCTCCGAAGGCTGGGTCGAGCGTTACGGCAAGGAACCGCCGACACAATTCCGGTCCGCACAGATGATCGCCGACAAGTGGAATTTTTCGCGACGTGAGCTCGAGAAGTACTCACTCGAATCACACCGGCGCGCGCTGCACGCGATGAAAGAGGGCCGCTTCGATCGCGAGATCGTGCCACTTGCCGGTGTCGAGATGGACGAGACGGCACGCGATACGTCACTCGAAAAGATGGCAGAATTGGATGACATTTTTGGTTGCGACAAGGTAACGGCGGCCGTGTCGAGCCAGACCTGTGATGCTTCGAGCGCGATACTTGTCGCATCGGAGGACGCGGTGCATCGCTACGATCTGAAACCGCGCGCGCGAATACATCATATGAGTGTGCGCGGAGAAGATCCCATCTGGATGTTGACCGCGCCGATACCGGCAACTGAGTACGCGATGAAGAAATCCGGCCTGTCACTCGATGACATCGACATCGTTGAGATCAACGAGGCGTTCGCGTCGGTACCAATGGCCTGGCTGAAGGAGACCGGTTATCCGCACGAGAAAACCAACGTCAATGGTGGCGCGATAGCGCTCGGTCACCCGCTCGGCGCCACCGGCACAAAGCTGATGACAACTTTGCTGCACGAGCTCGAGCGCAGCGGTGGTCGGTACGGACTGCAGACCATGTGTGAAGGCGGTGGCCAGGCGAACGTCACGATCATCGAGCGCCTGTAAGAAACGAGAGAGGACATTATGAGCAATATCTGCGACGATCGCGTCGTCATCATAACGGGCGCCGGCGGCGGCCTGGGTCGGGCGCACGCGCTCGCGTTTGCCGCGGAAGGCGCGAACGTTGTTGTCAATGACATCAACCTCGAGGCGGCTGAAAAAGTCGTTGCCGAGATCGACGACGCCGGTGGCAAGGCTGTGGCCAATAATTCCGATATCACGAATTACGATTCGTCGGGGCAGGCGGTAGCCGAGACAATCGATGCCTTTGGCGACCTGCACATCGTATTGAACAACGCTGGCATCAATCGTGATCGTATGTTCGCTTCGATGACCGAGGATGAGTGGGACGCTATCATGGCCGTGCATCTCAAAGGCCACTTCTGCATCACCTCGCACGCCGTGCATCACTGGCGTGACCAGTCGAAAGCCGGCGCAAAGGTCTGTGCACGAATCATCAACACGACGTCGGGTGCGGGGCTGCAGGGCTCAGTCGGCCAATCGAATTACGCGGCGGCCAAAGCGGGCATCTGTGCGCTGACACTGAACCAGGCAGCCGAACTTGGCCGCTACGGCATCACGGCAAACGCCGTTGCGCCTGCTGCGCGCACCGGCATGACGACGGCCGTCGATGCGATGGCGAAAATGATGGCAAAACCCGAAGATGGCAGTTTCGATTACTGGGCCGCGGAGAATGTCTCGCCGCTGGTCGTCTGGCTGGGTTCGGAAGAATCATCGGCAATCACGGGGCGTGTCTTCGAATCCCAGGGCGGCAAGATCTCGATCGCCGACGGCTGGCGTACGACCGAAGGCGTCGACAAGGGCGCTCGCTGGGAGCCGGCCGAGATCGCCGGCGCGATGGAAGAACTGCTGGCAAGGGAAGTGCCCGCACAAAAGGTCTACGGCACCTGAAGCGGCGGTCCGACGATGGAATTCTCGTTCACCCAAGAGCAACAGATGATCCGCGATACCGCGGCCTCGTTTCTTGCCGAAGTCTCAGATAGCGATGCTGTTCGCCGCGCGATGGCGACCGAGGCCGGCTACGACGACGCACTCTGGTCGCGAATCACCGGGGAAATGTATTGGCATGCCGTCCACATTCCCGAAGATTTCGGCGGCCTGGGATTGGGTTACGTCGAGCTCGTCGCTATGCTCGAGGAGATGGGCAAGCACCTCACGTGTTCGCCGTTCTACTCAACGGTCTGCCTGGGTGTGAATGCCTTGCGAGTCGCCGCTACCGATGAGCAACAGGAAAAATACCTCTCACAGATCGCAGCCGACGGCATTACGGCCACATTGGCCTGGACGGGTGTTGCCGGAGGATGGGACGCGAGTGCGATCGACACGATTTACACATTGACCGACGATGGGGCTGTCCTCGATGGTCGCCTGCGCTACGTCACCGACGGGCACACAGCCGACCTGCTCGTTATCGCGGCAAGAGAGAATGGCAGTTCGGGCGAGGCGGGTATCGGCTTGTTCATCGTTCCCGCAAACGCGGTCGGCGTAACAAGGGCCTGGTTACCGACGATGGACCAGACGCGCAAACAGGCCGAGATCGATTTGTCGGGTGTACGAGTCGATGCAAGCGACGTCATGCGCGACGCTGGCAATGCGTGGCCGCTGCTCTCACAGGCCCTGGACCTGGCGCGCATTGCGATCGCCGCCGACCAAATGGGCGGAGCAAACCAGGTTCTCGATGTGACTGTGGACTACGTCAAGGAACGCAAGCAGTTCGGACGGCCGGTCGGTGGGTTCCAGGCGATGAAACACAAAGCGGCCGACATGATGCTCAAAGCGGAGGCGGCGCGATCGGCCGTCTACTACGCAGCCTGTGTTGCGGACGAGTCACTTTCAGGCCGTGCAACAAGCGAAACGCTTGCCGAGGCGGCCAGCATTGCCAAGGCGTATTGCTCGGACGCGTACTTCTACAATGCGGGCTGCGCGCTACAGATGCACGGTGGCATCGGGTTCACTTGGGAACACGATGTGCACCTGTATTTCAAGCGAGCCAAGTCGACGCAACAATTTCTGGGGGATGCGGCGTTTCACCGTGAGCGCCTGAGCCGACAAATCCTGGGCGATACAATATGAAGCTGACGTTTAGCCCTGAAGATGAAGCGTTCCGCCAGTCGATCGCGGCCTGGCTTGCCGAGAACCTCACCGGGAACTTCGAAAAGATTCGTTTTCGAGGCGGCCCGGGCGACGAACACATGTTCTTCGAAGAGCGGCGTGAGTGGGAGTACCGGCTCGCCGAAGGCGGGTGGACCTGCGTCGGATGGCCGAAAGAACATGGCGGCCGTGGCCTCTCTATCGAACAACAGGTTATCTTTCACGAGGAGTATGCGCGCGCGGGTGGACCGGGCCGGGTCGGGCACATCGGTGAAGGGCTTGCCGGGCCGACGCTGATCGCGTTCGGTTTGGACCAGCAAAAACAGCGTTTTCTGCCGCAGATACGGAGCGGCAAAGAACTCTGGTGCCAGGGATATTCGGAACCCGGCGCCGGATCCGATCTCGCCAATGTCAGGACCAAAGCTGTCTTCGACGAGGCAAAAAACAAGTGGTTGATCACGGGACAGAAAATCTGGACATCGCTGGCGATAGAGTCGGACTGGTGCTTCGTCATTGCCAGAACTGACCCGGAGTCGAAAGGCAGCAGGGGCCTTGGTTTCTTTCTCGTAGAGATGAACCAGCCAGGCGTCGACATTCGGCCGATTAATCAACTGACCGGTACGTCGGAGTTCAATGAAGTGTTCTTCGACGCGGCCGAATGTGATGGCGACTGCATCGTCGGCGAGCCGGGCGACGGCTGGAAAGTCGCGATGGGCCTGCTCGGCTTTGAGCGTGGTGTGTCGACACTCGGCCAGCAGATGCTGTTTCAAAATGAGTTCGACGAGATCGTGCGAATTGCGAAGGGCAACGGTGCCGCACAGAATCCGACCATTCGGCAACGCATTGCCGACGCGCACATCGGCCTGAAAATCATGCGCTACAACTCGATGCGCACGCTGTCGAGCGACGTCGGCGACGGTTCGCTCGAGAAAGCGGCGATGATCTACAAGTTGTACTGGTCGAGCTGGCATCGCAATCTCGGCAATCTCGCGATGGATGTGCTTGGGCCCGAAGCTGAGATCATCGAGAGCGCCCCCTACGACCTGACGCAGCTGCAGTCGCTGTTTCTATTTGCGCGTTCAGACACGATTTACGGCGGCACCAATCAGATTCAACGCAACATCATCGCCGAACGCGCGCTGGGATTGCCACGCGAGCCACGACCACCAGTAAAAACGAAGGACTGACCATGGCATTAAAAGAGCCACCACCCTATGTTCCAGGACACAATCTACTCGTCGACAAGTCAGTGCTGGTTACAGCCGCGGCGGGTGCGGGCATCGGTTTCGCGGCGGCGCAGAAAGCGGTCGAGGAAGGCTGCCGCGGGATCTATATCAGCGACGTGCACGAAGGTCGGCTCGAGAAAGCCGTTGCTACGCTGCAAGCGCTGCATCCAGACGGTGCAGTATTCGGTCGACCCTGTGATGTCACCGACGAAAACGCCGTGCAGGCTCTTATTAATGATGCCGAGGACAAGCTCGGCGGCGTCGACGTTCTGATCAACAATGCAGGGCTCGGTGGTACAAAGCTGCTGGTCGATATGCAGGACGACGAGTGGGCACGGGTGATCGACATCACACTGACCGGCACGATGCGAATGACGCGAGCGATGTTGCGCCGCATGCAACCGCGCGGCGCAGGCGTGATCGTCAACAACGCGTCGGTGCTCGGCTGGCGGGCGCAAAAAGAACAGACGCACTACGCGGCAGCCAAGGCCGGCGTGATGGCGCTGACACGCTGCGCGGCGCTCGAGGCGGCGGACTATGGCGTCCGCGTTAATGCCGTTTCGCCGAGTATCGCGTTTCACGAATTTTTGAAAAAAACGACGCCGATGGAATTGCTCGAGGAACTGGCATCGAAAGAGGCTTTCGGCCGTGCGGCCGAGGTCTGGGAAGTCGCGAATGTCATGATGTTCCTGGCGTCAGACTACAGTACGTACATGACCGGTGAGATCGTCTCGGTTTCGTCGCAGCGATCGTAGGAGCCATGACTGATGACCAGAGTATTTTCACATCCTGAAGACCTGTTGTCGGCCGTCGGTGACACGCTTGGCCCGAGTGAGTGGACCACGATCAAGCAAGAACGAATCGATCAGTTCGCCGACGCCACTGACGACCACCAGTGGATACATGTCGATTCGGAGAAGGCGGCCACCGGGCCATTCGGCGCCTGCATCGCGCATGGTTTCCTTACGCTTTCGCTCGTGAACAAGTTTATGCCACAGCTGATCGAGGTGCAGAACACCACCATGGGTGTGAACTATGGCTGCGAAAAGGTTCGATTTCCGAACACCGTCAAGGTCGGCCAACGCATACGCGGCGGCGGCGAAATTTTGAGCGTTGAGAAAAAGCCTGGCGCGGTACAGGCGACCATTCGTATTAGTGTCGAAGTCGACGGCGAGGAGCGGCCAGCCTGCGTCGCCGACACGATTTCACGTTTCTATTATCAATAAGTAGTCCCCATTCCAGGAGTTCATCATGGCCGATGCCGTCATCGTCTCAACAGCACGCACGCCGATAGGCAAGGCCTATCGTGGCGCATTCAACGACACTGAGGCTCCGGTGCTTGGCGCTCACGTAGTCAAGACTGCCGTGAGCAGAGCCGGTGTTGACCCGCAGGAAGTCAACGATGTCATTCTCGGACTTGCCGCGCCGCAGGGCACACAGGGTTACAACATCGGCCGTTTGAGTGCGATCGCTGCGGGCCTGCCCGATTCGGTGTCGGGAATGCAGATTGATCGAATGTGTTCGTCTGGCATGATCGCGATTGGTCTTGCAGCAAAGACCGTGATGGTCGGCGAACAGGATATCGTTGTTGCTGGCGGTCTCGAATCCGTTTCCCTGACGCAGAACAAACACAAGAACTCGCACCGAGCGGTTTCGAAAGCGGTCCTCGATAAATCACCGCACATGTATATGCCGATGATCGAGACGGCCGAAGTGGTCGCGGATCGCTACGATATCAGCCGTGAAGAGCAGGACAAGTACGCGCTGCAGTCTCAGCAGCGTACGGCGGCGGCACAGGAGGCGGGCCGCTTTGACGATGAGATCGTGCCGCTCGTGTCAGTCAAGTCGGTGTTCAACAAAGAAACCAAAGAATTGACTTACGAGGAGGTCACGCTGACTCGAGATGAAGGCAATCGTCCTGGAACGACGCTCGAGAACCTCGCGGGCCTCCAGCCGGTGTATACGGACGGCTCTGTCATCAAGCAAGGCAAACACATCACAGCGGGCAATGCGTCGCAATTGTCCGATGGTGCGTCCGTTTGCGTTGTGATGGATTCCCGTCAGGCGGAAAAACGCGGCGTCGAACCGCTTGGGATTTACCGCGGTATCGTGGTGGCTGGTTGCGCGCCCGACGAAATGGGTATTGGTCCCGTGTTTGCTGTGCCAAAGCTGCTTGAGAAGCATGGACTGAGGATGGACGATATCGACCTATGGGAGCTCAACGAGGCATTTGCCTGCCAGGTGATCTACTGTCGTGATCGGCTCCGTATCGACAATGACAAGCTCAACGTGAACGGCGGAGCGATCTCAATCGGTCATCCGTTTGGCATGTCCGGCTCGCGCATGGTTGGGCATGCGTTGATCGAAGGTAAGCGTAGAGGTGCTCGATACGTTGTCTGCACGATGTGTGTCGGTGGTGGCATGGGTGCGGCGGGACTGTTCGAGGTTGCCTGACCAACGTTCGCTGTACAGTATTATCCGGGGCGAAGCAATTTCTTGGGCGGCCACACCTGATTCGTCTTTGCCTGTTACGC
>Ga0224508_10002698_pt1 | contig 14943 bp, 12 predicted proteins | sample SF_Jan12_sed_USG_4_FD_170157 | JGI IMG/M metagenome (GOLD analysis project Ga0224508, IMG submission 170157) | Sediment microbial communities from San Francisco Bay, California, United States - SF_Jan12_sed_USGS_21 | ecosystem: Environmental > Aquatic > Marine > Sediment | place: USA... | reverse complement strand
GCCCCGCCGTGCAGAACGAATACGTCTCTCTCCTGCGAACCAACCGCAACTACCGGCTCGTGTGGAGCGGCGCGGTCGCCTCGTTTTTTGGCGACTGGTTCAACACCATCGCGCTCTACGTGATCGTGCAAGAGTTGACCGGCTCACCGCTGGCACTTGGAGCCGTCTTCATCACCAAGATGTTGCCCTTCGCAGTCGGCTCTCCTCTCGCCGGATTACTGAGCGACCGCTTCAACCGGCGTCGCCTGATGATCGCGACCGACCTGATCCGCTCAGTGGTCGTTCTTGGCTTTCTGCTCATTAATCGGTCGAGCGAACTGCCATGGCTCTACGTCTTGATCTCGGTGCAGGTGGTATTGAGCGCCGTCTTCATCACCGCCCGCGTGGCCTCGATCCCAAACATCACCTCGCCCGAGCAACTCGCAGTCGCCAACGCCCTGTCGGCGGCTACCTGGTCAGTGATCTTGGCGATTGGGGCAGCGCTGGGCGGCTTTGTAACCGACCTCCTCGGGACCGACGCCGTCTTTGTGCTCGACAGCTTCACCTACCTAATTTCGGCCGGCTTCATCTGGAAGACCCGTATCCCGCAGTACACCGATGCACCGCCTTCCGGAGCCTCCGCGGGGGCGAGCATTCGCGCGGCCTTCGCTGACATCGCTGCCGGCTGGCGGCACATGATCGAGCGTCCGTCGATCGCGCGAATCGCCTTTGCCAAGGCCGTCTGGTCGGTGGGTGGCGGCGGGTTGGTGTTCATGCTCGCGCTTCTCGGGGAACGACTCTTCCCGGATGCGCCGGCCCTCGGCATCGGCGTTCTTTATTGCCTGCGTGGTGTCGGGACCGGTGTCGGTCCCATCGTGGCCCGGCGTTTCTTCCCCGATGAACGCCGCTGGCCGACCCTGATCGGCACTTCGATCCTCGCCTGCGGCGCTGTCTATCTGCTGGTCGGCGCCCTTCCCTGGGGCTGGTGGTGGATCGCCCTCCTGATCGGGATCGCGCACGCGCCGAGCGGTGTCAACTGGGTCTTCTCGAGCGTCCTCTTGCAGCGTCGCACCGAAGATCGATTTCGCGGCCGCGTGATCGCCAGCCAGTGGCTTCTCCTGACCTTGACCGACAGTTTCTCCATCCTCGCCGCTGCACTCCTGCTCGAATTCGGGGGCGTGAGCCTGCGCGCCGCTATCCTCGGGTTTGCCGGGGTGGAGGTGCTGTGCGGGCTGGTTTGGGCGGCCGTGGTGTCACCGGCCGAGTCGCTGGCGGCACACGACGAGTAGGCCCGGATTTCTTCCCCTACCGCCCCACCAGTCTGGGTGTTGCCGCTCTCTCGAATCGCACCCTGGCCTGCGACCGTCTTTGTAGCGGTCGACCTCCGTGTCGACCGAACACCCCTCGGTCCACAACGGTCCTTGTAGCGGTCGACCTCCGTGTCGACCGAACACCCTCCTGCGAGTGTGACTCTTTGTAGCGGTCAACCTCCGTGTCGACCGAACACCTGCGAGTGTGACTCTTTGTAGCGGTCGACCTCCGTGTCGACCGAACACCTGCGAGTGTGACTCTTTGTAGCGGTCGACCTCCGTGTCGACCGAACACCCTCCGGTCCACGACGGTCGAGACCATCGCCGATGGCTCGACCGCTACAAGTTTGGGGGCTCAGGCGGCCTTACGCACCGAGCTCCCGAGCGGATACTCGTGATTCCAGCTGCAATGCTGGCAAATCACGAGCCGCTTCTTCGGAAACAGAAGAGAGATCGCGTACAGAACGAGGCTCGGTCCACCGATCAGTACTACCGCGAAATACCCAGCGCCGGTCCCGAACCCCAAGTCCATGCTGCCCCAGAACAGGAGGGCGAGGTAGGCAATCCCCATGATGGGAAGGAGCATCGCTGCAATCTTGTGCAGGACCTTCGCACCCCTCGACGGGGCCAATTGATAGTAGGGATGCTCCGAAAGATCCTGTCGGCAGGAGGGGCAGAACCGCGGCGGTTGGGATTCTTTGTCCATGAGGCCTTCCTCCTCGCCTGTTCTCCCAGTCTGAGGATGGAGCCGAGTTCGGCGGCGTTCAATACCTCTCGGGGTAGGGTGAGCGTCTGATTGGCACAAGTGTTGCGATCTAATCCCAAAACGGAGAGAGAGGCGACTTGACCTGCTCACAACGTCCTCCAATTCGACGACACCGTCGCTGCGAGAGGACAAATTGGGAAAGGAACTCGAGATGATCCTACGCCGAACGCTGCGTCTGGCTCCCATGCCGCTGATAGCACTGCTATCCGTTTTGGGGGTGGCACTAAGCCCCGCCGCCTCACGGGCCACGGAGGCCCAAACGACTTTTACCGAGAAGATCGAAGTCAATCTGGTCGACCTGAACGTGGTGGTCACGACCCTCTGGGGGAGGCCGGTCACCGACCTGACCCGCGACGACTTCGAAATATGGGAAGACGGTGAGCTACGCCCAATCAGCCACTTCATACGGGTGATCGACGGCGTACCGGACCCGGGGACAGAGCTATCGACTTCACCGTCTCTGACGCCTCCAAAAGAAAGTCCTCCCCGCGCCACCCAGCCGTCGTACGCGCTCGACCGATCGATCGTTCTGGCCTTCGACACCGGCATCCAGCGCCCCTACATGAGGCGAGCGCTGAAAGCGGCTCGCGACTTCGTTGCCGAAAGATCCGAGGACGGCATCTGGTGGTCGGTGGTGATGCTCGCCGCCAGACCTCACTCTCTGCTCCCACTTACCAACGACGCCCGCGAGGTCGTCTCGACCCTCGAGTCCATCCTGGCCAGAAACAAGGCAGGCACTCGGTTCCAGGTACCCACACAAGCGGTGGCGAGAACCGCGGATCTCGATGGTGAGTGGTCCCGGCTCGTCCTCACCGAGCAATCGCTCACCTACCCTTATGCGGCGCGCAACCTCTCGGAGATCTTCCGCGCCTATGCCTCGGTCCCGGGGTCGAAGGCGTGCGTCATCTACCAGCAGGGCAGAGGCGGCACCTTTGCCACCGAGTTGAGCGGGCGCCGAAGCTGCCTCTTCCCCTGCCGCCCACAAGTGCAGTTGAGTCGGCATCTGGAAATGTGGCGGGATCTGAGCCGTCAGGCGACCTCGGCCGGGTTCAAGGCCTACGTCATGGATGTCCGGGGCCTCAATCACGAGGCCGGCAGCAGCGCATCGAGACTGGCGTGGTACTCCCTTCCCACATCGGGACCCAGCTTCGGACCGACGGCTCTGGCGTACCACACCGGAGGTGAGCACTTCGCCCTCAACGACCTCGACGAGGCGGTCAGGGCCGCGGCACGCGAGACGGGCACCTACTACTCCCTGGCCTTCGCCGCGCCTCACGACCATGACGGCAAGCCCCACGATCTCAAGGTCCGGGTCCCCGGCCGCACGTGGCTCGAGGTGCGGTCCAGTTCGGGCTTCTTCGATGTCGATCCCAGGACGCTCCTGGTGGAGCGCCTGGCTTCGCCGGCCCACTTCCCCAAGGCTGGTGGCGCACTGCCCCTGACGCTCCAAGTAGCCAGCCACGAAGTCGAAGGGGCTGAGGTGAATTTCATCGCCACCGCAACGACACCCGTAGAGAATTTGACTCTGTTGCCGGAGAACGGCACTCGCATCGCCGATGTCGATCTCTTTCTGGCCGTCCACGACAGCACTGGAGCCCTGGTGTCCTTGAAACAAGATCGGGGACAGGTGCGGGCTCCGGGCGCCGCCAAAGAGGCCGAGCTCTCGGTACCGCTGAGCCTCCGACTGCCCACGGGCCGCTACACCTTCACCGTGGCGCTCTATGATCCGGTGAGCGGTCTTTCCGGTGCCGCCTCCGCGCACGTCGGCGGTCCGGAACCAAGAGGCGACGTTTGAGCTGAAGCGCCGGGACGGAGCTCGACCGCTACAACCAAAACGTGGCGCCTGGCGAAACGAGAAACGCGGCCCCTAGCGGCCTCCCGCCCTATTCCGCCTCACAGAAACAATAGGCGTACATGCCGTAGGGGTCGTTGAAGCCGGACAGGATGTCGGCATAGTCACCCAGCGTCTCACCCAGAGCCCCTCCTAGGACACTCAACCCCAGTCTCTCCGCCGGCGACTGCTCAAAGCCCAAGGCCTGGGGGAATCGATCCCCGGCGCTGGCGAGAAAGTCGGCGATCATCCGATCTTTCCAGTCGAGCTCCTTCTCTACATATTGAACGCCGTAGTCCTCGCCAAGCTCGGCAAGTTCGGCGGCTGAAGCAATGGCCTCCTCGAGACCACCGAGCCTGTCCACCAACCCGATCTCGTGAGCGTCTATGCCGCTCCAAACACGTCCCCTAGCGATCTTGTCGACGTCTTCGGTCGTCATGCCGCGGGCCTCCGACACGCGCGCCACGAAGTCCCTGTAACCTCTCTGGATAGACTGGGTCACGAATTCCTTCAGCCGCGGATTCAGAGCCCGGTCTTGCCGGAGCTGGCCTCCGAGCCAAGTCGTGCCGACACCGTCGATTCGCGTCCCCAGGTACTTGGCAAGGGGTTTCTGATAGGTCGGAATCATGCCAAAGATGCCGATCGAACCGGTGATCGTGTTGGGGTTGGCCCAGATCTCGTCCGAAGCCGTCGAGATCCAGTAGCCGCCCGAGGCGGCGACCCCGGCCATCGAAACAACGACCTTCTTGCCGGCCTCGCGAGCGAGGACGAACTCCTGTCGAATGAGCTCAGAGGCGGATGCACTACCGCCACCAGAGTCGACCCGCAGCACCAACGCCTTGACGTCTTCATCATTGCGCGCCTTGCGAATAAGCGCCGCAGTCGAGTTCCCACCGATGGTGCCGGGCGGATGACTACCGTCGAGAATCGTCCCTTTCGCGATAATCACGGCCACCTTCCCGCTCTTGCCCTTCTTGACGTCATCGCCCACGACCTCCAGGTAGTCAGCGTGGCCGATCCGATAAAAACTCTGTTCTTCCTCGTCTTCTCCGACGAGCTCGATCATCCGCTGACGCAGTACATCGCGCCCGCCGACGTGGTCAACCAGCCCGCTCTCGAGAGCCAGTTGCGAGATATCGCCGTCGGCCCCGGCCAGTTGGGCGTTCAGATTGGCGATGCCTTCGGTCATAGTCTCCGGCGTCAGACCACGGGCGGCCGAGACGTCCGTAAGATAGGAACGCCAGAGGTCCCCCAGCCACTCGAGGTTCGCCTCCTTGGCCTCATCCGACATGCTGTCGCGCAGAAACGGCTCGACCGCCGACTTGAACTCGCCCACCCGAACCACATTGCTGTCGATCTCGAGTCGCTCGAGACCTTCCCGGTGGTAGGCACGATAGCGGCTGTAGCCGTCGAGTAGGACCAGACCGAAGTCGGTGAGATAGATCTCGTCGGCTGCCGACGCCAGGTAGTACTGCGACTTGAGATAGTAATCCGAGGTCGCTATCACGGGTTTTTCGGACTCCTTGAAGTCCTCGACTGCGGCTTTCAGATCTTGCAGCATCGCCGGCCGAGCGCCGCTCATGCTGTTGAGATCCAGAAGCAGGGCCTTGACCCTCTTATCGTCTTTTGCCGCGCGAATCGTCCGCACGAGATCACGCCCGAGCGTCTCGGGCCGGGAGTTACCGGTGAGCTGGCCCTTGGCCTGTTCGATGGCGTCGCCCGCGAGCTGCTCGACGATCTGTCCCTTGGGAGCGATCACCAGAGCAGCAGATTTCGGCACCTTTGGCTTGCCAGGCTCGACCGCTACAACGAGGAAGGGGCACAATGTAGCGGTCGAACCCGTCTACATACGGATATCGACCCAACTCAATAGGGTTCGCCGATGGAGAAGCCCGCGCCCCCCAGCCGCCTAGCCAGGTTCACAGACGCCCTGGGCCTGCGCCGTTCGATGGTGGCGCTGCTGGTCATGGTCGTGCTGGTCGGCCTTGGTGAGCGTCTGGGCGAGCGTTTCCTGCCGATCTACCTGCTGGCTCTGGGGGCGGGGATTCATCTCCCGGGTGTCCTCAACGCGATGGACAACCTCCTGAGCGCGCTCTACTCCTTTCCGGGGGGTTATCTTGCCGACCGGCTCGGAACCAAGCGGGCGCTTCTCGTGTTCAACGGCATCGCCCTGCTCGGTTACGCGATCGTCGTCATCTTTCCGACCTGGTGGGCAGTCTTTGTTGGGTCGATGTTTTTTCTCTCGTGGTCGGCGATCTCGCTTCCGGCCAGCATGAGCCTGGTCGCCGACGCCCTGCCCCGGGATCGCCGCACCATGGGGGTCTCGATGCACTCCCTCATGCGGAGACTGCCGATGGCCCTCGGCCCGATCATTGGCGGCATTCTGATCGACCGCTTTGGCACGATTCCGGGTATCCGGCTGGCGTTTGCGCTCGCCATGGCGCTCGGCCTTCTATCGATCGTCTTTCAGCAGATGTTGATCGAAGACGACATCGGTCTGAGGAGCAAGAGCGCCGAGATCGACCCCAGGCGTGTCCTCCGCGACATGAGTCCATCGCTCCGAGTACTCCTGGTCGCGGACATTCTGGTCCGCTTTGCCGAACAGATTCCCTATGCCTATGTCGTCATCTGGTGCATCCACAACGTCGGTATCAGTGGGGTCGAGTTCGGCGTTCTCACCACGGTCGAGATGGTCACCGCCGCGCTCATCTATCTCCCGGTGGCGTACCTCGCCGACCGCTCGACCAAGAAACCGTTCGTGGTCACGACCTTCGCGTTCTTTACGCTCTTTCCGCTGGTCCTGCTGTTTTCGGACTCCTTTGTACTCCTTGTCGTGGCTTTTGTGATTCGGGGTCTCAAGGAGTTCGGCGAGCCGACCCGGAAAGCCTTGATCATGGATCTGGCGCCTGAAGGACAGAAGGCCGGGATGTTCGGCGCCTACTATCTCGCCCGCGATGTCGCCGTGTCGGTTGTCGCACTCGGCTCCGGGTTTCTGTGGCAGATTTCGCCGGCCGCCAATCTCCTGACTGCCGCCGCTTGCGGACTCGCCGGCACCCTCCTTTTCGCCTGGCGCGGCCGGAGTCTGACCGCCTAGGGCCACCTGCCCTATTCGCCGAGCTCCACCTTGCGCGCGGGTGGAGCCGCTTCCAATTCAACTGTGCCGCACAGCCTACGTGTCGGAGCGCGGTGGCGTTAGCGGTCTTGACACTGCCGGCCCCAAGAAAGCCTTCAGCCCTCGCTTTGCTTTGCGGGATACAGCTCTTCGAACTCGGGCTCGCCGTGTAATAGCGCCAGATCGGTATCACGCCGTGCCCAGTCTGCGTCCTTGAAGCCAGCGTGCCACGCCTTGCGCATGGCCGCCATCGCCTCCTCCTTCTTGTTGAGAAAGCACAGGGTGCAGGCAGCGTTGTAGTGAACCGAGGCCTCGTTGGGTCGCAGGAGCATCGCCAGGTCGGCCTCTCGCATCGCGTCTTCGGCACGACCCTCCTCAGCATAATCGCTCGAGAGAAGGATGCGCGCTCGAGCGTCCTCGGGCACTTCTCGCAAGTGAGCCTCGTAGGCTTGCACCCTTCGCTGACGGAGGTTCTTCGAAGCCTCTTCCTTGCCGAGCGCCTGAAGCGAGTTCTTGATCGGGACGTAGACGTTGTAGTCGTCTCCCGCGGCATCCAGCGCCGCCTCGGCCAGATTTGCGACTTCTTGGAACTCCCCAGAAGCAAAGAGGGCGCGCAGTAGAAGATAGTAGGCGCCCTCGCAGTCGCGCTTGCGCTCGATGACCGCGCGCACGATCTCTATAGCCTGCTCGTACTGTGCCTTGGCGTAGAGAATCCAGGCCTGGGCAACCATGACCTCGGGGACCTCCGGTTGAAGTGCCACTGCTTTCTGGGAAGCCACTCGGGCGCGGTCGATCCAGACGTCTTCGCGGGAATAGTGGCAGTGGTAGTAGGCGGAGGCCTGGGCGATCGCCGCATAGGCAAGCGCGAAGTTGGGGTCTTGCGTTGCCGCGTTCTCGAACATCTGGAGGGCAAACTCCATGTCTTGACGGGTGAGTCGACGAGCGTAGCTGCGACCGCGGAGATAGAGGTCATAGGCCTGGAGATTGTCGGTCGGCTTGGCGGCGATCTCCTCCTGTTCCTGCGGGGACAGCGTGATCCGCAGGGCTTCGGCGATTTTGCGCGCAATCTCGTCCTGGAGCTCGAAGACGTCCTCCATCTCGCGGTCATACCGCTCCGACCAAAGCGGGAAATCGGTGTGGGTATCGACAAGCTGGGTCGTGATGCGGAGGCGGTTGCCGGCGCGGCGGAGGCTCCCGGCCAAGACGTGGCTCGCCCGGATCTGCTGGCCGATCTGCGCCGGGGTGACCTGCTTATCGCGGTAGGCGAGCACCGTGGGTCGGGAGAAGATGTTGAGCCCTTTGATCTTGGAAAGCTCAGTGATGATGTCCTCCGTGATGCCGTCGCGGAAGTACTCGTCTTCTTTCGCACCGCTCAGATTCTCGAAGTAGAGAACGGCGATCGATTTCTCCGGCTGCGCAGTGCCGCTCTGCGAGTCCACCAGCTCCGCGGCTTGGCGATGCCCCGAGTCGAGATCGCGCTTGAGTCGCAAGAGATCCGTCTTTAGCTCGGTGGCGGTCTGGTAGCGCAGATTGCGGTCCTTTTCGAGGGCCTTCTCGAGGATCCGGCCGAGCTCCGCAGGCAGCGAGGGGTTGACCTCGCAAAGTGCCGGCGGGTCGCGGTTCAGGATCGCTTCGAAGACGACAGCCTGGGTGTCGCCCTGAAACGGCACCGCACCCGTCGCCATCTGGTAGAGCACCGTTCCGAACGAGAAAATGTCCGTGCGCGAATCGGTCAACTTGCCGCGCGCCTGTTCTGGTGACATGTAGGCGACCGTTCCGAGAACCGTCCCGGCAATCGTGAGATCGGCGCTCGCGAGAACCGTTTCCTGTTCAGGGGAAGACCCGGCACCCGCACTCCCTTGCTGAAGAGCCGAATCGACTCGCTTGGCGAGGCCGAAGTCGAGAATCTTCACCTGGCCACGCGAGTTGAGCATGAAGTTGGCCGGCTTCAGGTCGCGATGCACGATCCCTTTGGAATGCGCCGACTCGAGGGCGTCGGCGATCTGGATCGCGAGGTCCACTAATCTGGTGTCCTCGAAGGACTCGCGTCCGATCAACTGCACCAGGGTCTGTCCCTCGACCAACTCCATCACGATGAAGTGCCGGTGCTCGTGCTGCTCGATGGAATGAACCGTGCAGATGCCCGGATGGTTGAGAGCCGAGGCGGCGCGAGCTTCCCGCTTGAAGCGCTCGAGCATCTCCGGCTCCTGCTCCATCTCCTGCGACAGAAACTTGACCGCCACGCGGCGGCCGAGGTTCGTGTCCTCGGCCAGATAGACCGCACCCATCCCTCCCGATCCGATCTTTTCGAGAATGTTGTAGTGGCCGACGGTTTCGCCGATCAAATTTCGAAACCCCCTCTTTGGCCCGGGCGGGCTGGAAGAGAGCGATGATACTCGATTGGGTCGGCCGCCCTGATGGTGCCCGTCAACCCGACTCGGCGCCCGGCGGCACCAAGGTGAAGCCGAGCTGCCCGTACATCGACGCCGTGTCGTAGCGGACGTGTTCCTCGGTGATTTTTCCGTCGGCAAAGCGGAAGAAACTAATCCCCGAGATCTCGGCCGGCTTTCCGGTCGGCGGCGTTGCTCCTTCGCCGGTGTTGGTGCCACTGAAGGTCCACAGCAGAACGCCAACATTCTCCATGTAGTGAGCCTCGTCGAGAGTCACTTGGGTGTCGGGCCACGCGGAGCGGAAGGAGGCCATCATTTCTTTCATCTCGTCCAGGTTGTTGGCACCCCCGGAGACACCGGGTTCGGTACGGACAAAACCGGTCGCCATCACGGCATCGAGTTCATCAAAGTTGGCGCTGTTCCAGACACTGATATACGTTTCGATTAGCGGCCCGTTCTGGGCGCTCCAATCCGGAGGCGGTGGGGCCGGTGCCTGACAGGCGACCACCATCACCAGGACGGTCAGCACGACTGCCGGGACGGCAAACAGGTTCGAGGTTGCTTCTTCTTTCATCATCGATCCCCTTTTTTGAGTCATCAACAGCCATCATCCGCATCGTATGAAGCTTCGCGCCACACGGACAGAGACGTGCCGATGCAATTCCGTGCGACAGAGCCTAGCACTCTCGACGGCAAGAGGCGCCGGCCATCTATTCCAGCAATCCCGCATCGGCGCAAACCCCGGTCGGCTCCTCTAGACCGGCTCTCCCCGAGCCAACCGGGCCAAGGCATCGCGCCGCGCCGCACCCTCGGGCAACGGCGACACCGTATGGCACGTGCCGCCGCGCGGATTCACTGCGCGATCGACCAGACCGACAAAGGCATCGATGTCATGTGAAACCAAGAGAATCACCGCGCCGGCAGCTCGATGGCCAGCGATCCAGGCCAGCAGCTCCGCACGAAAAGAGCGGTCCACGCCGTCGAGCGGCTCGTCGAGAACCAGGTACTTGGCCGACCCGATTCTGGCGGCGGCAAGGACGGAGCGTCGCCGCTGTCCATTTGACAGCTTCCTCACGGTGCGATTTCCGAGGCCCTCGATACCGGCCCAGGCCATGGCTTCGTCTACCGCATCACGCCCCGCGGACCGCAGGCCGCTGACCAGTGTGAGAATCTCGTTGACGGTGGCATAGGGGGTCAGATCTGGGTGTTCTGGCACGTAGACCAGGTCCCGACGAGCGGCCACTTCGTCGCTCCACAGATCGTGACCCGAAATGGTGATTGTCCCTTCCGACGGCATCTCGACGCCGGCCGTCAACTTGGCCAGCGTGCTCTTGCCACAGCCATTGGGACCCAGCACCAGGGTCAGTCCGGGTGGCAGCTCGAGGGTCACGTCCTCGAGAACGCGTACCTTGGGTGAATAAGAAAAGCCGACCCCGTCCAGTCGAATCACGAGTCACTCCATGATTGCGAGTCGCCGGCGGTCAAAGACCCCCGTTCGTTCCATCGCCCGATCTTCAACCCCCGTTCGGCACTTGCTCCCCAGCGTAGAGCGAGCGGGAGCAGTACGACAAGACCGAGAGCTGCCGCCGGCGCCAGAGCGACCAACCCCGCCGCGATAAAGCCCTCGACGAAGAGCTGTGCCGACGGGGCGCCCCAGGTGCCAAACGGCTCCCGTATCGCCGCCGCGCCGCGTACGGCCAAAAAAAGAGCCGTCGCCGAGAGGGGCAGGACGGTACTCGGAAAAAGAAACATCCCGATACTCAGGACCGGGATCGCCGTCGTCGAGAGAATCATCGCGTCCAGGCCCACTCGGCTCCTTGCCGACCAGGGCAGAGACCGGCTCCACGGCCAGACCGGGCGCTTGCGCGCCAGAGAGTCCGCAAGCGAAGCCATCATCACGACCAGGGCACCCAGCCCCACCAGCCGCACCGCCAGCGCCTCCTGTCTTGGAGACAGGTCGTTGTTCAAGAACAGCAGGAGCGACACAAGAGCGAGCGCCGCGACCCACCAGATCGAAACGAGGCGCCAACGCAAGGCGCGAAGCGAGATCGTGATCCAAACCCGGGCGGCCGTAGAGAAAGAGAGTTCCCCCACGCCGAGCTCTTGCCGAGCCGGCTCCCCGAGAGCGGTCATCTGGCTCCTGGGAGGATGGATTCGGCCGGCGAGTGCGTCCGCGGCAGCAACCAGGAGGAAAGCCGCCCCGAGCAGCCACCAGGAACCCGCAAAAGCAGCAGTCCCCGCGAGGACCGCGAGCAGCCTCCCCGACAACGCCGTACCGCGCAGAGAAGCGTGCGCCGCCGACCAGCCGAGGAGGCAAACGCCGATAAGGCGCGGCAACGTGGTCGCGGAGTGACTCCCGATCGTCGCGAGACCGGACGCTAGCACGACCACCAACAACGGCGTCTGCGCCACCACCAGGCCGGCGGTCGCGGCGCGACGATGCGAAGCGCCGGAAGCCGGCAGATGGCGGATCCAACCCCACAGACCACTGGTCACCCAACGGGAGGACCAACCGGCGAACGCCATACACACCAGCGTAGCGGCCATCGCCGCCACCGGGGAAACGCCGGGTGCAAAGAACAGAGCGCCGAGCGCCGAGAAGATCGCCACCCCGCTCTTGGTGAAAACGACCAGCGCGATGACCAGACTCGCGACCGGCACCGTAGCGCGTAGAGCGACCCGCACCCCGGCGGCAAGGTGAAATCGAAGCAGGACCAAGGTGGACTCGAACCGCGACATTCACCGAACATATCGCGAGATCTTTTCCGCACTAAAGGACTGTGTTCCGCCCCGTTCACAACACAGATCGGAAAACCCCGGCCTTCGAGGACGCGTACTTAGATCATGATCGCCAAGAATCTTGTCCTCCTCTCGCTTCTCCTCGCCGCGTCGCCCGCGTTTCTCTCGGCCGAGACCTCGGACTGGCCCGGCTATCTCGGGCCCACGCGAGACGGACGAACCACCAGTTGGAACGGCGAGCTCGCGGGAGCCACGACGGTTCAGTTCGCAACCCTGTGGCGGCGCCCTCTGGGCTCGGGTTACTCGGGCGTGGCAGTCGGTGGCGGCAGAGCCTTCACGATGTATTCCGACGGAACCTCCGACGTCCTGGAGGCGATGGACACGACAACGGGCAGGAAACTCTGGACTCAAAAGCTGGCCGAAACGCTGAAGGGCCGGGGCGGTGCGGCCGATGGCCCGACCGGCACTCCCACCCTGGCAGGGAACGTCGTCTTCGCACTGGGCCCCAAAGGGCAGATGATCGCAGCTCAGGCCTCGACCGGGAAGGTTCTCTGGCAACGGAACCTGGTCCGTGAGCTCGGAGCCAACGTCCCGGACTGGGGAGTGTCCTCCTCGCCACTCGTCGTGGGCGAAACCGTCGTCATTCTGGTCGGCGGCGAGAAACATGGCACGGTCTGCGCTCTGGCCGCAGCCGACGGCGAGACCGTCTGGTGCGCCGGTGATACGGCGACCGGCTACCAGAGCCCGATGCTCTTGAAAGTGGGCGACAGCGAACATCTAGTCGTCACCTCGAATACGCATCTCTACGGTCTCGATCCCGAAAGCGGGAAGAGTCGATGGAGCTTTCTTTACGAGCCCAAGGGCGGAGAAGGCTCGTCGCACCCGGTGACGGTCGGTGAGGATCGCCTGCTGATCGAAACCGAAGCCGGATTCAAACTGCTCAAGATCTACCCGGCAACCCAGGGCGTCGTGGTCAAGCAAATGTGGACCTCGACTCAATTCAAGGACAGCTTCGCCGTGCCCTTGGCGCACGGCGACGCGCTCTTCGGCTATCGCGGCTCCATCTTTTCGTGCCTCGACGCCGGCACCGGTGAGCTCAACTGGCAGTCGCGGGGCCCCGGCGAGGGCGAAGCGGTCCTGATCGACGATCTCATCGTGACCTGGGGTATGGACGGGAAGCTCCGCGTCGTGGCTCCGGACGCTCGTGCTTACCGCGAGCTCACATCGCACCAGGTACTCGACCGGGGCAGCTACACCACACCCGCCTATGCGAACGGGGTCCTGTATGTGCGAAATCTCGAGGAGATAGCTGCGGTGCGCATCGCACCAGCGAGTACTCGAGTCTCCGGGTGATCGGCCCCTCGGATCTATTCGATGGCCGACTGACTCGTACCCCGACCATTCGATCATCTCGCCGAGGTAGTTCGGGCTCAACACCCATCGGAAGTCTGCGGGACCGAGTATTTTCCCATCTCTCGACCCGGCTTCAGCAGCCGGCGGATCTGAGCTACTCGAGCGCGGCGAGACCGACCATGAGGGCGACCCAGACCGCCCACAAGCCGACCACACAGAAGGCAGCACGAAGCTTTGTGATGTTGGCTGCAATGCTGTAGCCGATCACCAGAAGCGCGATCGTCCACAGCGTAAAAAGACTGATGTTGTTCAGAAGCGTCCAGAGTGCCAAGCCGGTTTCTGCGGTGGCGAAGGCGCTTAGATTCGACACCATAGAGCCCGGGTCATAGAGATTGATGCTCTCGGCGCTCCCCAGGAGGAAGGGGAAAACGAACAAAGACGCCACCGCTCCCGGCATGAAGCTGTGGAGGAGCACACCAAAGCTGGCGCGGAACGACAGCTCGCCCCCGGCCATCTTGAGCAGACCCCTGTAGATCAGCGCCAGCAACGGATAGAAGATCCATGGCGTCAGAACGGTCGCACCGATCATCAGGGCGTTTCCGTGTTCCTCCAGAAACGGCATCACGGCCTCGAGTTTCTCGGGCTCCGCCTCGCGGCCAGCACGCGCGAGCTTGGTGGTGACCGTGGCCTCCCAATCGATCTTCGGAGCCGCGGCGGACCAGAACACTACGCCGCAGCCGATGAGCACCAACATCGCCACCAGCCACGTCGAGCGCTCGGCAATCGCTCGGAACGTCTTCGTGGGTGAAACAAGGACCCCGACGATGCGACCGAAACTCGTGTCTTTCATCTCGAACCTCCAGGCAGAGGCGGGGCGATGGGGGTCAAGGCACCCACCAATCTAAGTCAGGGATTCCAACGAGCCCATACCCGCGTGGGTGGGGTACTGCCTGCAAGGGTTGAAGCGGCCGGCTCCCGGCTCCTCACTCGTCCAGGCCGAGAGCAAAGCGCAGCGCCGCATCGGCTAGCTCCCGCTTTTTGGACGACAGCCGTGCGATTCGACCCTCGAGCGCCGACTTTGGGATGGTGGTGAGCGAATCGAAGTTCGCGGCGCAGCGTTTGGGTAGGCCGTCCCGATGGTCCAGGGACAGCTCGGCCGGGATGCCCCTCACCCGGGTGGTGACCGGCGCCACCGTGACCAGGCGCCGGACCAGGTAAGCCTCGTCTCGCGACACGAGGAGGACCGGCCGTCGACCCACTGGAGGCGGGAGTCTGGCCCACCAGAACTCGCCTCGCCTCAACCTTTGCCCTCGGCACTTTCCCCGGAGTCTGCTCCGGAGTCGTCATACGACTCCCTCTCAGACTGCCCCTGGCGCCAATCCTCTGGCTCGAAGGCGAACCCAGACAGCGCCGCGGCTTGCTCTACCTCGTAGTCGGTCTCGGGCTCGGCTACGTAGCTTTCG
>Ga0224508_10002697_pt1 | contig 14947 bp, 14 predicted proteins | sample SF_Jan12_sed_USG_4_FD_170157 | JGI IMG/M metagenome (GOLD analysis project Ga0224508, IMG submission 170157) | Sediment microbial communities from San Francisco Bay, California, United States - SF_Jan12_sed_USGS_21 | ecosystem: Environmental > Aquatic > Marine > Sediment | place: USA... | reverse complement strand
TGCTTACAATCCGCTGGTGGTCGCGGTCAACAAGTGGGATCTGATCGAAGGCCGCGAGGAGCAGGCCAAGAAGTGGGACGAGGACGTTCATGACCGCCTGCGCTTCGCCAAAAAGGCCCCGCTGGTCCTGATCAGCGCGCTGACCGGGCAGCGAGCGCTCAAAGTCCTGGACAGGGTCGATGAGGTGTACGCCTCCGCCGGTATCCGCATCGGCACGTCCGCGCTCAACCGTTGGCTCGAACGAGCCGCCGCCAACCAGCGTCGTGCCGGGAAACGCGCGTTTCGCGTCTATTACGCGACCCAGACCGGGGTCTACCCACCACGCTTCGTAATTTTCTGTAACGATCCCGATAAGGCGCACTTCTCGGTGCGCCGCTACCTGGAGAACAGCTTGCGCGAGCAGTTCGACCTTGGTGCATCGCCGATCCGGCTTCGCTTCCGTCCCCGCCGTGAAGCGGAGCGTTGAAGTTCGACCTGCAGGGCCTGGGGGCCGATCTACTCGGAACCCTCCCGCGTTTCAAGCGGCATAACGGGTTGCACCTCTGCGCGGGCGTCTCCTTTTACGCGCTCCTGTCCTTGCCACCGTTGCTGTACCTCACCGCCGCCCTGCTCGGTCGCGTGGTGCGCGACCCGGACGTCATGGCGCGCGTCCTGCGCACCCTGCAACCGCTGTTTCCAGGCTCGGCAGGGGAGTCGCTCCAGGAGTTCGCGTCGGACCTGCGGACGGACGGCCCCCTCGTCCTCGTCGCGTTGCCGGCGCTGTTCTGGGTCGCCACGACGGTGTTCGCCTCGCTCGAACTCGCCGTCAACGTGGCATTCGAGCGAGCCCCGCGACGAACGGTCCTCCATACCCGGCTCAAGAGTTTCGCATTGTTGTCGGTCGGGATGATCGCGCTCTTGGCCAGCCTGGTCACCGCGACTGCACTCCCGGGTCTCGAGAGATTGTTGTGGGAGGCCGGCCTGTTGCCCGACGGTACGCGGCTGGCGGGACCGTTGTCACGGGTCCTCATCATCCTCGCCCCGCTGGCGTTGTTCGCAACCTTTTACAAGGTCCTGCCACGCGGCAGGGTGCGCTGGCGATCGGCGGGGTGGGGCGCCCTCCTGGCGTTGATCCTATGGGAAAGTGCCCGGCGTGTGTTCGGTCGCGTGCTGGTCCACTCTCCGGCGCTCGGTCTGTTTTCCGGGGCCCTTTCGGGGATGGTCACGGTTCTGCTTTGGGTCTACGCGGCGGTCGCGTTACAGTTACTGGGGGCCGAATTCGCCGCGCTGAGACACGAGCGGATCGAATCGTCGGTTTCGGACAAAAAAATGGTGATTTGACCGGACAACAAGACAACTTGACCCTGTCCAAGGGGGGATATATGTTCCGCCACGGTCACGAACCACCGGGGAAAACACGCTCGAGCTGAGCAAAATTGGGGAACGCGGGTCATGGTGCTTTTCAATTACTCGACCAAGGAACTTACCGCAAAGATCGTCTATTACGGTCCAGGTTTGTGCGGCAAGACGACCAACCTGCAGTATATCCACGGCAACCTACCCGGCAACGTGAAGGGCAAGATGCTGTCGCTCGCGACGAAGACCGACCGCACTCTTTTCTTCGATTTTCTTCCGATCGACCTCGGTGAGATCCGCGGGATGAAGACGCGGGTTCAGCTTTATACGGTGCCCGGCCAGGTGTTCTACAACGAAACTCGCAAGCTCGTACTCAAGGGAGCCGACGGGATCGTCTTCGTCGCCGATTCCCAGGAGCAAATGCTCAGCGCCAATGCAGAGTCGTTCAAGAATCTCGAAGAGAACCTCAAGGGACACGGGCTGACGTTGGCCGAGATGCCGCACGTGATCCAGCTCAACAAGCGAGATCTTCCGAAGTTGGCGACGATCGAGCAACTCAACGAATCGATGAACAAGTACAACGCACCGTTCTACGAGTCCGTCGCAACGACCGGGATCGGTGTACAGGACACGCTGAAGGCGATCACGAAACTGGTCCTGTTGAACCTGACGACCAAATACGATTCGCGCTCGACCGCGGCCGCCGCGAAGGAACCGACGGAAGGTGCGGCACCCATGCCCACGCCCCAGGCGCCCGCGGCGAGGCCCGCCGAGACCCAGGTCATCCCACTGACCTCGATCCAACCCACCATCGACGCGCCGGCCGTCGCCGTTGCGAGCGTCCAGGTGGAGGCGGAAGCCGAACCCGTAGTCGCCGCGAACGTGGAGCCTGTAGCACCGGCGGCGGACTCCGAGTTCGACGACCAAGAGATCGACAATCTAGTCGGCGAGGTCGAGGAGTTGGAAGGAATCGCCGAGGAAGAGCCGCTCGCGGCCGCGCCGGATGCGGGCACACCCTTCGAGATCGACGACACCCACGTAGAGCCGGAAGAACCCGAGTTGGCGGCCGATGCTCCGGACACGGACGGCCCGCTGGAGCCGGCTTTCACGGACGAGCCCTCCGACGGCGACGCCGGAAGGGAAGAAGTCCTGCTGACCCAGGTCGCCGACGACGCCGAATTGTTCGACGATCCGAACCTCGATGTGGCCGGGATCGCTCCAGGCCAGGAACGCGAGATCGTGATCCCCGTCGAGATGGGCGCCGAGGGCCAGACCAAGCGCTTCAAACTCAGCGTGCGCCTCAGACTCGATCCCGTCGATTGACCTCACGCCTGGCGGGTGCCCGGTCCGTGCCGTTCCCGCAAGCGCGGGATACAATCAAACGCACAGGAATCGACTCGGAGACCGGCGTGAACTCTTTTCGCATTCTCGCGACCGTTACAGCTTCGGCGCTGATCGCATTGGCGGCCCCGCCGGGTTCGGCGGTCGACACGTTCCACAAGATCGGGGAACTGAACTACTACGAATGGATCGCCGTGGCGCCGATCGTCGTCGCGGGAACCAGCCTGGGCGACAACGGCCGCCATGTCGAGTTCCGGGTGAGGCACAGCCTGCGCGGTACGACCGCGGATGGCGCGACGATCCGGATCGATCTAAAACACGCCAACCGAAACCGGAGACGCAGCGACAACCCGTTCTCGTTGAAAATGGCCGAGCAAACCGACTTCATCGTCCTACTGGAGAACCCACACACGCTCAAGGACGGGGCGCAAGCTTTTCGCTTGGCGCGTGGAGTCCACTCGGTCCGCGAACTTCCGCTGGAAGCCCAGCAGGGATTGCTCGAGGCGGTCGCGATGTTCGTGGAGATCCAGAACCAGAAGGACGACCGTGTCACCTGGAGACGCATGGGCCAGATGCTCGAGCAGACCAACCCGCTGGCCATTCGAACCGCTCTCGAACAGATGTTCAAGTTCCGCCGGGGCACGCTGGATCAGCTGTTCAGCGTCCGGCCGTTGTTCGACCACCCGGACCCCTCGATTCGGCAAAACGCCGCCAGGGTGGCAGGCCTGGTGGTTCAGCGGCACGCCGACGTGGACGTCCCCGAGGAGGAGGCGCTGCTTGCCGAATTGATTGGCGTCGCACGACGGGACGAGACCGTCGAGCCCCGGGTCGCCGCCACCGAGGCCCTCGCGGCTTTCGGGGTCTCTCGCGTCGAGGCCGTCCTGGACGAGATCGCGTCGTCGGATCCCGAGCAGAGCGTGCGCTATTCCGCCGAGCGAATTCTAATGGAATTTCGGCAGGAACAGGAAGTCGAATCCGCCCGGCCCCGCCTCGCGGGCGACTCGAATTGACTTCGGACGTCCCGGTCCTATGATCTCCTTATTAGGCGTTTGAAGGTCGCGAGGGAAATGGCGAAGAATCCCCTACAAAATTTTGTCGTCCAGTACGCCAGTGGACAACCGGTATTTCAGGAAGGCGACGTTGGGGCCACGATGTACATCGTGCAATCCGGACGGGTGCGCCTCTTCCGCGAGGTCGACGGCGCCAGAACGATGCTCGGCGAACTCGAGAAGGGTGACTTTTTCGGCGAGATGTCGATCCTGGAAGGACTTCCTCGTACCAGTTGCGCCGAAGCCAGCGTGAACTCCGAGCTCATCGAAATCAACAGCTCGACGTTCGACAAGATGATTCGTGGCAACATCGAAATCGCGATCCGCATGTTGCGCAAGCTTTCGATTCGGTTACGCGAATCCGAGCGGCTGTTGACGGAAAACGCCGCGGCACAGGTCGTTGCGACGGCGAAGGCGGCGACCCCGAAAGCGGCGAAGGCCGCCTCCAGCGCCGGGGTCTCGTCCGACGACGTGACGGGGGTCCTGGTCGAGTCGACCGAAACCGGAGCGAAGTTCGCAATCGATGGCCTCGACACACTGATCGGGCGGTACGACCCGGTGACGGAACAGTCTCCCGATATCGATCTAACGGACCTCGACCTGAAGCGCAGCGTCTCCCGCCGCCACGCACGAATCCGCAAGGGTTCGGGCGGTTACTCCTTGATCGAGGAGATCGGCGCACTCAACGGGACCTTCGTCAACGGCACCAAGATCGATGCCGGTCAACCGCACGCGATCACCGATGGCGACGAACTCTCCATCGGGATGGTCAAGATCATCTTCCGCGAACCGTGAATCGGTTCGTCGCCGGCCTCACGTTGAGCCTGTCGTGCCTCGCCGGCGCACAGGCGGCCGAGGCGCCGGCCCCCTACGAACTGGGCGTCGCCATCCATTTCACGCAGTCCTCGGGCGACGAGGGGTTGCGGGAAGAGTTCGAGCTTCAACTGCTCAGTGAGTTGCGCCGTTCCGCATGTTTCCGCTCGGTCGAATTGGATCGGCAGGATCCCGAGAACGAACCGCGCTCCGAGACGGCAGAGTTGCTGCTCAGGATCGGCGTGGACGAGTTATTCGAGGAAACGGTCTACGACACGTCGATCGCCGAGAGAGCCGACTCGAGGGCTTTGGAGTCGCTGGATCTGGCCCATACGGCGCGGTTCAGCGTCGTCGTGAGCGCTTCGCTCGAACATTCGCCGCACGGCAAGACGCTGCGATCGCGACGGATACGTGGTCATGGCGCTCATCGACCGCTCGTGGCCGGAGAAGACGCCAGACACATCGCTCTGCGCGAGGCGAGTTCGGAAGCGGCAAACTCAGTGCGAAGCTTCGTCTGCAAGGGCGGCGCAAAACGCCTACGCAAGCAGATCGCCGCTCTGGATGTTCCCTGATCCCTTGGTACCGCTCGGAGGCCCGTGATAAATTGGGCCTGCCGATGAGCGACCCCAGCACCGAGAAACCCACCACCACGACCGCTCCGGCGGCACACGCCGAGGAACGCGCGCACTCCATTCGTGTCGACGGCTTCGAGGGTCCGCTCGATCTGTTGCTGCATCTCGTACGCATCAACGAAGTCGACATCACCGACATTCCGATCGTTCCGATCACCGAGCAATACAACGAGTATCTCGAGTTGATGCGCGAGTTGAACCTCGATATCGCCGGGGAGTACCTGGTGATGGCGGCGACGTTGATGCAGATCAAGTCGCGGCTGCTTCTCCCTCCGGACCCGCTGGAGGCCGAGGAAGATGGCGGCGATCCGCGTGACGAACTGGCCCATCAGCTTCTCGAGTACCAGCGCTTCAAACAGGCCGCGGAGAACCTCGAGGCGATCGACAGCCGACGCCATCTGATCTGGACCCGCGACGATATCTCTCACGAATTCGCGGGCGAGGAGTTGCTCGTCGTCGATCTGTTCGACCTGTTGAAATCGTTCCAGGGACTACTCGGCCGGCTCGATGCCGAGGCGCGTTTACAGCTCAAGCGCGACAACGTGTCGGTGGCCGAAAAGATCCATTGGCTGACCGAACTGCTGGAGCGGCGCTCGTCGATCGATCTGTTCGACCTGTTGGGGGATCTGCCGTCGAGGCTCGAGATGCTGGCGACGTTCCTGGCGGTTCTGGAACTGATGCGCATGCAGTCCATCGTCGCGTTCCAGCGCAAGAAGTTCGGTGAAATCCGAATCACAGCGGTTCACGAAAAGGATCCTAAGACTGCGAACGGAGAGAATCCCGCGTGAGCACTGCAGAACAAGATCGATTGGTCGCATCCGTAGGCGCCGTCCTGTTTGCCTCGGGCGAACCCGTCCAACCGAAGGAAATCGCTTCGGCGCTCAAAGGAGTCACGCTGGCCGACGTCAAACAGGCGATCGAAACGCTCGAGAAGCAGTACGAAGCCAACGAAGCCGGGTTACGCCTCGAATGGGTTGCCGGGGGAGTGCGGCTGGCGACGCGGCCCGAAGTTGCGGAGTGGGTTCGGAAGTTCTTCCGCCAGCGCCATCGCACGCGGCTGTCGCCCGCGGCACTCGAAACACTCGCCATCGTGGCCTACCGCCAGCCCGTCACCGCGCCGGAGATCCAGGCGATCCGGGGTAAGGACCCTCAGGGACCTCTGAAGAACTTGCTCGAAAAGAAACTCCTGCGAATCCTCGGCAAGAAGAAAGTCATCGGAAATCCGTTGTTGTACGGGACATCCAAACACTTCCTCGTTCATTTCGGACTCAACAGCCTGGGGGACCTGCCCTCGATGGACGAATTCGAGTCCTTCGTCGGAGGCCTGGAGGCCATCGAGGCCGCAACCGGCGACGGCGACGAGCGCACCGGCACCGACGACGATCCGGTCGATCCTTCACTCTCCGCCGTGGAAACGCCGCCCGACGCCGCGCCCAGCGCATAACGCCGCGTTGTGGAGCGAATCAACAAGCTGCTGGCCCGGGCCGGGGTCGCGTCGCGGAGGGCCGTCGACGGGTTGATCAGCGCGGGGCGGGTCAGCGTCAACGGCCGGGTCGTCCAGGAGTTGGGGACACGCATCGATCCGGCCCGCGACGCCATCCGAGTCGATGGGCGGCGGGTGCACCTGGCCGCCCGGACCAAGATCTACCTGATGCTCCACAAGCCCCGCGGGGTGGTGACGACCCTGGACGATCCCGAAGGGCGGACCACCGTCCGGGAACTCCTGCGCGGCATCCGCGGTCGCGTATTTCCCGTTGGTCGTCTGGACTACCACTCCGAGGGCTTGTTGTTCCTCACCAACGACGGAACATGGGCGCAAGATCTGACGCACCCCGGTCGTCACGTCCCAAAGCGGTACCGCGTCAAGGTCCGCGGAACACCCTCCCAGCAAACCTTGCAGCGTTTGGCCCAAGGCATTTTGCTGGACGGCCGGCGCACCGCAGAGGCCGAGTTCCGATGTAGCCGGCCCGGGGCAAATGCTTGGCTCGATGTGACGCTCTTCGAGGGCCGCAAGAACCAGATCCGGCGGATGCTGCGATCCAGCGGGCATCCGGTCGTAAAACTGCGGCGGCTGGCGGTCGGGGGTGTGGAACTGGGCGACCTTCCGCCGGGTCGTTTCCGGCACCTCACGGAACTCGAGATGAAACGGCTCAGACGGGCCGTTCGGGCGGCTCGCAACACGCCGTAATTGTCTCAAAACAGGAGCCTTGACAGGCTACAACCGCTTCTCTAGCATGAAGCGTTTGTCGGCCTTTTTTTCTAAATAAAGAGGCGGACCCCCTGCGCGGGGTAATTTGGGTCGAGCCATAAAGAGGCAGACCCTACCAGGAGGTTGGGAAACCGAGTTTATGGATACGGAAACACCGAAGACCGAAGGGGGCGTTGCCGGCGAGCCGTTCGAAACGCCCGCAGGTGAGGAAGACCAGACGATAGATTCGACGCCCGGGATCGACGTCGAGGAAATTGACGATTTCGCAGCGGCTCTCGCGGAGTACGAATCAAAGGCGTCGGTCATCAAGGAAGGCGAGGTCGTCCATGGCCGCGTCATCCGTTTGATGGAAAAGGACGTCGTTGTCGATATCGGCTACAAGTCCGAAGGCATCATCGACAAATCCGAGTTTCGCGGACTTGACGGCAAGATCAACGTCGCCGCAGGCGACGAGGTCGATGTGTTGCTCGAAAAGACCGAGGACAGTAAGGGCTACGTCGTCCTGTCAAAGGAAAAAGCCGAACGCCTCAAGGTCTGGAAGTCGGTCGAGGAAGCCTACGAGAAGAACGAAGCGATCACCGGACGCGTGATCGATCGGATCAAGGGGGGGCTCAAAGTCGATATCGGGCTACCCGCATTCCTCCCGGGTTCGCTCGTCGACGTACGACCGGTTCGCAACCTCGAAAGCATGATCGGACTCGAGTTCCGCATGCGCGTGATCAAGGTCAACAAGCGCCGCGGCAACATCGTGCTGTCGCGCAAGGCCGTCCTCGAGGAAGAAAACGCGAGCAAGAAAGCGGATACGCTGGCGAATCTCGAGGAGGGCAAGATTCTCCGCGGTGTCGTCAAGAACCTCACCGAGTACGGGGCCTTCATCGATCTCGGTGGAATCGACGGGCTGCTCCACATCACCGACATTTCCTGGGGTCGCATCAACAACCCTTCGGAGAAATTTCAAATCGGCGACGAACTGGACGTGATCGTGCTCAAGTTCGACCGCGAACGCGAACGCGTATCCCTGGGCTTCAAACAACTTCAGGAAGATCCGTGGGAATCGGCGCCGGTCAAGTACCCGACGCAGAGCCGGATTCGAGGCAAGGTTGTCAGCCTCACCGACTATGGAGCATTCGTCGAGGTCGAGGAAGGCATCGAGGGCCTGATCCACGTGTCCGAGATGTCCTGGACAAAGCGTGTCAAGCATCCCTCCAAGATGCTCAACATCGCGGATTGGGTCGAGTGCATCGTGCTCGAAATCGACCAGGAGGGCCGGCGCCTGTCGCTCGGGCTGAAGCAGACCGAGCCCAACCCGTGGGACATGATTTCCAGCAAGTATCGCATTGGGGACAACATCACCGGGACCGTCCGAAACATCACGGACTTCGGTGCATTTGTCGAGGTTGAAGAAGGCATCGATGGACTGGTGCATATCTCGGATCTCTCCTGGACACGGCGCATCAACCATCCAAGCGATGTGCTGAACAAGGGGGATGAGGTCGAAGCCTTGATCCTCAAGATCGATTCGGAAAACCAGCGACTCTCACTCGGCGTCAAACAACTGCAGCCCAACGTGCTCGAGGACTTCTTCCAGACGCACAGCGACGGCGCGGTACTTCCGGGTAAGGTCGTCCGTTTGACCGAGTTCGGTGCTTTTGTCGAGATGTTTGAGGGAGTCGAAGGACTGGTTCATGTTTCCGAGCTCTCCACCGAACACATCGAAAAACCCGAGGATCATTTCGCGGTCGGCCAGGAAGTCCGCGTGAAGGTGATCAAAATCGATCCAATCGAAAAGAAGATCGGTCTGTCGATCAAGGCCGCCATCGGAGAGCCCGACACGGAGATCGAGGCGATGCCCCTCGGTGAGGACGCCGCTTCGCGTGACGGTTCCGCGACGCTGGGCGATCTGATGGACCCCTCGATCTTCCGCAGTGAAGGCAACGAGGCCGATGCGGAGGCGGAGGCGAAAGAAACCGCCGCCGAATCCGATGGCGAAGCCAGCGACACGAAGGACAACGAGGACGGCTGACCCACATCGGCCCGCCCGCCCACTCGGCGTAAGAGGGGAGAGTCCGAGTATGACGAAGGCCGATCTCGTTGACGAAGTCGTCCGTGTTTCGAATCTGAGCAAGAAACAGGCGGAAACGATCGTCAACACCGTTTTCGCTTCGATCGTCGATGCCCTCCAGGGAGACGACAAGATCGAATTGCGCGGGTTCGGCAGCTTTCGGGTGCGGCGTCGTCGTTCGCGCCAAGGGCGAAATCCGAAGACCGGGGATCGCGTCGAAGTACCGGAAAAGCGGATCCCGTATTTCAAACCCGGTAAGGAATTGAAAGACCTGATCAACACGACGTCCCCGGGTCCAGGCCTGTCGTCGTCAAGCGTCGATGGCGACCCGTTCGCTGAGGGTTGAGACCCGTGTCGGGCAGCTATCACATCCACACGTGGGGCTGTCAGATGAACGTCCACGACTCGGAGAAACTCGCCGGTCTGCTCGAACGTGAAGGCTACGTTCGGGCTTCGGATGAGAACGACGCCGACGTGATCCTGCTCAATACCTGCTCGATCCGCGAGAAAGCGGCGGAGAAGGTCTTTTCCGAGTTAGGCCGATTGCGTCCGATCAAGGAGAAGAACAAGGCCGTACTCGGGGTGTGCGGGTGCGTGGCGCAGCAAGAAGGGGAGCGCATCTACCAGCGCGCGCCGTACGTGGACTTCGTCGTGGGGCCGCGCGCGACCGAATCCATCGCGCCGACCTTGGCGGGGATTCGCGCCGGGGGGCAGCGCGGACTACGTGTCGTCGATACCGCCTACCGTGACGATTCGATCAAGTTCCCGTTCGACGAGATACGGCGCGTCGGGGAGGGTCGGGCCAAGGCCTTCGTCACGATCATCGAAGGCTGCAATCACCGTTGCACCTACTGCATCGTTCCGACAACGCGGGGGCGCGAGATTTACCGTCCGATCGAGACCGTCCTGGACGAAGTGCGATCGCTGGCCGCCAAGGGCGTGCTCGAGGTCGAATTCCTCGGCCAGACCGTCAACGCGTACCGTGACGAAAACGGGAACACCCTGGCGGATTTGCTGACCGAGACCTCCGCGATCGATTCGATCGGGCGCATTCGTTTCACCACGTCGCACCCGGCGCAAATGACGCCTCGCCTGATGGACGCGATGGCTGCAACTCAACCCAAACTGTGCGCTTACCTGCACCTGCCTGTGCAGTCCGGGTCCACCCGCGTGCTCCAACGCATGCGACGCGGTTACGATCGCGAGACCTATCTGGAAAAGATCCAAGCGTTGCGGTCCCGAATTCCCGGCATCGTGTTCGGCACCGACATCATCGTCGGCTTTCCGGGTGAAACGGAAGAGGACTTCGAGGAGACGATCCAGCTGCTCGACGAGGTGCAGTTCGACACCGTCTACTCCTTCGCCTTTTCGCCGCGCCCTGGAACGAAGGCGCTCGACCTGGTCGATGAACTCGCCCCCGCGGAAAAGCACGTCCGTTTGCAACGCCTCCAAGAGCATCAGAAGGCGATCCAGGCGCGTCGCATGGCGCGCTGGGAGGGCCAGACGGTCGAGGTGCTTGTCGAGGGCCGCAGCAAGCGCAACACGCAACGCTGGACCGGACGGACCGTCGAGGCCCGCGTCGTCAACTTCGAAGGGCCTAGCGAGACCGGGCGCCTGGAACAGGTCCGGATCACCGAGACCACGCCTTTTTCCCTTACCGGTCGTGTCTAAAGGGGCGCGATGCTTGACCGCCAACGACCCACCTCGCTATAGTCGGGGTCACGGGTTTCAGGAGCGAGGTAATTCATGTCCGTGCAGATGAACATTCAAGGACTCATGATCGATCCGGTGTCTCAGATGCCGATCATTATCCTCAGGGACTCGACCGGGGACCACGTTCTCCCGATATGGGTTGGCGTCTTCGAGGCGAACGCGATCGCCATGCAACTCGAGAAGATCGTCTCTCCGCGCCCGATGACCCATGATCTCCTTCGCACCAGCATCCAGCACCTTGGGGCCCGGATAGACCGTATCGTCATCACGGATCTCCGCGATGCGACGTTCTTCGCCACCCTGCATCTCGAACGGAACGGGGAGCAAATCGAGGTCGATGCCCGTCCCAGCGATGCGATGGCCCTGGCGTTGCGTGGCGACGCTCCGATCTTCGTCGAAGAATCGGTGCTCGAAAAATCATCCAAGCCCGGGGATGCCGACTCGATGGAACCGGATCGCTTGCGGCGGTGGCTTGAAACCGTCGATCCGTCGGAGCTCGGCCAGTACGAGATGTAAGAGCGTATCCCGGCCCGCCGCCCGCGTTTCCCCAGTCAAACATTTTCGTCCTACATTCGCCTCGCGCTGCGCGATTTTTGGGACGGTTTTATCCGTACCGTTGACAGTACGCTTGCACGGTGGGTAGACTCACCCCGCGAACTCATGACCCTGCTAGATACGGTAGCTCAGCGAAACACCCCCACAACACCTGGGGTCGTGATGACGATCGCGATCCGTCACAGCAGGGTCGACGACCAACCGGGAGGTCACCTCATCCAATGATTATCGTTGTTGCCAACCAGAAGGGCGGAGTCGGCAAGACCACCACGGCGATCAACTTGTCCGCGGCGCTGGCCCAGCGCGGTTCGAAGACACTGCTGGTCGACCTCGACCCCCAGGGGAACGCCACGCTCTCGTTCATCAACCCCGACTCCTTCGAGCGCTCGATCTACGAGGTCCTCGTCGACCCGGACCTCAACGCGGCGGATGTGATTCAAACGACCCCGTTGGACGAACTCGACATTCTCCCGGCCACGATCTCGGTCGCCAAGGCCGAGGCCAAGTTGATCGGGGAGTTCGACAGCCATTTCCGACTCAAAGACAAACTCGCTCCCATCAAGGACCTGTACGACCACATCGTGATCGATACGCCACCGACCCTGGGGATCCTGACGGTCAATGCGTTCGTCGTGGCAACCCATTTGCTCGTCCCGATCCAGTCGTCGTACTACGCACTGGAGGGCACCGACGACCTGCTCGACACATACGAGAAAATCAGGGCGCGACCGAACCCCGATCTCGATTTTCTCGGTGTCGTGATCACGATCCACGACCGTCGCACGAACCTGGCAAAGGACGTCCGAGCGCGAATCCACGATGTGTTTGGCGACAAGGTTTTCAAGACGACGATCAGCAAGAGCGTGAGGCTCGAAGAGAGCCCCGCTTACAAACAGAGCATTTTTACGTTCGCGCCTAACTCTACCGGTGCGAGCGAGTACTACAGCCTTTCCGAGGAGGTGATCGGACGTGCCTAAGTTGAGCGGCCTTCCCAAGTCCAGCCAGATGCGGCACGACAGTCATTTCGTCGACGAAGTCACGTCGCAACGATCCGAATCGATCGGGCGCATGATCGACCTCCGGCGTGTCCAACCGAACCCTCATCAACCGCGGAAAGAGTTTGGCGACTTGAGCGATATGGTGGCGTCGGTCAAGGAGAAGGGGATTCTCGAACCGATCCTCGTTAGAAATCACGACGGACACTACCAGATCATCGCGGGCGAACGACGCTATCAGGCGGCCAAGCTAGCCGGCCTTCAGCGCGTCCCTTGCATCGAGGTGGATGTCGACGCCCGCGGCATGCTCGAGATTTCGCTGATCGAAAACCTCCAACGACGGGACCTGACACCGTTCGAGGAAGCCGCCGCCATCCAGCGACTGTGCGAGCAATTCCGGTACACCCACGAAGAGATCGCAAAGAAGCTCGGCAAATCCCGCACCGTGATCACGGAGATCCTCAGCCTCAACCGCATGCCGGAGGACGTTCAGGAAAGATGTCGGCAGGCCGACATTGTCAGCAAATCGATGCTCCTGCAAATCGTGCGTCTTCCCACCGGAGAAGAGATGCACGGCATGATCGACAAGATCCGCTCGGAGGGGATGACGCGCGAAGAGGCACGGGATTACAAACGCGGCCAGCCACAAACCAGGCGCCGGAACTTTACCTACCGGTTCAAACCCGACGGTCGCGACTACCGGTTCACGCTCACGTTCGGTCGTCCGGAGGTGGAACGCCTGGAGGTCATCTCGACCCTGCAGGAGATCCTGGCGCAACTCGTCGATGACGAGAAGAACGACGGCAAACACGTCGACCACTAACCGAACCCGCGACCTTCACAAAAACTGACGGGACCCTCCCAATCCGAGGGATTTCCCTGGTTGGTTGACATAATATACATTATCGGACATTGCTGATTTCCTTGAGAAAACCGTAACAAACTCCCCTCCGTGACATAGACTCCGGCTCGATGTTCGGAGAATTCCGCCTCCAGCGCTACGTCCTCCGTGAGCTCGTCGGACCGACACTCCTCGCGCTCATCGTCTACACCTTCCTGCTACTGATGAATGAGTTGTTCCTGATCGCCCAGCAGGCACTGGCGAAGAACCTCCCGTTCACGATGGCCCTCAAACTTCTCGCACTGGCCCTTCCCCCGATCTTCACCCTTTCGATCCCCATGAGCGTCCTTCTCGCGGTGCTCATCGCCGTCGGTCGCCTGTCCTCCGACCACGAGTGGACGGCCCTCCAGGCCGCCGGCAGATCACCCTCCACGCTCGTCAAGCCATTGATCGTGTATGGCTTCGTAGCCTCGACAATGGCCTTCATGGTCTTCAACTACCTCGTTCCCACGGCCCAACAACGGGCCCGCGAGGTCCGTGCGGAAATTACGTTGGCCGGCAACCTCGTGGCCGATCTCCGCCCACGACAATGGGAAGCCACCGGGAACAGCCACCTCATCGTCGACGAGATCCAACCCCTCGATCGGGGCCGCCTGAGACGCATCGTGCTCGTTCGTCACGAAAGGGAGCGGCTGGCGTTGATTTTTGCAGGCTCCGGCGACATTTTTCCCACACCCGACCGGGACGGAACGCTCGTCGTCGACCTCTACGACGCGATACGCCACGACTTCGCCCTGCGGGACGTCGAGACCTACCGGATCGCGTCCTGGGAATCGTTCCGCGACACGATCCCCCCTCCCCCGCACTTCAAACATCTTCTGCGACCCCAGGCCAAGGTCGCCGCCACCATGAACATCAACGAGTTGTGGGACGAGTACCGCGCGGCGGAGGATGCACTCGCCCAGACCCGACGAGAAGCCGCGAACCACCCTGGCGGCCGCTCCGCCGATCACATCATCGCTCGCACCCGGAACGTTCGTGCGGTTGTGGAGTTGAACCGACGTTTCGCGCTTCCCCTGGCCTGCCTTTGCTTCGCGATCCTGGGCGCGCCGCTGGCGCTGACCCGTGCTCGATCGGGTAAAGGTGCCGGGTTTGCCATCAGCATGCTGGTCATCGTCGTTTATTACGTGAGTTTCAGCTTCTTCGAGGGCCAGGCTGTCCGGCAGAAATTCCCGGCGTGGCTCGGCCCTTGGATGGGCAATCTTGTTCTTGTTCCCTGGATGCTTTGGGCCTATTGGAAGTTACGCCGCCCACCGCGACACGATGTCGGCTGGATCGGTCGTTCCTTCGGGCTGATGATCGTCCTGGGCCGCGGTTTGCGGGCACGGCTGTCCAAGAAAGC
>Ga0224508_10002696_pt1 | contig 14949 bp, 12 predicted proteins | sample SF_Jan12_sed_USG_4_FD_170157 | JGI IMG/M metagenome (GOLD analysis project Ga0224508, IMG submission 170157) | Sediment microbial communities from San Francisco Bay, California, United States - SF_Jan12_sed_USGS_21 | ecosystem: Environmental > Aquatic > Marine > Sediment | place: USA... | reverse complement strand
GCGAAGGGGTACGTGGACCTGCGGTGCAGCAAGACCGGCGCCGTCCGCGTCCTCCATTGTTTCGAGCATGTCGCGTATCAGGGTCCGGATTTCCGGCGCTGTCGGGTCCGCCACCTCCTGGGCCTGTCCGCGCAGCACCGGATGGCCCATGCGGGCGATTTTGAGTATTGCCATATCGGTAATATGGGGTTTCGTCCGCGTGGCGTAAAGCATTGGTCCGCGCCGCCAAACGCTCTTCACACAACGCTATCCCTATGTTATAAGCCGCCCCCTCTGGCTGTTGCCGGAGGGGTTTGTGCGCCCAAAATCCAATATCCCAATAAACGATGATGGCAGAAGGAGTTCATACCATCGTAAACGTAGTTGTCCGCGACAATAACGTCGATCAAGCGCTGAAGGCTCTGAAGAAGAAGATGCAGCGCGAAGGCGTGTTCAGGGAAATGAAACTGCGCCGTGCCTACGAAAAGCCGTCGGAACGGAAAGCCCGCGAAAAAGCCGAAGCGGTACGCCGTCACCGGAAATTACTTCGCAAGCGCATGGACCGCGAAGGCTACTAGCATCCCGCCGTCCGCGTTGAGACCCTGACTTTATCGATTCGCTACGCCCTCCTTGCCTGACTGATGCGCCGCGCCCGGAATTTGCCGGTCGCCGGCCCCGACGCCTCACACAAGAGTGACTTGCCTTGGCCCGCAGCGTGCGGCGACACTGCCGGGCATGAAACGTTGGATTATAGGGATTTCCATCCTGTTGTTGGTTGCCGCGCAAGCGTCGGCCAACCCGAGCATCTGGAAATATGAGTGGCCGGATACCGATTTTTCGAAACACTCGGTGCCGCTCGACGAGATTCTCTCCGGCGGACCGCCGAAAGACGGCATTCCTCCCATCGATTCCCCCATCTTCAAGCCCGTGGCGGCGATCAAGGATCTGCCGGCCACCGAGCCGGTCATTGGCGTCAAACTCAACGGTGAAATCAAGGCTTACCCGCTGCGCGTCCTGATGTGGCATGAGATCGTCAACGACACGATCGGCGGCGTGCCGGTTGCGGTCACCTTCTGTCCGCTGTGCAATGCGGCCATCGTGTTCGACCGGCGCCTTGACGGAAAGGTGCTGGATTTCGGCACCACCGGGAAACTGCGAAAGTCCGATCTGGTGATGTACGACCGGCAGACCGAGAGCTGGTGGCAGCAGTTTCTCGGCAAGGGGATTGTCGGCAAAATGACCGACAAGACCTTGAAAATAGTGCCGGCGCGCCTCGAATCCTGGGCGAATTTCCGGAAACGCGCGCCCAAGGCCCAAGTCCTCGTGCCGAACGATCCCGATGCGCGGTCGTACGGCGCCAACCCCTATGGCGGCTACGATTCGCTGCCGAAACCCTTCCTTTACAGCGGCGCGATGCCCAAGGGCATCCCTCCCCTCGCCCGCGTCGTGTCCCTCGAGAAGAAGGATGAGGCCTGGAGCCTCGATCTGCTGCGGAAGAAGCGGGAGATCAAACTGCCCGGAAACGTCGTCATTCGGTGGGAGCCCGGACAGAATTCCGCGCTCGACAGCGGTAAGATCGCCGAGGGCAAGGATGTGGGCAACGTCCTCGTGCAACGCCGGACCGCCGCGGGCATCGAAGATATAGCGTATTTCATCGATTTCGCCTTTGCATTCCACGCCTTTCGACCGGACGCGCCGATCCACAAATAGCCCAATTCCGGCATGCGGTTATTGCATTACTGCAATGCAGCATTACCGCTGGTTTTGATTCGCCAGACGCACCATATCTAGCTCGAATCGTTGGGCAACCAACGCTTGCATTAAGTATGGAGGCAGATATGACTGCATCAACCAAGGCATCCGGCCAACGGCGCGGATTGATGGCTGCACTCGGCCGGGCGATCGATGCCCACAATCAGTTCGAGCGCCTCAACAACATGAGCGACACGTCGCTCGCGGCGTTGAATCTGACCCGGGAACAAATCCCGCAATATATCGTTAGCCGGCTCTAAGAACCGGCCCGAAGCGCTTATTCGAGCGCCTTGACGATGTTTTCGCACATCGCCTTGGCGTCGGCGAACAACATCATCGTGTTGTCGCGGAAAAACAGCTCGTTCTCGATTCCGGCATAGCCGGAACCGAGCGAGCGCTTGATGAATAAAACCGTACTGGCTTTTTCCACGTCGAGGATAGGCATCCCGTAAATCGGGCTCTGCGGATCGTTCTTGGCGGCAGGATTTGTCACGTCGTTGGCGCCGATCACGAAGGCGACGTCGGTGCCGGCGAAATCCCGGTTGATCTCATCCAATTCCAATACATCGTCGTACGATACATTGGCCTCGGCCAACAGGACGTTCATATGGCCCGGCATGCGTCCGGCCACCGGATGGATCGCGTAGCGGACCTGGATCCCTTCTTTCTTCAAGAGATCGGCCATTTCGCGCAGCGCGTGCTGCGCCTGCGCAACCGCCATGCCGTAGCCGGGCACGATAATCACGCTGCCCGCGTTCTTCATGATGAAAGCGGCGTCCTCCGCGCTGCCGGAGCGCACGGTGCGGTCCTTCAGGGCGTCCGCGTCGGGCCCCGCCGACTCGCCACCGAACCCACCCAGGATCACGCTGAAGAAGGAACGGTTCATGCCCTTGCACATGATGTAGCTGAGGATCGCGCCCGATGACCCGACCAGGGCACCGGTAATGATCAGCGCGGTGTTGCTGAGCGTGAAGCCGATCCCGCATGCCGCCCAGCCCGAATAGCTGTTGAGCATCGAGATCACCACCGGCATGTCGGCGCCGCCAATCGGAATGATGATCAGCACGCCGATTGTAAAGGCGACGATCGCGATCGCCCAGAAGAGGCCCGCGCCCTGATCCCCGCAAATCAAGGCGATCAGCAGGATCAGGAGCACGCCGAGCGCCGCATTCAGGATATGCTGTCCCGGGAATACAACCGGCGCCCCGCTCATGATCCCCTGCAGTTTCGCAAAGGCAACGATCGACCCGGTAAAGGTGATGGCGCCGATCGCCGTACCGATGCTCATCTCGATCAGGCTGCCGACCGGTATCTTGCCGAAGACGCCGATGCCATAGGCCGCCGGCTCGTAAAACGCCGCCGCCGCGACGAACACCGCGGCCAATCCGACCAAACTGTGAAACGCGGCGACCAACTGCGGCAAGGCGGTCATCTGAATCCGCAGGGCGACCACGGTGCCGATCGACCCTCCGATCAGCACGCCGGTAAATATCAGCGAATAACTCAGCACGCCCGGCGACGCCAGCGTCGTTAAGACGGCGATGACCATGCCGACGATACCGAAGACATTGCCGCCGCGCGCGGTTTCCGGCGACGACAGGCCGCGCAGCGCCATGATGAAGCAGATGCTCGCGACCAGATAGGCCAGGGCCGGCAGATTACTCATGATGATCCCCGCGCTCCCCTAAGCCTTCGGCTTCTTCTTGAACATCTGCAACATGCGCTGCGTGACGATGAAGCCACCGAAGATATTGATCGACGCAAGGATGACGGCGATGAAGCCGAAGATTTTGGATATGCTCATATCGGCGGGGCTCGCGGCAATCAGCGCGCCCACCACGATCACCGACGAAATTGCATTGGTCACGCCCATCAGCGGCGAATGCAACGCGGGCGTCACATGCCAAACCACGTAGTAACCGACAAAAATCGCGAGAACGAAAATGGTGAACATGAAGACGAAGGGTTCGCCCCCATCGCTCGACTGAAAGGTGGCGTGCGCAACCTGATTGAACAGTTCCTCCGCCTGCACCGCGAGTTCCGAGGCGCCTTTCGCCATTTCCTCGGCTTTCTTGATGAGTTCGTCGCCCTGCATCTCGATCAATCTCCCCCACCGTCGGTAGCGGCCTTGTCCGGCGCTGCGGCCGCGTCGTCGGATTTCGATTCGGATTTCGATTCGGATTTCGATTCCGTGGGTGGTATCTCCGGCGCCGCCGGGGCCACCACCGGCGCCTTCGCCGGCTTGCGCGCGGCGCCCGCAATGGACGAATGAACGATCGCCCCGTCGCGCGTAACCAGCGTGCCGGTGACCACCTCGTCCTCCCAGTCGATTTTGAGCGCCTTACTGTCGGCGTCGATCATCGGCGTCAGGAAGTTAAACAGGTTCTTGGCGAACAGCTTGCTCGCGTCTTCCGGAATACGCCCGGGCACATTGCGATGGCCAATGATCCGCACACCGTGCTTGGTGACCACCTTGCCGGCCACCGCGCCGGCACAGTTGCCGCCCGCTTCGACCGCAAGATCGACGACCAGCGCACCCGGATTCATCGTTTTCAGCATCGCCTCGCTGATCAGCTGCGGCGCGGGCCGTCCGGGAATCAGCGCCGTGCAGATCACGATATCCTGCTTGGAAATCGTTTCCGCGATCAGCGCCGCCTGCTTCTTTTTATAGGCGTCGCTCATTTCCTTGGCGTATCCGCCTTCGGTTTGCGCCTGCTCGAATTCCTCGTCCTCGACCGCGACGAATTTCGCGCCCAGCGACTCGACCTGCTCTTTTGTCGCGGGCCGCACATCCGTGGCCGAGACCACCGCCCCGAGGCGGCGCGCCGTTGCGATCGCCTGCAACCCGGCAACGCCGACGCCCATCACCAGGACACGCGCCGGCGGCACCGTACCCGCCGCCGTCATCATCATCGGAAAGGCGCGGCCGAACTCCACCGCCGCGTCGAGCACCGCGCGATAGCCGGCAAGGTTGGACTGGGACGACAGCACGTCCATCGATTGGGCCCGCGAGATGCGCGGCATCAGCTCCATTGCGAAACCGGTAACGCCGGCCGCCGCCATCGCCTTGACGAAGTCTTGCTCCGTCAAGGCGTTCATCTGACAGCAGAGTATCTGGCCTTTGGAAAAATTAGCGAGTTCGCCCTCGCCCTCACCGGCGAGCATCGGCGCCCGCACCTTGAGCACCACGTCCGCGCCCTTCAGCGCGGCCTTTGCGTTCGCGGCAATCGTCGCGCCCGCTTCGGTGAACATGGCATCCGGCAGCGACGCCTTCGCGCCCGCGCCTTTTTCCACGACAACGTCGGCGCCCAAATCGACGAATTTCTTGACTGTCTCAGGAGACCCGGCGACGCGCGTTTCGTCCGGCCGCCTTTCCTTGAGGATGGCGATTTTCATGTCGGCATATCCGGCTGAATCGTTACCTTGCAGCCCCCCCGCGCTGGAACGCGGCTACGGTATGCCAGTTAGCACGCAAATTGCCAAGACAAGGAATAAACTTTCCGCGACCTGCGACCCTATGCCCCGAAACCCGAAAAGGCGGCAAATCCGGCTAAACCGGCGCGACCTGCTCCAAGGGCGGGTCTCGGCGGGGCGGTAAGTTGTCGTATAGATCCGCCAAAAGATCCCGGCGCATGCCCCGATATCCGTTATCGTTCCATAGGTTGCGCCATTGATGGGGGTCTTCGTCCAGCTTGTAGAGCTCGCCCTCGGTGCCATCGTAGTAGTTGCTCTTCTCATAGGCGGTGCAGACATAACCGTCGCGATAGATGGTTCGCATATGAATGCCGATTCCGTCGAAGGTACTGTCCCATTCGGTAATCAACCGTTGCTGGCCGCCGCCGGATTCGATCGGCAGCGGGTCGCCCTGCATCACGCCGGGAACCGGGAGTCCGGCGATACCGCAAAAGGTCGGCGCCAGATCCACATGCCCGACCAGATCGTCCAGCACCGCGGGCGCGACGCCCGCCGACGGCGCGGGCCGCCAGATCAACGGCACATGCATCAGCGAATCGACATGATAGGGACCCTTGAACAGCATGCCGAAATCACCCTGCAATTCGCCATGGTCGGTGGTGAACACCACGTCGGTGTCGCTGTCCCAGCCGCGCCGTTCGATCGCCGTCATCACCTTGCCGCAGGCCTCGTCGATCAATTCGTTGGAGACATGAACGAAGGCGTTGACCTCGCGGATCTGATCCGGAGAGAGGTCGCACGGCCGGAAACTTGCCGGCACCTCGAAGTTGAAGCGGCCGCGGCCCTCGTACCATTCGAGCCAGTGTCGGGGCTTCTGGGCGAGAATTTCGGCCGTCTTGTCCCGTGAGCCGGGATAGCCCGGCGGCAGATCCAGCTCGCGCCAATCGACGCGGTGCAATTCGGATTGCGGCGGATCCCACGGGTGGTGCGGGTCCGGGAAGCTCATCCACAGGAACCAGTCTTCTTCCGCGTCGAGACTGCCGAGCCAGTCGATGGCGCGGTCGGCCACCCAATCGGTGTGGTAGTGCTCGCGCGGGATCGGGTTGAACCAGACCTGCGGCGCGCCGCAATCGCCGCCGCCCCGGCCGCTCACCTGCTTGTTCTTGTCGACATATTCGAAGAAGTCATCGACCTCGTCGGGAAAGTTCTCGCGCAGCCACTTCGGATAATGAACCAGGCTGCGCCCGGCGCGGCCCGTATGGTTGGCAAGCTCCATACGCTCGAATCCGCGATGCGGGCCCGTGGTGCCGCGCGACGCCGCCCAGTTCTCGTAGAAGGATTTGTTCGGATCGGAAGACGGCTCGAAATGCGCCTTGCCGATCAGCGCGGTGCGATAGCCGCCCTGATCCCGCAGATGTGCCGCCACGTCCGGCGCGTCCAGCGGCAATGGAATGCCGTTGAAGATCACCCCATGGGTCCGCACGTACTGCCCCGTGATCATGGTCGACCGGGCCGGCATGCAGACGGTGTTCTGGTTGTGCGCGCGGCGGTAATTGATCCCCGAAGCCGCCAGCCCATCGATCACCGGCGTGCGCGCAATCGTGCCGCCATTGCAGCCCAGCCCGTCGAACCGCTGCTGATCGGTGGTGATGAACAGAATTTTGCGGCCCATGCGCCGACTCCCTTGCAAGCTCCGGCGGGATTATAGGTCTTTGCGGCTCAATTTCGAGACAGTTGGCCCAATCGCCCGTTACTCAGCCGCCGGCACACCCGACGCGTCCAGCGCTTCCGTCTGCCGCTTCGCCAGCGCCGCCTCGTCGAAATCGTCGATCAGGTCGTGGAAAAGCCGGTGCCAGTTGACCTCGGCCCGGAGGTGCATGAAGACCGATCCCAGCCCGATCGCCGCGCGGTCCATGAAGACGAATTCGCGCGGCGGCGTCACCCCGCCGAGCTTGCGCAGTTCCCGGTGCACCCGGCCCGCCACCTGCGCGCCGTAGAGCCCGCTCTCCGATTCCTGAATGCGCGCCACTTCGTCCTTCAGCAGCGGCGCGTACACGAATTCCGCCCAGATGTTGAGCGTATCGATCAGTTCCTTGCGCAGATCGGTGAAGCCCCAGGTCTCGTAGGCATGCACCGCGAGCGCCGAATCGCCATCGCGTAGCGCCCGGTACAAATCGATCACGCCGCGCACGAAGGACGGCGGGAATTTCCGCACGCAGCCGAAATCGAGCAGGTTGATCCCGTGGTCCGGCCGCACGCTGTAATTGCCGAGATGCGGGTCGCCGTGAATCACGCCATAGAAATAGAACGGCACATACCAGGTATGGAACATGTTGCGGGCGATGGTGTTGCGGATCTCCGGCGCCGCCTCGCGGAACTCCATCAACGGCCGTCCCTCGAGCCAGGTCATGGAGAGCAGGCGGTCGGTCGACAGATCGGGCCGCCGTACGGGCACATGGACTTCGGCCACCTCGGCCAGCATCACCGTGTACAACGCCATATGACGGCCTTCGAGATCGTAATCCAGCTCCTCGCGCAGGCGGGCGGATATTTCCGCATGAATCTGATCGGTCGAGACCGACCGGTCGCCGCGCTGATAGATGGCGAAAACCATGCCGAGCTGATTGAGGTCCGCCTCCACCGCCGATCCCATGTCGGGATATTGCAGCTTGCAGGCGAGATCCGCGCCGTCGAGCGATCGCGCCCGATGCACCTGGCCCAGTGACGCGGCATGGGCGGCATTGCGGTCGAACTCCGCGAACTTCGCGCGCCAGTCCGTCCCCAGTTCGGCCGCCATGCGGCGGCGCACGAAAGGCCAGCCCATCGACGGCGCGTTGGCCTGCAATTGCTGCAATTCGCGGACATATTCGTCGGGCAGCGCGTCGGGAATCGTGGCCATCAACTGGGCCACCTTCATCAAGGGGCCCTTGAGGCCGCCGAGCGCCGATTTGAGATCTTCCGCGTGCCGGCCCTTGTCGAGGTCGAGGCCGAGATACCGCGCGCCCGCCAGCCGTGCCGCCAGCCCGCCGACCGCCGTGCCGACCCGGGCATAGCGGCGCACCCGTCCGCCGACCGAGTTCTCTTCCGATTCCGTCATGGGGAGATAGATAGGCGCGCGAGCGACGATGTACCAGCCGTCATCGGCAGCTACCCATAGGGCCGTTCGGCGCCATAGGGCGTCAGGTCCAGACCGGGATGGCGGCCGGCCACCAGATCAGCGATGATTCGGCCGGTCAGCGGCCCCAACGTCATGCCGAGATGGCTGTGCCCAAAGGCAAAGAAGACGTTTTCCTGCCGCGGCGAACGGGCGATCACCGGAATGTTGTCCGGTGTGGAGGGGCGGGCGCCCATCCAGATGCTTTGTTCTTCCGCCGACAGATCAGGCAGCACCCGCGCGGCGTGCGGCAGCAGGCGGCGGATGCGCCGATAGTCCGGTTTGGCGTCAACGCTGGCCAGTTCGACAATCGACGTCATGCGGATTCCGGATTCATGCGGCGACAACGAAAAGCGGCGGTCGGCGAATTGCACGTACCGATTGAGCGACCGTTCGGGCGCCGGCATCATGACGTGGTAGCCGCGTTCCGCATCGAGCAGCACCCGGGCGCCGAGCCGACGCGCAAACCCGTTGGACCGCGCACCGGCGGCGATCACCACCCGGTCGGCGTCGTGAACGCCGGTATCGGTCGCAATGCGGACGCCGTCTTCGCCATCCACCGTCACGTGTTGGACATGTTCGCGCAGCATCGAGCCGCCGCGCGCCCGGAACGTATCCGCCAGCGTCTCGACCAGCCGGCCCGGGCTGCGGATTTGCCGCGAGTCGGGAACGAACAAAGCATGCTTGAAGATCGGCGCCAGGTTCGGCTCCATCTGGCGCAGTTCGTCCTCGTTCAGCACCTCGTAGGCGCACCCGCTGGCCTCCATCATCGCGCGTTCGAACGCCGTGCCCGCAAATGACGCATCGCTCTCATAGACCTTGAGCGCGCCTGTCGCGTCGATCAGGTCGCCGCAGCCGGTGTCGCGGATCAAGACGTCATAGGCGTCCATCACGTGATGAAAGAGCGCACCCATCGCGCGGCAATTCCGCTCGACCCGGGGACGCGCGGAGTTGCGCAAATACCCGGCCAGCCACGGCAGCAGGCGCGGCACATATTGCCAGCGCAACACGAGCGGGCTTTCCGGGTCGAGCAGCATTTTTGGCAGCCGCTTGATCAACCCCGGCGAAGAAGACGGCATCACCGAGCTTTGACTGATCGAACCGGCATTGCCGAACGATGCGCCGGATCCGGGTTCATTGGGATCGAGGATCGTCACCGAATGGCCATCGCGCTGCAGAAACAACCCGCAACTGACGCCGACCATGCCCGCGCCGACGATGATGATGCTGCGGGGTTCGGGGCGACCGCTCATCGGTCCAGCGCGTAGGGTGCAAGATCGACCCCGGGCTCACGGCCGGCGACCAGGTCGGCGGTGATCCGGCCGCTGACCGGCCCCAGCGTCATGCCGACGTGACCGCCGCCGAAGGCGCAATAGACATTGTCATGGCCGGGCGCGCGGCCGAGATGCGGCACCGAACTCGGCGTCGACGGGCGGAAACCGAGCCAGGCGCTCTGCTCCTCCTGGCGTAACGTGGGGATCGCCCGGGCGGCGCGGCCGATCATATGGCGCACCCTCGTATAATCCGGTGGCGCTTCGGTGCCGGCAAGTTCGACACCGGTGGTCATCCGCAAGCCATGCGCCATCGGCGAGAGAAACATGGTGTCCTCGACCACGTTGATCGGGCGCGTCGGTGCGCTTTCCGGCAGCGGCAGCATGACATGATAACCGCGCTCGGCATCCAGCAGCACGCTGGTCCCCAACTGCTTGAGAAACTGCTTCGACCAGGCTCCCGCCGCGACCACCACTGCGTCGAAAGTCTGCGGCCCGTCTTCGGTGATCAGATGGCGGGCCTGCCCTTCCGCGAGACCAATCCGGATCACTTGCTGCGGGATAATTGTCCCGCCCTTGCGGCGAAACGCTTCGTGCAGCTCGATGACAAGCCTGCCCGGATGGCTCAGCGAACCGTTGTCGGGCAGGTAGTAGGCATGCGGAAAAATCGGCGCGAGCCCCGGCTCCATCTGACGCAATTCATCCTGGTTCAGAACATCGAATTTCCGCCCGCACCGGCGCATCAAGTCGAGGATCCATTGCGTCTGCTGCCAGCCCCGCTCGGTCTCGTAGACCGCCAGCGAACCGGTCTGGCGCATGAAGGATTCGGTGCCCGTATCCTGCAGTAGCGTACGATAGGCCTCATACGCCTGATCGAGCAGCGCCGCTTTCGCCCGCGCGTTGGCCTCGATCCGCGCCGGCGTGCCGTTGCGCAACAGGCTCAGCAGCCAGGGCGCGATGCGCGGCAAATAACGCCAGCGCACGGCCAAGGGACCGTATGGATCCATCAGCATCTTCGGCACGCGCATCAGAATATCGGGAGTAGCGGTCGGGATGATTCCACCGGTGCTGACGACGCCCGCATTGCCCGATGATGTTCCCGTACCCGGATCGCCCGGGTCGAACACGGTGACGTCATGACCGTCGCGCCGCAGGAACAAGGCCGCGCTGATCCCGGCAATACCGCCACCGATGACACCAATGCGTTGTGGTTTGGGATCGATTTCGTTCGCCATCACAATCCTATCCGCCGCCCGCCCTAAAGGCGGCTGTCGCCCATCCAGTCAAAGACGGTCTGAGCCACCGTTTCCCAACCGACATCGAGCATCATGACATGCCCCACATCTTCGAGAATATTCGGCGACACACCATAGGCTCTTGCGGTCGAGCGGACAAAGGCCGGCGGAATCAGCGCGTCGTCATGCCCCCCCATCACGAGGACGGGCGGCAGCGTCACGCCCTGCAAACGGGGCGGTTCCAAACCCGCCATCTCGATCATGGCCCGCGTCGATTCGGGGCCCATGCGGGAAAGAAATGCATCGGCCTGGTCGGCCGGCAGGGCATCGGAGAACAAGTTGCCACGCATCGCTTCGGGCGTGCCCCAGGGCTGGCCGAACATCTGCCCCGCCCCGAGGGAGAGCGCCAATGCCGGCTGCCAAACCATCAGGGAAAGGCCGGGACCCATGAGGCCACGCGGCGGAACCGCCGCCATCAAGGCCACGCCCGCGGCCTCGCCACGCTCGAGATACTTTTGCACCACGAACCCGCCCATCGAGTGTCCGACCAGGATCGGCGGCCGCTCCAACCGGCCCGTAACGTGCAACAGATCGGTGACGTAATCGTCGATTCCCGTTCCGTTGAGGTCGCCACCGCCATCGCTGGCGCCATGTCCGCGCAGGCTCACGGCGTGGCCGGCATAGCCGCGCTCCGCGAACCAGGAGAGGAAATATTCGTCCCAGCACCAGGCGCCACCGAAGGCGCCGTGTACGAACACGATCGGCGCGCCCTGCGCGTCATCGGCCGGCAGTCTGGAAATGACTTCGAGGTCGGGCCCCTTCCGGGACGTCACAATGCGGCCTCGAATTCCCCGATGAACCCCTCGATGACGGAGAGCCCGCGCGACCAGAAAGTCGGATCGGAGGCGTCGAGACCGAATGGCGCCAGCAACTCACGATGCCGCATGGTGCCGCCCGCCGACAGCATTTCCAGATATTTGTCCGCGAACCCGCTTTCCGCACCCTGATAGACCGAATAGAGCGAGTTCACGAGGCAGTCGCCGAAGGCATAGGCGTAGACATAAAAGGGCGTGTGGATGAAATGCGGGATGTACGACCAGTAATGGCGATATTCGTCGTGCAGGTTCAGGGCGGGGCCGAGACTCTCGCGCTGAATGTCCATCCAGATTTCGCCCAGCCGGTCCGGCGTCAGCTCGGCGTCGCGGCGTTCGTCATGCACGCGCCGTTCGAACTCGCAAAAAGCAACCTGCCGGACCACCGTATTCAGCATGTCTTCGATCTTCCCCGCCAGCATGACGCGCCGCGCCTTCGGGTCGGTGGTTGCGGCCAGCATCGACCGGAAGGTCAGCATCTCGCCGAACACGGATGCCGTTTCCGCCAGGGTGAGCGGCGTATTGGCCATCAAATGCCCCTGCTGCCCCGACAACACCTGATGCACCCCATGCCCCAACTCATGCGCCAGGGTCATGACGTCGCGGATCCTGCCTTGGTAGTTCAACAGCAGATAGGGATGCGCGGACGGCACGGTCGGATGCGAAAACGCGCCGGCCGCCTTGCCCGGCCGTACCGCCGCGTCGATCCAGTCATTCTCGAAGAAGCGGCGCCCGATGCCCGCGAGCTCGCCGGAAAAAGCGCCATAGGCGTCGAGGACCGTCTCGCGCGCCTCGCGCCAGGGAATCACCCGGTCGTCTTCGTCCGGAAACGGCGCATTTCGGTCCCAGTAGTCGATGGTTTCCGTACCGAACCATCCCGCCTTGAGCTTGTAATACCGGTGCGACAGGCGCGGATAGGCGTCGCGTACCGATCCGATCAACGCGTCCACCACGTCATCCTCGACGAAATTCGCGAGATTCCGGGCCGATATCGGCCGCGCAAAGCCCCGCCAGCGGTCCTCGATCTCTTTTTCCTTGGCTAAGGTGTTGGTAACCAAGGCAAAAATTTTAACGTTGTCGCCAAGCACCGTGCCGAAGCTCTGCGCGGCTTCCTTGCGGGTCGCCGCATCGGGATCGGACAGCAGATGCAGTATTTCGGTTTCGGTCAGGTCGCGGCCCTGCATCGGGAATCGCAGTTCCGCCAGCGTTTGATCGAACAAACGCATCCAGGATGTCCGTCCCGCCACCTGTTTTTCATGCAGCAGCTTTTCGATTTCATCCGAGAGCTGAAATTGGCGCGCGGCGCGGGTATCGCGCAGCCACGGCCGATAGCGGGCCAGCGCCGGCGACGCGAGCTGCGCCTCCAGGCGGTCGTCGTCGATCCGATTGATTTCCAGGCCGAAGAACAGGAGCGTTGTGGAGATCGCATTGACCCGCTCCTGCATGGTTTGAAAAAATCGGCTGATGTCAGTGTCGGTTACGTTGCCCGCATGCATCAAAGACGCATAGCTCATGACGCGTGAAAGGGTCTCGTAAACGGCTTCGTACCGCGCGATGGCGCCCGCCAGCCCGTCGCCGTCGAGCGCTGCAAGCTGTCCGGTATACTCCGAGGCGAATTCCCCGGCGGCCGTCTCGGCCTGCTTCAGATCGGTCTCGAGTTCGGGCGAGTCGGCCGCAGGGTACAAATCCCGCAAATCCCAGCCCGGAAGGTCGCCTATTGCAGTATGGGTACCCGCGGCGCGGTCATTCATGTATTTACTCCCTCGTAACACAGGGCGATATATGATGGCGAAGACCGGGACACAAGCATCCGAACCGGGGGCATCGGACTTCATTCATGAATTATGATCAAATTCGCAACCTGCCGCTGATGTTCTTTGAGCAGGCGGAACGGCAGACCGAACAACCCTTCCTCTGGGCAAAACGCGAGGGCGCCTGGCGCAGCCAGACTTGGCAGGAGGCCGCGGCGGCCACGCTAGCGCTGGCACGCGGACTGCGGAACATTGGCCTTCAGCGCGGCGACCGGGTGGTTCTGGTGGCGGAAAACAGGCCCGAATGGCTGATCGCCGATATCGCCATCATGGCCGCCGGCGGCATAACGGTACCCGCCTATACCACCAATACGGTCGACGACCATCACCACGTGCTGTCGGATAGCGGCGCAAAAATCGCCATCGTTTCGACGCCCGCGCTGGCCAAAAATCTGTTGCCCGCGGCGGCGGACACGGAGACGGAAACGGTGGTTTTCATCGATCCCCCGGCGCCGCAGCATGCGGGCGATGGCCCGGTCCTGAAGAGCTGGGACGAGGTGCTGGACGACGGCCGCACCGGCGCGGATGAGACGCAGGACTGGCTGAACCAGATCGACCGGACGGAGACAGCCTGCATCATCTACACCTCCGGTACCTCCGGAAAACCGAAGGGCGTCATGCTGAGCCACGGCGCGATCCTGTGCAATTGCATGGGCGCCCACGATTTCCTCAAGGAATTGCCACAATTTGGCGCCAGCAATGAGGTATTTCTCTCCTTTCTGCCGCTGTCGCATTCCTACGAGCACACCGGCGGACAATTCCTGCCGATCTCGATCGGCGCGCAAATCTACTACGCCGAGGGGATCGACAAGCTGACCGCCAATATCAACGAAGTGCGCCCCACGATCATGACTGCGGTGCCGCGTCTCTATGAGGCGATGCATGCCCGCATTCGCCGCGGCGTCGAGCAAACCGGCGGGCTGAAGCGAAAACTCTTCGATTCGGCGATCGAACTTGGCCGAAAGTCCTATTTGGACCCGGCGAGCATGGGCGTAGGCGAAAAGCTGGCGAATTGCGCCCTGGACAAGCTGGTGCGAAACAAGGTTCGGCAACGATTCGGCGGCAGGCTCAAGGCATTCGTCTCCGGCGGCGCCCCCCTGAACTACGACATCGGCGTCTATTTCACCGCGCTCGGACTGAACATCCTGCAGGGCTACGGACAAACCGAAGCCGCGCCGGTGGTGAGTTGCAACCACTATCAAAAGAACAAAATTCACACGGTCGGCCCGCCGATGAAGGGGGTCGAGGTCAGGATCGCCGAGGATGGCGAAATCCTGGTCCGAGGCGAACTTGTCATGCAGGGGTACTGGAACAATCCGGAGGCGACCGCCGAGACGATTCAAAACGGATGGCTGCACACCGGCGATATCGGAAATTTCGATGAAGACGGCTATATCCAGATTACCGACCGCAAGAAGGACATCATCGTAAATTCGGGTGGCGACAACCTGTCTCCGGCCC
>Ga0224508_10002695_pt1 | contig 14955 bp, 15 predicted proteins | sample SF_Jan12_sed_USG_4_FD_170157 | JGI IMG/M metagenome (GOLD analysis project Ga0224508, IMG submission 170157) | Sediment microbial communities from San Francisco Bay, California, United States - SF_Jan12_sed_USGS_21 | ecosystem: Environmental > Aquatic > Marine > Sediment | place: USA... | reverse complement strand
TTATAACTACTCATAACCAACATACTGGAAGTAACCTGAATGCAACTTAACAATAGTAGTCAATTTTTTAACACTATCGTGGTCTGTCCCGCATTGCTTTGTCCCCCATTGCTTAGTACTGAAATGAAGTAATCAGTAGTCTGATTCCACAAGTAGTAAGCAGTATCCCAAACCTGTATCCATATACAGCATTCCACTTTCTCATTTGGTTATACAGTTACATTTGTAACAGAAATCTGCGGGAAGATATTCGTGTCAATACTTACATAGAAATTCTCAACTGCTCCGTTTGAATTCGTTAGCTAGTCTTGTGGCCAAGGTATCGACATAATGTTGTTTACAATTACCTTTCCGTAACCAGCGACGAGAGATTTGGAACCATACAGCTCGAGCATTTGTTCACTTACATTACCTTCCATGAAAGTGCGTTTGATTGTAAAGAGAGTTTGGCATACTTCTATATTGAAGAGATCCGGATGTTTTTCATCGGTGATGACTTAGAATTTCACACGCTTTGCTGTCAATATATTTGCTCTTGATCAAGCCTGCTGAAACAATACACGTTACATCTTCGTCTTTCCGTGTGCAAATGAGGGTATAGCTATGTCGATTACGCTCGCCACTATTCATGAACAACTCAAGGAGGTGTCCCTGCGCCGGTAGTTCATCGCACAATACTAATGCCGGGCGTTCATAGTGCGGATGTCCGGCAAGTAACGCTACCAATCGATCATGTATATCACAGTGATTCTCCGGATGGGTTGCATTACTATCGAGCGACAGCAAAAGCAGGCCGGTCAGCAAGCACATCGTAATAGACTGTTTTTCCTTAGTCACAAATAAGTTCACTTCCTATATGTTTGTGTTGAGTATCTAGATGCCAGACCACGTTTATTGAGAACGCTGTCCCAATAGGGCAGGTTTCGCTTTGCTGTTTACTGTTTCTTACAAGCTATCCTCCATACTGCGGATAATCGCTTACGAATTTTATCCATGCAGTTTCCGGGTCGGATTTAGCTTTGGCCTTACCCCGCGCCACCTCAACGAAGCGTTCCAAGACCGGGCTGCCCAAGGTATACAGCGTTCCGCTCGCCAATGCATACAGATATTTTCCCATGCTGCGTATATAGTGCTTTTCTTTAGCGCTATAGTGATTATCCAAATCTACATCGTACCCACCAGCCATGAGTATCTTGAGATGGGATTCCGGATTAACGCTTTTCACTTTGCTAATGGATTGAATGATGCGTTCAATCGCATCTTCATCTCGCAGTACACCTGTATGGCTATTGTTAAAACCGAATTGCTGTGTGGATTGACGTTCCGCACCGGGGCGTAACTGACTGGAAGTAGGTACAACGCCATCATCACCTTTGCCTTGCGCTAGTTTTTTTGGATTGAGATAAGTATACATAAGGTGATGACTAACGCCTGACGGCAATGACTTGCGGAATAAGTGCTTGATGAAAGTACTTTCCGGATTCAAATCACGCCAGGAAGGCAAAACCAACGGTGCGCGTTTCTCACCCGCCGCGGCGCTTGGGTGGCCACCCAAAGGACTGGCGATAGTAATGAGCAATCCCACTCGATTCTCGTGTTTATCACCCCGATACTGGTTCAACGCCTCCCTCACCACTAGCCCGCCCATACTGTGCGCAACAATGACGATGGGCATTTCGCCGCGCCGATTCACTCTACCGGACAGGAATATGTCGTAAAAAATCTCCGCTAACTGGTTTAGATCATTTCCCGAAGGATAGTAAAAAAACCAAGGCTGATAACGTTGCCGATCCAGTCGATCTACGATGGATACGAACTCACGCGCACTGCCGCCGATGCCATGCACAAATATGACCGGTATTTTGTAGGAATCTTCTTCCAACGCGTAAAACATTGTGGGAGCCAGTTCCAGAAAGGCCGCCGGCTCGTACATGCCCAGCGTAGCGATATCCAAATCGAACAAGGGGTCGTTCAATTCTCGAATGGTTCCTTTTGGGTAAAATAAAGACTCCTGGGTTCGCGCGACCTCAGGTACCGGGGTATTAACAATCCAATCCGTGGGTTCTTGTTCTGACAAAGGTATATCAATGTCGTTTACCACTTTATCCGGGTGTATCGCGACGCTGAGTTGTATCCGGCGTCTGCCAACCGCTTCCGCTTGTTCAAAATAATTATTTTTATTTTCATCCGCGAACACAATCAAGTCATGTTGACCAGCAGGCAGATTTAATCCGTAGTGTGTCCCTGCATGTGCAACATAAGTTGAATCAACCACTTCATTTGCTTTATACCGGTTTGAATACGCCACCACCATGAGGGACAGACCGGAATAGTCGTTAGCCTCGTCCAGTATGAGTCCATAAACAAGAAACGTCTGTCTATCGATCATGTGTTTTAAATTGAGCTGACTCGGGTTTGTTTTTTGTATTTGTGAATACCCCGCCTGTCTGTAAAAATTTTGCAGGTATGTGCACGAAGTAATTAGACAAGACAACCCTACACAGAAAGAAATTCTTAATAGATGGAATCTGCCGTGATACACCGGTGATTCTCCGAATTATGTAACTCGTTGCTTACCGTGGGACGAGGTATTTACTCCAAAATATGCCGTCCCGTCGCAATATGCCGATACGCTTTATCGTTAGTCTTTCTTTTAATCTGACCATTGGTCATGCAAGGCACGCAAAATATCGTGACGGCTTATCTGTCCTATCATATGGTCGTTTTCGAGTACCGGAAAACGGCGGTAGTCCGATTGAACGAATAGATCGGCGGCAACAATGATGTCAGTGCCGGATTCGATGGTACGCACTTCTTTACTCATGTAATCATCCACCGTGCCACCCCAGTCCTGATGGTAACTCGCTGCATACACCACTTTTAAACAATCCCTGTTGGACAATACACCAACCAGTTTTCCTGTTTTATCCACTACAGGCGCACCGGATATCCTTTCAGTCAGTAGCGTTTCTACCGCCGAATGTATGTCATCCGACGGTGAAACGGTAATTAGAACTCGCGCCATATAGTCATTGACTACGGGAATGCCACTCATGATTCTTTCCTCCGGCACAGACAATTCGCGCTACCACCACAGCTTCCTTTAAGTGGACAGCGGCCAAAAATTACACCAACGGCAAGTCCAAGCACAGCCAGTACAAATATCGCCGCGGTAAACAAGATTGTAGTCATGCAGAAAATCCCGTGCTGTTCACAATTAACTGTTCAAATTCCGATGTCATCGTGGAGCGATACCCGGCACCGTCTCTTTGTAGAAAAAATGCCGCCATGGAATTTCGCTGTGCATGACGATACCCTTCCTCCAAACCCATAACCAACAAAGCCGTGGCCCAGGCATCGGCTTGCATGGCAGTATCGGCAACTACACTCACCGAGGCTAAATTGTGGTCAATCGGTTTGCCTGCGCGCGGATCGATTACATGCGAATATCGAATTCCATTTCGCATGAAGTAATTTACGTAATCTCCTGATGTTGCAACAGATTTTTCACCTATGCGGATAGTAGTAAGAACGCTGTCCGTTGGATTTTCCAAGCCGACGCGCCACTCTGCACCTTCGGGGCCTGACCCACGGGCGCGAATCTCGCCGCCAATCTCGATCAAATAGTCAGCGATTCCAGTTTGCTCCAGCAGCGTCGCCACACCATCTATCGCATCACCTTTGGCAATCCCGTTTAAGTCCAGCATCGCCTGAGGATTATCCTTTCTTATATATCCAGGTTTCAACTCTATATTGGCATCGTGTACGCTCGCCAGCACTTGCGTCGGTGGCGTTTTTGAAACATCAGCAACGAAACTTGGCTTGGCACCAAAACCCCAGTGGTTAACCAACGAACCGGAAGCGGGATTGAACGCACCACGACTTTGCCTTTGCACCTTTAATGCGGTCTCAGCAACGCGCGCCGTATCAGTTAATATGGGCTGCCAATCGGTACTTGTCGAAGCGTTAAACAAAGAGAGTTCGCTATCGCTTCGATAAGTCGACATTAAGGACTCAGTGTTCCTGAACACCTGTTCGATAGCGCGTTTAAGTTTCGGCAAGTAAAGACCGTCCGGCACGTGATGAGTTTGAACCTTGAAACGTGTACCCATTGTCGGACCAGTCAGTATTGGAATCTCCGCCCTGCCCCATCTGGGCAAAAATGACGATAGAACCAAAGCCCCGGACAATTGTAACACCCGTCGTCTTTTCCAATTTACATTCATCGATCATTGACTCCCAAAATCATCGTAGTAGATGGCGTCCGCATCAACACCAAGATCATCCAGCATCGCACGCACTGCTTTAACCATCAAAGGCGGCCCACACAAATAGTATTCACAATCCTCTGGTGCAGGATGGTTCGTCAAGTACTGATCGAATATGACTTTATGGATGAATCCCATCTGACCCTGCCAATTGTCTTCCGCTTCGGGTTCGGACAACGCGACATGCCAGTCGAAGTTTTCATGTTCGGATTGAAGCCGTTCAAAATCATCGTCATAGTAAAGTTCACGCTTGGAACGTGCGCCATACCAATAACTGATCTTGCGCTTGGAGTTTTGCTTTTCCAACAAATCCCGAATCTGTGCATATAACGGCGCCATGCCAACGCCGCCACCGATAAAAATCGCTTCCTTGTCAGTCGGCTCGACGAAAAATAGCCCATAAGGCCCGGTTACTTCAACTTGGTCACCGGGCTTCAGAGAGAACAACCAACTCGATACTACTCCAGGCGGAACATCCTTGCTGCTTGGTGGTGGCAAAGCAATACGCACATTGAGCCGGATAACACCCTTATCCCGCGGTTTATTCGCCATGGAATAGGCACGGACAACCGGTATGGCACTACCCGCTTTTAGTGACCATAGTTTGGATTTATCCCACACATCTTTGTATTTTTCATCAATGTTAAGTTGGGAATAACTGAGTTGATAAGGTGAACATGTCACCTGCACGAAACTACCGGCACGAAAATCGAAATCTTCACCCGCGGGCAACTTAAGGACAATCTCACTAATTAAGGTAGCCAGGTTACACACACTTTTAACCGTGCATTGCCAGGTCTTTATGCCGAAATAAATATCATCCACTTCGACATTCATTGAACTCAATATCGGTACCTGACACGCGAGCCGCACACCTTTCGCGGTTTCAGCTCGCGACAGCAAGGCTATTTCCTGGGGGCCGGGATCGCCACCACCCTCGATTACACGTGCCTTACACAGGCCACAGGTGCCTGCCCCACCACAGGCGCTTGGTAGTTGCACATCTGCGCGCGTGAGCACATCGAGGAGCTTCTGACCAATGGCCGCGGTAACTGTCGTGCGACCGTTGACATCAATACTGCATTCCCCGGAAGGTACCAGTAAGCGTCTTGCACCCAGCACAAACAGCGTCAGTACTAAAACAATGACGGTAAAGGAAGCAACGCCGAGAATGATTTCAGTCATGCCCTAGCCCAACCCTGAAAAACCCATGAAACCCAGGGACAACAAACCGGCAATCACGAAAGTGATGCCCAGTCCTTGCAAGCCCTCGGGGATGTCCGCGTACTTGATGCGTTCGCGAATAGCCGCCAACATGACAATGGCCAGCGCCCAACCGATGCCCGTACCGAAACCGTACACGACGCTTTCGATAAACGTGTAAGACCGTTCCACCATAAACAGACTGCCACCCAAAATGGCGCAGTTAACCGTAATCAACGGCAGGAAGATGCCCATTGCGCGGTGTAACTTCGGCACATGGAACTCAAGCGTCATCTCTAAAACCTGCACCATGGCCGCGATCACACCGATAAATGCAATCAAACTGAGAAAAGAAAGATCAATCTGTTCAAGCCCCGCCCATGCCAGTGCGCCCGGTGCCAGCAGGTAAACATATATCAGATTGTTAACCGGTACGGTCACCGTTTGTACGGCGGTCATGGCAATCCCGACTCCAAACGAAGTCTCGACCCGCTTTGATACGGCCAAAAACGTGCACATGCCAAGAAAAAAGGACAAAGCCAAATTCTCGACAAATACCGAACGCATAAATAAGTCGAATAAACCGGTCATGTTTTTTCAACCTCGGTTTCGACGCGAATACGAAACGCCGGTTTCTCGACTTGCTGTGGACGCTTACGCCGGATGAACCAGATAATTCCGGCAATGATAAAAAAGGCGCTCGGTGGTAACAACAACAAATGTAAAGGTTCGAAACCACCACCCTGAGAAGTGGGAATCAATATCTGCATACCGAACAAACTGCCGCGGCCAAAGAATTCGCGAATGGCTCCCACGATCATCAAGATCAATCCGTAACCAAGACCGTTACCAATACCATCCAGGATGCTGGCGAACACGCCGTTGCGCATGGCGAATCCTTCGGCACGACCCAGCACAATACAGTTTGTAACGATGAGACCGACAAATACGGACAGTCGTTTGCCGATCTCAAACATATAAGCCTTGAGTACAAGATCGACAATGATAACCAATGAAGCAATGATCGTAATTTGCACAATGATACGAATAGAGTGCGGCAAATGTTTACGGAGTAAACTCACCGAAGCACCGGACAACGCCAACACACAGGTTACGGCGACAGTCATGACCAGGGCCGTATCCAGAGAAGTGGTAACCGCTAGCGCGGAGCAAATACCCAGAATCTGCAAAGTAACCGGATTTTCGTCGACGAGTGGCGTACTGAGTGCCTTCCAATATTTCGCGGTCATTGTTTAACCCTCGCCTTGGCGCACACGATTAAGATATGGTCCAAAACCAAAATCACTCAACCAGAATCGAATCAGACCGTTAACGCCCATGCTTGTACGGGTGGCCCCGGAGATGCCGGCGACTTGATCAGAACTGTCACCACCTCTGCCACCAACACCAATGCTCACTGCTCCCGTATCGTCGAATGCCTGTTTACCCGGCCATAGCGCCTCCCATTCCGGTTCTTGAATACGACTGCCGAGACCAGGAGTCTCGCCTTGTTCATAGAACTTGAGTGCAAGAATTTCATTCGCATCCGCCGCTAAGGCCAAATAACCATACAACGCGGATTGATAACCAATACCCCGCACCGGCAAAATAACCACGGCGATATTTCCATCTGATTTCCGACCAAGATAGACGACCGCATGCTGTGCACGGCGTTTGATACCCGCGACGTCTTGCTCCGGTGGAATCACAACACTTTGTTTTGGATCATTCGCTGCCTTGCGCGCATCGAAGGTTGCGGCATCAATGGTGTCTGCATAGCCACCACCCGCGAGATCGACTACCCGTGCTTCGATGTCTTCAGGCGTAATATCTCCAGTCACATCCCTGAGCGCATCCAGAATCGACTGCAGTCGTGCCATGCGTTCCGCCTCCAGGTTTGCCAGATAGTGCGGGCGTAACGTAACCGCGGTGACCGATACTAAAAGCGCACACACAAGAGCTACTCCCAACGCAATCCGCAGTGACTTTATCGGGCTTTCAGTTATCGTGTTATCGTCCATGACCTACCCTGTTACCCGCACCATAGCCCACGCCATAACCTTGGGCCCTTCGTCGAATGTTGAACCACATCACCACATGATCGATCAGCGGTGCCAACATCGATGCCAACAGTAAAACTGGAATGACACCATCCGGATGCGATGGATTTGCTACACGTAAAAAAACCACCAACGCACCAATCAGCAGTCCTTGTACCCAACGACCCGTATTCGTTGCCGCCGAACTGGCCGGATCGGTCGCGACAAAAACGGCACCGAAGGCAAAGCCACCTAATACCACATGCCAATACCAGGACATGTCCAGGATTCCCCCGCCCATCATGTTGCACAGCGTTGCCACCAATACCACGCCAATGACCTGCCCCGCCAAAAGACGCCAGGAAGCTATACCGCCATAAACCAAAACCACGCCTCCGATAATTATGGCCAGTACTGAAGTCGTACCTATCAAACCCGGGGCATTACCCAAAAACGCACCCCACCAATCGACACCTGACCACACCAGGCTACCCGCGCCTTCTTGATGATAACTCGCGAGCAATCGTGTGCCCGCATAACCACTAATGCCGGACCAGATGGGGTGATCGGTCAACGCGGTCGGGAACGACACCTGTAAAATCGCCGCGCCCACCAATGCCGGATTCAAAAACGACTTACCTTCGCCACCAAATATTGCCTTCGCAAAGACAATGGCGAATGACATGCCAAACACGATATGAAATAAGTGAACACCAGGCGGCATTAACATCGTGAACAATAACGCGGTGTAAACGATACCAATATCGAAACGACGCTCGCGGCCTGCCGCGAATATGCGCTCCCAGACACCCGCGGCAAGAATCGCCATAGCAAAAACCGGCAACACATGAACCAGACCCGCCGCGACCATGTCGTAAATACCCGGTTCGGCGTATTTGGCACCCAACGATTGAATAATCCCGTCGCGCCAATCGCCGGCACTTTGTCCATCGTTTACATCGAGTGCGAGAAGGTATTGATAACCCGTGTTGACGACCGCTGCGATCAACACCGGTGCGATAGCGAGTAATCGCAACATATGAATTCGGGCCATACTGTTAACCGCACGTATGTGGGGAGCCACATCAGTCACTAATGTTGTGTTGATACACCCTCCTTGTACATTTGATCGAGTACGTCGCGTAACAAAGAGCCGTAATCCGCCTTGGAAGCACAAACATAACTGAGCAGGGCCAGGTCTTCTTCTACCAACTCCAGCGCACCGAGATCGCGAGCTCGTTCGATGTCACCGACCAACAACGCACGCAACAAAGGCACTGCAAGCACGCCCGGCGGCGCGACTTGATCAAGACCGCTAACCGGAACAAGTGGTCCTGCTTCACCACCGAGCGAGGTATCGAATAACGATTTTCCCGAACCATTTTGGTTTTTTGAATTTGCTTCAAATATTGCCGTTACCTGGTTATGCCGCTGCCCGAGATAAGCTTCGTCACCAGCAGCCTTATGGCCGCAAAGGGGTGAACCGGAAATGATTCGCACCGGTTCTTCAATAAGTTCACCAGCGACGACATCATCGATAGCGGCGCCCAGCGGCACGGTCAGCAAGCGTGGATTTTTTACTGCCGGACCCGCCAGCGATATAACCCGGTCGAACCACGGCTTACCCGTTTGTATTAGATGCCCAAGCGAAATCACATCTTGATAACCAACATGCCAGACTGCTTTTCCATCAAAAGTTATCGGGCATAACGCATGAATATGCGTGCCTGGGAGACCGGCCGGGTGCGGCCCATCAAACTCCGTGACAATCGCGCTTTGAGATCCGTTAAAGTCAATCTTGGCAGCCGCGGACTTACACAAAAACACCGGCGCATTTACCAGAATGTTTAGTGCGTTAATCCCAAGAGTAAATTCATTGGAAAATTTCGAGATTACAACGGCAGGGTCCGGCGCCAGCGGGTGCGTATCAATCGCGGTGACCAGTAACGCTTTAGGTTGTGCATCAGGATGCGGCACATGTCCGAACGGCCGGGAGCGCAATGCCGTCCATAAACCGGATTGCAACATTAAACGGCGAACACTATCGCGATCGGACTCTGCGGGAATATCAAGCTGTAGGGTGTTGTCAGCACCATCTTGTGCAATTTTCAGTGACACCAGAGCGCGTCTGGCTCCACGCCGTAATGCGGCGATAGTCCCGCTTACCGGGGAGGTAAACAAGATATCCGGTTGACGGCGGTCACGTAACACGGATTCACCCGCTTTAACCGAATCACCTTCATCAACCAGAACCTCAAAACGGGTTCCCGGAAAATCGCGACCCAAAACTGCCGAGCTATCAGATGACTTTGCACCCGCTATCACGCCATCAGGTTCGGTGCTAAACAAGAGATCCAGCCCGCTTTTGATATTCACCTTTACAGGTTTTTCGGTGTTCTGGTTTTGAGAGTTCACACTAATTCGCGATATATCCGCTACACTGTATAACTGCTAGGATGTAACTATATGGCATCGGTATTACTGATCTAGATCAAAGATCGTGAGTGACGTTTCGCCTGCGATACCAAATAAATATGCAGGAATCCCGAACGGTCCACTCGGTAAGTGCGAAACTTGACCCCGGGCAATAAAACATTGCTTTAATGTGCTAATCATCCATTCATGGACGTTTTTATCGACTTGTTAGCGTTGTTAATCTTGACCCGTGTGCTGGGTGAAGCCGCCGAACGCCTCAGACAACCCGCATCGGCCGGTGAAATCCTCGCAGGCGTGTTACTCGCCCTGCTCGCCCTCAACTATGGTGATGTCATTCCATTCGCGGTCGAACTCGTTAACAGCAAGATTCTGATATACACCGCCGACATCGGTATTTTTTGCCTGGTCTTCCTTGCCGGAATCGAGACCGAACCAAAAGAGATCGTGAAACACTTTGGCGAATCCTTCGTTGTTGCAGCCGGTGGTATCGTGGTTCCCCTTCTTGCTGGTTTTGCACTGGCATGGTCATTCCTGCCCGAATCGGATCATCGACAATCCCTGGCTTTATTGACCGGCATTGTGATGTCGATCACCGCCGTCCCGGCAACCGCCAAGATACTCCAGGAATTTAATCTAATTCATACGCGTCTTGGACAGGTCATCATGGGCGCAGCGCTGTTCGACGATGTAATAGGCTTGTTTCTGCTCGCCGTTTTGCTCGCCTTGATCGACACGGGAAATGTTCCGGATGTCGTGACCTTTGGCCTGCTTGTGGCAAAGGTGTTCGCCTTCTTTGCCATTACGATATTGCTGGGCGTGCATGTTTACCCACGTGTGAGTCGTGGACTTAATACCATGCAAGCCACGTCGCTGGAATTCAGCGCTCTTGCCATGGTCGGTTTGGCCTATGGTCTGCTCGCGGAAAGTCTGGGTATGCACTGGATACTTGGTGCGTTCATGGCGGGATTGTTCTTCGAACGACCACGCGTCGGTGTACGATCCTACAACGAAGTAAGATTAATATTTACGGCGGTAACTCACGGTATGCTGGCACCGCTATTCTTCGCTTCGATCGGACTGCGTTTTGACCCTAATGCACTGATTAGCATTCCGTTTTTTCTTGCCTTACTTCTTTTGATTGCTTTTGTCGGAAAAATTGCCGGTTGTGGCATTCCCGCACTCCTGGTTGGCCTGCCGCGCAGAGACGCCCTTGCCGTTGGTATCGGCATGAGCACGCGTGGCGCGGTTGGTTTTGTAGTATTGAGTATTGCTTACAACGCAGGCCTATTCGAAATGGCCGACCATACACACCCGATTACCACGCATCTGTTTTCCGGTCTTGTTTTGATGGCGGTGCTTACGACGATGCTGGCGCCTGCCTTATTACGTTGGTTACAGCCTAAAGGTTAAGAGGATACTCTAAGTTTTTATGAAATATTGTTTGTGCAAGATATTCTATTTATCCAACCCAATCATACTACGCAGTTCGCCCATTTTGATCATGGGTTCATCGGTGCCAAACCAGGGAACGCCTTCATAACTAAAGTAGCTATACTCCTCAAGCAGCGCATAAGCGCGTTTCGCGAATAGCCCGTCGGGGTCACTGCGAATGGCGGCTTCCAGCAGGAATTCCATTTGTGGCACGGTGGGATTAGGATTAATCGTACGCAGTTCGATGATCGACAAAAGGTAATACGCTTCAGCCAACAGTTCATTGGGTATGCCGGTTGTAACTCCTCGTTGATCCACCAGACGACGTAACATGCTGGCCGCCAATAAATCGTGAACAATTCGTTCGCGTCCCGCCGGTGCTGCACTCATGTGGGTAGCTTTGTTAAACAATTCCCTCGCCCGCGCCACGGAAGGCGTGGCGGACATTTCCTCTTCCAGACTATCCATGCTTTTGCGCCATGCTTCGGCATGACGGTTCATATAGAAAGGTAAATCCGGACGTACCTGGAGCTTATCCAGCATTGTTCGAATCGGAACAAAATCCCGTTTTACCGAAATACTGATATCGATAAAATCGACTAAAGTGCCGTCAATATCCAGATCAATCGGCGTTACGTCATTATCCACGACCACCTCTTCCAGGATTTTTAAAGCACCATCAAATTGCCGTGTCGCTACATAGAGTTGAGCAACATCGCGTCTGTCCATGGTATCGACATTAATTCGAGCCATTAACCGTTGCCCGAACGGAAAACTCGCCGCGCTCGGCAAACGCGAATGACAGGCAACACAGTTTTGCGTCAAGTCCATTAACAAAAACAAAGCATCCTGCGGTCGTTCGTTGCGAAAAGCCTGGTCGACTTGCTTTACCGTCGCATCAAATGATCGCGCGATAGATTTAAACTCGGCGTCTCTGCCTTTAGCATGTTCATCGAGACGATCGGATGATTCCACAAGTTGTTTCAACTTTTCTTCAAGAAGGGAAAAATTTGTCTTTGCGTCACCGCCTTGTCCCGCCAGACTTAAAGGCAATAAGTAAGACAAGGCATCGAATGCTTTGTGCATGGCCGGATAAGGCGTTTGATCCTGAGCGAGAACATTGTTGAAACCAAAAAAGAGGGTAACTAACACGAACATCTTGCTTCGTCCAAACAGGTCTATCATTCCATGCTCCTTTTATGAGTATCGGGTCGAAGTTCCAGTCGTCCGTTTATGCCGCGCCCGGCGCCGCCCAGGAATCCATCATCTGCAATCGTGCCGCCGCCAGTCGTTCCGACATAAGCTGAGTAAACAATTTTAGAATTCGATAGCCGAAAGCCTGATCTTCTTCGCAGTGTTGCAAGACTTTAGTTCCGTCGAACGCAATCACCTGAGTATCGGACTCAGCGCGGGCGGAGAATGACCACTTGTATGGCTTTATCAACCATGACCACCCGAGTAATTCACCCTCGCTCAACTCCTGTACGATTAATGGCGGACCATACAACGCGGGTACTTCCACCGACACTCTACCGGAGCACACGACATAGAAAGACTGCGCGGCATCATCTTGTTTGAACAACATATCGCCGCGCTTTAATTGCATTTCCTGACCATAGCTTGCGATGAGTTCGACATCATCATCGGGTAAATCCGCGAAAAATTGGGTTTTTCGAATAGTCGATTTAATATCTGGCATATTCAGTCTCCTGATCGAGAATCGATTCACACATCGAACTAGATGGACGCACGTAACGCCTCATCAATACGATGCAAAAGTTTACGGCTAAGAAAAGGCTTTTCAATAAAATCAAACGCGCCTTCACGCATAACCTCGACAGCGGTTTCAATATCTGAACCTGAGCTTAAAAATATTACCGGAACACCGGCATCACCATTGTGCAGACGCTGTAGCAATTGAGCAACCTCATTCTTCGGCAGATTGACTTCGACCACCACACAACCAGGCGGCGCAGGCCGGCCCGCTTTAAGCAAATCGTCAATGGAAGAATAGGCCTTGATATCCGCTTCGAGCCGGCTGCACAAGCGTACCAAACCTTCCCTTACAATGTTGTCTTGTTCGACAATGTGGATTGTCGGCTTCTTATTATTGCTTAACTCTGCTGCCACAACGATTTGCCTTACATCAATCTATTCTTCCCGAACGGGCGTCATTGGAGAATGTTCTCTCATGTAACCGGGTGATACCTTGACCTGGATCAGATTCCCTTCATCTTGTCTGATCCAGGATTCAAGGGTAGCGAGCAAATCGTCTTACTTAAATGAAGACAAGTAAACAGCAATTGTTAGTGCAGTGTCTCGTTAACCGCTTCGAGCATAAGGCGTTCAAGTTTTTCGGCATCGAGGATGTGCACCTGGCGTCGTTCGACATCGATAACCTGTTGCTCACGTAACTTGGAAATTACCCGGCAAACGGTTTCTACAGCCAACCCTAAATAATTCGCCATATCAGTACGCGACATCGGAATCGTAAACTCGTGTCCGCTAAAACCCTGCTCCTCGCATTGATGTGAAAGCCGTGAGATAAACCAGGCAAAGCGCTGCATTGCCGGTTTATTGGCAAGTTGAAAAACCAATTCCTGTTCGCGTTGACGCAATTCACTCAAACGGCACAACAGGGCGCGTTTTCCGTTATCGTCAAGAACTCCGTGTTTGAACAAGTCGTCAAAACGTATGGCAACAACTGAAGTGGTATCCAACGCCTGGGCGGTCGTTTGGCTGGTGCCATTCGCCATCGCATCGAATCCCACCACATCACCCACGAGGTAGAAGTCGATGATCTGCTGATCGCCGGTCTCAGAGATGGTGTAAGTTTTTACCGCACCCGCCTGAATGACATATAAGTCTTTAACCGCATCGCCCATTCTGAACAGATGTTGGCCACGACGATAGAGTTGGGTACGCTTCCCATTATTAGCCGAGAAACGATCTTGGGTCATACTTTCACTCAAGACTTGCGCTAATAATGGGTGGGTTGATTCGCTTCGACTCGTATTCGCTGTACGGGTTTGATTAAGCATGGTCTCGACCTCCTTTTGGTCTAAAATGTTGATGGTGAATCTAACACTTGGGAATAAACAGTACGCCAGCACGTACAAGGGAGAAATCCGGTATTTCCACAATGCCACTACGTAGTTATACGTAGTGGTGAAGCTGGATGCGTTTCGGAATCTATCGGGACCCATCTGCTGTTTAACTCAGCAGAGTGGTAAATTTCCTGGTTTTCTAAGTCGCGACCGACTTGAGTTTGTTATCGGGACTATTATCGGTTTTGTGAGTGAGATTTGTAGTGAGCTGTTTAAGTTCTGGCTCGGTTAGCGTTTCTTTGCGCAACAACTGTTCAGCGCAACGATTCAATACCTCACGATTACGTTTGAGAATTTCCGTAGCGGTGATAAAGCTGTGCTTTACGATTGCACGTATCGAATCGTCTATCTGTCGTGCGGTCTCCTCACTGAATTCACGTTCGTGGGGCATCATCGGTTGGTCGAGATAAGTATTTTGCGGAGATTCATACGTGACATAACCCAGGTTTTCATCCATGCCGTAACGCGTCA
>Ga0224508_10002694_pt1 | contig 14959 bp, 17 predicted proteins | sample SF_Jan12_sed_USG_4_FD_170157 | JGI IMG/M metagenome (GOLD analysis project Ga0224508, IMG submission 170157) | Sediment microbial communities from San Francisco Bay, California, United States - SF_Jan12_sed_USGS_21 | ecosystem: Environmental > Aquatic > Marine > Sediment | place: USA... | reverse complement strand
AGACATGACGTTTACGCTTGGTATTCGTAACCTGACTGATGAGGATCCGCCGTATGTCACCGCTTACGATGACATGAACACGCTCCAATTCAGCTACGACACCCAGGGTCGTTACATCTACGGAAGAGCGTCCGTTAGTTTCTAAGACACCTTTTCGTTTGAAGAAAAAAGAGACCTCCAGGGGAAACCCTGGGGGTCTTCTTGACTCTAAGCAGTAATCACGTTCAAGACTGTCCAATGAAAATACTACTGTTGATACTAATCTCGTTCTTGTTCGCTCGGCCCGCATTGGCAGATGAAGATGCGTTGGCCAAGTGCAGGCAAATAGAGGACATCGAAGCGCGGGTCGCCTGTTACGACGAGTTCGTAGATGCGCGTTACAAGATGGGTTCGGGTGATCGCGTAGAAACGCGTGCAACGGCGGTTCCCGATGCGCAATCCCTTTTTGGCACGAACGATGCTGACGCCAAACGCATTGTCGAGACATCACTGGCAATCGAACAAATTGACCAGATCGAAGCCGTCGTTACCGAAGTTCGAAAATCAGCGACCCGTAAACTGGTCGTGACACTCGACAACGGTCAAGTCTGGCGACAGCTTGATAGTCAGCCGATGCGTCTCAAAAGTGGCGAATCCGTGATTGTGCGCAAGGCCAGCCTGGGTTCATTCCTCATGGAGAAACAGTCCGGCAGCCGCAGCATTCGTGTGAAGCGCGCGAACTAACGCAGACTTGACTCGAGTGACTGCAGTTTCCTGGTGTACCCGGAAACCAGCTGTGCGTTTTCGGCGGTATCCCTGGCCTTCCTGTAATCTGCGGCCGCGAGGTCGAATTCTTTCATCTGGTAGTGAACGAGTCCCCGCAGGAAATAGAACTGATGCTCGTCCTCTTTCAGTTTGATCGCCTCTGCCAGGTAGGCCATGGCATCCTCAAACCGTCCGTCCTGGTAGGCAGTTTGTGCCTGGTAGTAATGGTAATAGGGATGATGATCCCTGTAATACGCCACTTTCTTCGCATAGTGAGCGGCTTCTTCCTCACGCCCAAGATAATTCAGGGCGCTTGTCATGTTCACCAGCGCCGATTTGTTGGAAGGTTGGATTGAGAGCGCTTGCTGATAGGCCTGGGCCGCCATGTTGTGGTGTCCATTGCGTGAATACATGACACCCAGGTTTACCCATATCCCGGCGATGGCAGGATCCGTCTCGATTCCCTTCTTGAGATATCGAAATGCTTCTCTTGACTCCCCTGCCTGCATCGACTCGACGGCCACATTGCTGAAATACAGTGCAATGGCGTAGTTATCGTCCACTCTTTTTGTGTCGTAGTTGCCGTTGTATTCAGCGGTATTGAAATCCACGACGTAGTCGCCCGCGAAGTTGATGTCTCTCCTCACCCCCCTAACCCGGACGTTGATGTGGTTGTTCAGCAAAACCAGTTCACCATCCGCCCTGAAACTCGGCGGGATGTCCACCATCTGGAACGTCACATCCAGGTCAGCCTCACGAGCAAGCGCGGCGAACAGAATTGAGAACGAGAGGCAGTTTCCCTGGCGAGTTTCGAACGTCTCTATCGCCGTATGCGTGCGATCTGCGTCATAGTCCAACGTCAACAGTCCATCGTCGATCATGCCGCCGACCAGCTTTCTCAGCCTTGATCGTGCTTGTGGATCCCCTTTCACCTTGGAAGCGACGTAGCGACGCAAGTCATCGTTGAGCGCTATGACTCCGTCTGTCCTGATGTCCGACACTTCGACGTCCTCACCGAACAACACTCGCCCGGACAACAAGTCAGCGCTTGCCTCAGGAGTGCTGACCACAAGGGGTGTGCAGGCAGCGAGCCAGATACAAATTAGTACGAACGAGTGCGTGTATTTCATCGAGGCATTTTTGCAACGGTTGGCAATTCGGAGCACGTTTAATGAGACCAACATAGCAAGCTGCAAATTCCGTTTTTCGATTATTGACGCACAACCCGTGCGTTCTTTGGCAATCGCTTGACTTGCAGGACGCCGACTGGACACTGAGATAAGCATCGAATTTCGGGGGACACGATGCGTCTCAGGCTCCAAATGATTCTGGCAGTGGTATTAACGACGATTACGTCGACCGGCGCATACGGCCAGGCGATGTACTCATTCGACACCACCGAGGACTTTTTCGCACCCGCCGCCTACTGGTCCGCCTGGCAAGACACGCTGGACCGACATCATCTCGAACGTGAAGCCATTCACCGGTGCCTGGGCGACGAGGAGACCTGCTCGCGGCGGCTCAAGGGTCTTCGACATATTCTGCTGAAGGGCGCCGGCCTTGAGCGCGAACAGCAGATTCGCCTGGTAAACCGCTACATCAACAAGCACCACTATAAGGATGACCGCGTGAGTTCGCGCTCCACGGCCGGCAACCAGTGGGAGACCCTGACAGAGTTTCTCCATGGTGGCGGTGACTGTGAGGATTTCGCGGTCGCGAAGTACTTTTTGTTACGAGAGTTTGGCATTGACGCTGAGAACATGCGCATTGTCATCGGGAAAGAATCGCAGCGTGCCACCCATCACGCGATGCTCGCAATCAGGTTTGACGAAGACGTCTGGCTGCTTGAGAACGACAACACGATACATCGAAACGGCTACCAGGATATCAATCGCTTCGTCTATGCGATTAACGAGCAGGGGATTTGGGACCACGAGAGAAGGGATAAACAACAGAAGAGGAAGTGAAAATGAAAAAGCTAGTGCTAGTTTGTGTTTGTGGCGGTTTTCTGTCGGCGGCAGCTGTGGCGGCTGACCCGTATGAAGAGTGGCTGACAAAGCAGAGTCAACGCGGGACCGAAATCGAACTCATTCGCGTTGCCAGTGAGAAACCTCTGGCCGCTACCGAGGAGACGGACCCGGAAGTCGCGGACATCCTGAAGGAAGTTGAGGCGATCGACGCAGAAGCTGACGATCACGAGGCCATCGAAGACGCCTCATAGCAAGCCAACAGTCCGGTCGACCTAGTGGGCCGTTTGGTGAATTAGGTGACACTCAGTCTGTTTGAGGGCATCGCCAGCAAGGCGCGGGGCGCCGCGAATGGCCGGGTCCTTGGCAAGCATCGCAACGCGGCTGGCGATGCCCTCAAACAGACCCGCGGGGCGTGCCGGACAGGCGGCATGCCGGCGTTACCTAATTCACCAAACGGCCCACTAAATCACCTGCTTATTGAAGGCTGATTCGAGGTGCATCCGCAGCGCCGCGGTACCCGTCTTACGTTGCCGTTGCCGCGGGCTGATCACGATCACTTCCCTGCCAGCCGACTCAATATCGGGTGTCAGGTCGACCAGGCGACCCGCACGCAGGTAAGGCTCACACAAATACTGAGGCAGTCGCGCAATACCGAGCCCGGCAAGCGTTGCCTCGCGCGCCTCGAGTAGACCTGACACTGTGTATTTTGCGTTGACCGTTACAGTCGTTACTTTATCGTCGCGGCCGAAACGCCAGGAGTGCGTTTCACGATCCATTGCCTCGACTATGCAATCGTGCGCTTCGAAATCAAACGGTGAGCGAACGGGTTCGTGCTGCGATGCATATTCGGTGCTCGCGAAAACAGACTGACGAACGTAGGCGATCGTGTTGGTCCATCCGCCGACGATAGTTGCAGGTGCAAGTGCAATGCCGATATCGACGGCCTCAATGGCTTCTTCTGTCCACACAGTGACGGGCTTGCGCTCGATCAGGAGACCGGGGTTGTCGGCTTCGAAACTCCTGAGCCGCGGCTCGAGATAACGATCGATAATATCGGGGGGCGCACCGACAACGACGGGGGCCTTGTTCGCGATAATGGCGCCTATCGTCGCCAGGGACAGCGCGTTTTGCGCCGATTCCAGCAATATCTCGCATTGCTCGAGGCAACGCTGGCCGGCGTCTGTCACGGCTATATGCTTTGGCGTTCTATCGAGGAGCTTCACGCCGAGATTGCGTTCTAATGAACCAAGCCGGCGGCTGACCGTCGTGCGCTCCATTCCCAGGTCGGCAGCGCATCGTGATATGCCACCTGTCTGCACGATCTTTGCGAACAACGCCAGATCCGCTACCTGTTTTAACTCACCTTGCATGCCATGCCCCTTCGGAGAAAAATCAATCGTCTCTAGTTAGGAGTCCTGAAATACGATTTTGGTTGTTGCGTTTCGTGCGTTAACGCATCGGTCGGCGCGCGTATCGTGCGCATTGTGAATCGTTGCAATTTGGTAACAATGTAGAGGGAACCTGTTCCTGTTTTATGCGGTCAGAGCTTTTGCAGTTGCGGATTTCCGCAAAGGGGAGACTGTGGGGATGAAACGGCGTGGACCGGAATTGGATAGATACGACGTAGCGATACTGTCGGCGTTACTGGTGAACACTCGGCTGACAACAGTTGAACTTGCACAGAAGGTTCACCTGTCGCGCACCGCTGTGTCACGACGTATTGCTGCTCTCAGGAGAATGAATGTCCTGAATGATTCGGCCGATGTTCTAAACTACGAGTCGATGGGTTTCAAAGTGCGCGCGAGCGTCGAGATTTCGGCGCCCGGCCAGGCGACGAAGGTCATCAAGCCAAAACTCCTGGAGCGCCCCGAGGTACTCAGTGTTGCCGTTATGGCTGGCGATGGCCTGCTCTGCCTCGATGTCATTGCTATCGACATGGATCACCTGCACAGCTTCATCAACTCGGTGCAGCAGAATGGCGATACAACGACCAAAGTCATCTTCGCCGAGGAGAAGTCCCAGTTGACGCTCGTCGAGCGTATGCGCAAGCTCAGCGAAGAGTCGATCGGCGACCTCGTTCGCGTATAGGCCTGCTATCCTCCCGGCATGTCAGATGCCGATGTCCTCATCATTGGTGGCGGTGCCGCCGGTCTCATGTGTGCGATAACCGCGAGCCAGCGCGACCGCGATGTCATCGTACTGGAGGGATCGAACCGAATCGGCAAGAAGATCCTGATGTCCGGTGGCGGCCGCTGTAATTTCACGAACCTCTACTGCGAGCCTGCAAACTTCCTGTCGCATAACCCCCACTTCTGCAAATCCGCCCTTTCTCGCTATACCCAGCACGACTTCATCGCGCTCGTGGAAAAACACGGTATCGCGTATCACGAGAAGACAGCCGGCCAGCTTTTCTGTGACGAGTCGTCGAAGGATATCGTCGCGATGCTGCAGCGCGAGTGCGACAACGCCGGCGTGCGTATCGTCACGCAGTGCGAGATTCGAAACGTCTCACATAATAATGAGTACGAAGTCGAGTGCGACGAGGGCCCGTTCTCGTCCCCGTCACTTGTCGTCGCCTCGGGTGGGCTGTCGATCCCGAAGATGGGCGCATCGGGCCTGGGGTACGAGATCGCCCGGCAATTCGGGCTCAACGTGTTCGACACCAACGCCGGACTCGTGCCCTTTACGTTTACAGGGGCAATGCACGAACTGACCGGACGCCTGTCTGGCGTGAGCGTATCGATAACCGCTACGGCGAACGGGACCTCATTCAGCGAAGACATGCTCTTCACCCATCGCGGCCTGAGCGGGCCCGCCATGCTCCAGGTATCGAGTTTCTGGCGCCCCGGTGACACAGTGGAGATCGACCTGCTGCCCGGTCTCGATGCCGGCGACGTCCTGGTCGGCGCCAAGACGGAGCAACCGCGTGCCCTGCTGCGCACGGTACTCGCCGGCCACCTGCCTCGTGCCCTTGTAAACGAACTGCAGGACGCATGGTGGCCCAGGCACGCCGAATCGCCGCTGGCCGAGATCGGTAACGACGCCCTGCTCCAACTCGGCAATTCGCTGAATCACTGGATCGTAAAGCCCGCCGCGACAGAGGGGTACCGCACGGCCGAAGTGACGCTGGGCGGCGTTGATACCGACGAGTTGTCCTCGAAAACCATGGAAGCACGCCGCCAGCCTGGCCTGTATTTCATTGGTGAGGTCGTCGACGTAACGGGCCACCTCGGCGGCTTCAATTTCCAGTGGGCCTGGTCGTCCGGCCATGCTGCCGGCCTCGCCGTCTGATTTGCTAACGATTTCGCGCTACGCTGCATCCAAATGATATGGCGGCAGTTATAGAGATCGGTGGCCACCCGCCGACACAGACAGATTTTCATCGTGCGATCCGGCAGCGCTCCGACCGCTGGTATTCGGCATGCCTGAAAATCACGCGTAACCCGGACCTCGCTGCCGATGCTGTACAGGATGCGCTGCTAAACGCCTGGAGAAAGCGCGACCAGTTCAGCAATTCGTCCAGGCTCGACACCTGGATTCACCGCATCGCCATCAACGCGGCACTGAACCTGCTGCGAAAATCCCGGCCCGGCGTCTTCGAAGCGCTCGAAACCGATGTTGAAGACGACTCGGACAAGCCGGACCAGGTCCTGCAGGACCATGAGCTGGAAAGCGACCTCGCCTCAGCCCTCGCCCGACTCACCGAGGTGGAGCGCGTGTGTTTCGTACTGAAGCACCTCGAGCAATGGCGCGTCCGCGAGATCTCCGAGGAAATCGGCACGAACGAGGGCCGCGTAAAACAAGCCGTGTTTCGCGCTGTTCACAAACTGCGCGTGGACATGCAACACCTGAAGAGAACCGAATCATGAACGACCAAATTGACGACCTGATTGCCGCTCACCGCGACGAGATTCACTCTCCGCCACCTGCCACCATGCAACGCTGGCACGATGCGATCGACGACGCAGCGACCAGTGAGCAAACTGCGGCACGGCCTGCGAACACGTCCTTTCACCCGGGTTCGTTCGTCATGGGTTTGGCAATTGCCGCGACCCTCGCCCTCGGCATCGCGATCGGCTTTCTCATGGCAGGAAGCGAAACGGAGGCACCAGCTACGATTGCCATCGCGGACACGCCGTCTGCCCCCATGCCCGGTGCCTTGTCTCGCGGCTTGCAGGTCCACTTTCGCGATAGCCGTGACCAGATCCTGAACCTGCCAGATGCGGACGACCCGACCCTGCTGGTCCTGCGCATCATCGAGCAAAACCGCCTGTTCGAGAATGCCGCGATAAACAGTGACGCACCAAAACTTGCCCGAGTGTTGCGCGCTTTCGAACCCATATTGCTGCAACTCGCTGCCGACGATCTCGCGCCCGAGGATGCGCAGGCTCTGCAGGCCCAGCTCGCGTTCGAACTGAACGTGATGCTAACCAAACTCAACGTTGAGTCATCAGATGATTCACACACCACATGATTTGAGGATGACCGCATGAACAATTCATTCAAACTGGCCATGGTCGCCACACTCCTGCTGCTGACGACAAGCAGCCTCGCCCAGACCGACGACGAAGACTTTCGCATGACCGCGCTCGAGGCGCTGATTGCCGCGCCGCCCGAGCGAGCCCTGCCGATCGTTGAAAAGGTACTCGCCGGAAATCACAGCACCGACCTCAAGGAACGGGCTCTGTTCATCCTGAGCCAGATGGAGACGCCCGAATCGCAGGCGCAGCTGCTCGCGTTCGCCAATGACAGCCAGGGCGGGCTCCAGACCGAAGCCATCCGGATGATCGGTATTGGTGGGGACAAGGAGGCACTCGCCAGCCTGGGTCAGCTCTACCGCGGAGGCGATGCCAACGTCAGGGAAGCAGTGCTCGAGGCCTACCTGATTGCCGACGATGCCGCAGCGATCTTTGAGATTGCAGCAAACACGGATGACGAGGAGGAATTCGAGGACGCCGTCGAGATGCTCGGCGCCATGGGCGCGAACGAACAGCTACGTGAACTGCGTGGTCGCAACGGGCTGTCCGAGTCCCTGATCCTGGCGCTCGCCATATCGGGTGACGCGGAAGCCGTAAACGACCTCGTAAGCATCTATCAGGATGCAGAAACCGAGGAGATCAAGGACTCGGCACTCGAAGGCCTGATGATCGCCGGACACGACGAAGGCATGCTTCAGCTGTACCGGAGTGCCGGCGACGCCGCCGACAAACGCCAGATCCTCGAATACCTGGTCATGATGGACAACGAGGCTGTCTGGGACCTGATTGACAGCGCGTTGGAAGGATCGAACTGATGCGTCCCGCAAAGACTGTTGCACTCGCACTGTTGGGGCTCGCGCTGCTGTGGAGCGCGCCGTCACTGGGAGACTCGGACGGCTGGTACAAATGGCAGGTCGAAGACGCGACTTCAGAACTGTATGTCCTGAAGAAGGACGACCAGCCTGTAAGTATTCGGATGTTCAACCCGGACTGCCAGACCTGGGGTCACAAGGGTCAGGGAATCAGTGGCGAGATAACCGACATGGGAACGCTGTCGCTCGACGACAGCGTCACCATGCTCCTCGACATCGCCAGGTCGAGCGAGCTCGACAAGGACGTCCGCGAGGATGCCTTGTTCTGGCTGGCCCAGTCGAACTCGGATGCGGCCTACGTGTATATCAACCAGTTGCTGTTCGACAGCTAGGCGGACTTACACCAGGCCCTAGAAGAAGTAATCACCGAACATCTCGTACAGGTAGTCACTCCAGTGCTCAGGGATTTGTTCGGTGAGCTCCACCGATGCGGCGAAGTCCTTCTCGAAGACATCCTCGAGCAATGAACGTGCTACCGATGGCTCGGAGGTAGCGATGTTCAGCTCCTTGTTGAGATAGAAACTCCAGCGGTCCCAGTTTGCCGACCCCAGGCAAGCCCAGTCGTCATAGATGGCCGCCTTCGTGTGCGACATGCCAGGATAGATGAACACCCGCACGCCATTCCTGAGCAACGCATTGGCCGCAAGAGCGTTGTTGCGCGTGATCAGGCCGCGGTCGGTCTCGAGCGGAATAATGACTCGTACGTCGACGCCGCGTTTGCGGGCCCTGGCCAGTTCGTAAAGCATGACGTCGTCAGTGAAATACGGGTTCTGTACATACACGTACTTTTGCGCACGTTGAATGGCCTTGCGCTGCACCCGGAAAATCTCGGCACTCTCGGTCCGGGTATAGAGCGTGCGCACCGGGTAGCCGATGTCGTCCGCGACCGCGGTTTGCTTGCGCGTCGCCGCTCTCGCAAAAGCCAGGTCGCCCATGACCCCGGCATACGCCCATGCCTTGTCGAACTCGTACTGCAGCACATCGACAACCGGCCCCCGTAGCTCAATCATGAGATCGTGCCAGTCGTAGCGATACTCGCGAGCAATGTTCATACCACCCGTGAACGCGATTTGCCGGTCGATAATCGCCGTTTTTACATGATCGCCAGTGAACCACGGGTTCTGGGTCTGGCGTACATCGACCCTGGAACCCTCTTCGAGAAATTTACGGACACTTCCTGGCGCCTCATGGTCTTGCGGCAGGTTCTCCTGTTGCTCCACCGTCGAGATGATGGTGCCGAAACCGTCGAGCAGCACTTTCGTATCAATGCCCTCGTTGGAGCGGCGCTTGAGCATGTCGCCGACCGAAACCGCGAAGTCGTCGTTATCGAAGATATAGGTGCGCAGGGAGACGGATTCACGTGCTCCATTTACCGCGTCGGCGAATCGTGTGAAGAATTCTTCACCATCGATAATCAGGTCGACCGTGCCCCGCGTCGAGGGACGGGTCGTTTCGTCGAGGTACGCCTCCCACTCGACGAGATCCATGCCCGGCCCTTCGTTAAGCGGTGGAATCGGAAGTTTTTCGACGTTGCGCGGATACGCAGGCTTGATCGTTGTGGTGATCGTATTGAAGGTAACGAAGCCAAGCCGCAGCAGCGACGAAAACGGTCGCATAAGGACCCCCGTCGTGTGGCTTTTGACGACGTGCCCGGTCGCCTGCGCGTATTGCTGGTTCTTGCTCGTCTTCGGTCCATCGCTCGTGGTAGCGCAACCCGCCAGCCATGCAAATACCAGCGCCATATGCACTATTCGCATACGGGTATAACGAAAGCGTCTGGCGATCGTCTTGTCCTCCATGACTTCCTATATAGACTCGGCACTCTTATGAATGCAAACGTCGAAACTCTTTTTCCGGACCAGGACCCGATCTACGACAGCATCGCGGAACTGATACCCGGACCCAATAACCCGACGCCAATGGTCCGCCTTGGCCGTCGTTTCAACCCGCACGCCAACTTCGAGCTCATCGTGAAACTCGAAGGCATGAATCCGTTTGGCTCGATCAAGGATCGCACAGCCATGTTCATGCTCAACGGCCTGCAACTCGACAAGAGCCAGTCCCTGGTCGAACCGTCGGCCGGCAACACCGGCATCGCGCTCGCCGCCCTTGCCAACGCCCGGGGTACACCGATCGAGATCGCGGTTCCCGAAGGCGCGCCCGAAGAGAAAAAAGAGCAGCTGCGGTTCCTGGGCGCCGAAGTAATCGAGGTCGAGGATGAACTGTGCCCGATCTACCCGTCGGAAGGCGCGCGCGGTGTCGTCAAGAGCATGGTCGAAAGTGCGGCGTTTGCCGGCAAGTATGTCAGCCCGAACCAGTATGAGAGCGAACTCAACGTTGCAGCGCACTACCACACGACCGGGCCCGAGATCTGGCGACAGACGAACGGACGCATCGACTACTTCATCGCCGGCATCGGCACGGGTGGGACTATTACAGGTGTCGGTCGCTACCTCAAGGAACGCAACCCTCATATCAGGATCATAGGCGTGGAGCCCGCCCTGCGACACCACAAGCTGTCCGGGCTGAAGCGCGTTACGGGCCTGCCCGAGGAACACTTCCCGGAAATCCTCGATCGCGACATCATCGACGAATACATTTCGGTCACCGATGACGAGGCCTTCAAAGCGGGCATTCGCGTCGCGCGGACCGATGGCGTGCTGGTCGGTCCGACGACGGGCGCCGTTCTGCACGTTGCATCCGAATGGGGCAAGGAGAATCCGGGCACGGCCGTGGTCATCTCTGCTGACAGCGCGGCGAAGTACGTTTCCGCCTATGCGGAATACCTATAGAGCAGCCACCATCCGGCCGAACTCGTCGACCTTGTTCCAGTCGGTAAACTCGTAGGTACCCGTCGGGTCCGTCGGCCCCTTGGTCATCCACATGATGAAGCGAATCATGGTCCGGTCGAACGGACCGAGGGCCGGATACACTACCTTGCCCGCGAACACACCGAGATTTTGCGGTTTCCAGTCGATCTGCTTCAGGAACTTCCGCAGGTAAGGATTTGTCTCCGGCGTGTTCTTTTCCGGCTTGCGCGCCACCAGGTTCACTGAGAACAGCGCGTTGGGGTGGGCTTCGAGCGCGGCCTGGTTATTGGCTATGAACTTGTAGACGGCCGGCTGGTGTTTGCCGTAGCGGATACTGGCCCCGATGACGATCTTGTCGAAGTCACGACCATCGAGCGACGGGCTGTCTATAAGATCCAGCATCTCCACGCTGTCGCCGCCTTGCTCGAGCGATTTCGTCAGTCGATTGCATATCTCTACCGTATGACCATCCGTCGTCGAATAGAGTATGAGTACTTTTGCCATGTCGTATCTCCACCAATATTCTGGCAAAGTACAACAGGAAGATATCCATGGCCAGCCACCCCGACATCGATCAAGTACGGGAACAACTCCGGGCGATTCACGACCGGGCAACCGCATTGGAAGCAAAGTACGAGTCTGAACTCGGCAGCGTCCATCCCGCGTTCAAAGAGGGTGCCAGGAACCTCGTTCACTACCTCGCATTGCGCAAGTCGCATACGCACGACCTGCGCAATCAGCTGCGCAGGCTGGGTCTGTCTTCACTCGCTCACGCAGAGCGCAATGTGCTTGGCTCGATCAAGGCCGTGGAACTTGCCATCGATCACCTGACCGGCTCGGATGGCGCCGATCCGGATGCACTGGCCGCCGCCCTGCAACGCACGAATCCCACCGCAGACGATCATCGCCAGGCCATTCTGGGCCCGAGCCCGGAAGGTCGCGACGTCAGCATCATGGTTACCCTGCCCGACGAGACGGCCGACAATCCCGAGCTCGTCACGGAGATGCTCGCTGCGGGCATGAACCTGGCCCGCATCAACTGCGGACGCGACGATGCGGCGACGTGGGAACGGATGGTCCGCAATGTACGGCAGGCATCCCATGACACGGGCACGGATTGCCGCATCATGATGGATCTCTCCGGTCCCAAATTGCGCACGGGTGAACTCAAGCCCGGCCCGCGAGTCATTCACATTCGTCCAAAGCGGGATCCGATGGGTCGCGTCATTGCGCCGCGGCGCATACGCCTGATCCCGGACGACGTCCTGCAGCGCGGTACCAAGGTCGCGGTCATTCCTGTCCCCGGGGATTGCATCGAGTTCGCGCGCGAAGGCGACGAGATACGCTTCCGGGACACGCGCGGCAAGAAGCGTCGCCTGACGGTGGCAACCAAAGACGATAAGGGCCTCATACTCGAGTCCTTCCAGGGCGCCTATATCGCGACCGACACCGAACTCACTCTGAAGCGCGCGGACGTCGGCGAGAAGCTCGTTTACAAGGTCGGCGAACTGCCCGCCGTCGAGCAGCCTCTGCTGCTGCATGTCGGGGACACCCTGATCATTCATGCGGACAATATCCCCGGCGAACCCGCAAAGGTGGATGAGGACGGCGTCATTATCGAGCCCGCGCACATCGCCTGTCAGCAGCCCGAGGTCTTTGAGTATTTGTCCGCCGGCGAGACGCTATCGTTGAACGACGGCAAAATCTCCGGCGTCATCCGGGAAGTCAGCGAAGAACAACTCGATGTCGAGATCACCAAGGCGAAACCAACCGGCAGTCGCCTGCGCGGTCATCGCGGCATCAATTTCCCGAACAGCGACATTCGCCTGCCAGGCCTGACCGCGGCCGACAGGACCAACCTCGAGTTCGTTGCGAAGCACGCCGACGCCGTCAGCCTGTCGTTCATCCGGAAACCGAAAGACGTCGAGACACTGCTGACAGAGCTCGATGCACTGTCTGCAGATTCGCTCGGTCTCGTCTTGAAGGTCGAAACGAAGAAGGGCTTCAAGAACCTGCCCAAAGTCATGCTCGCAGCGATGCGTCGCTACCCGGTAGCCGTGATGATCGCGCGCGGCGACCTGGCCGTGGAGTGCGGCTGGGAGCGCCTGGCCGAGCTGCAGGAGGAAATCCTGTGGGTCTGCGAAGCCGCTCGCGTGCCGGTCATGTGGGCAACCCAGGTCCTCGAGCAGGAAGCCAAGAAAGGCCTGCCGTCTCGGGCCGAGATCACGGATGCCGCCCAATCGCAGCGCGCTGACTGCGTCATGCTCAACAAGGGTCCGCATATTCTTGCCGCGATCCGCACGCTCGATCGAATTCTGCGCGGCATGCAGACGCTGCATTTCAGGAAAACCTCGTAGGCGATATCTGCAGCCGTATTGATGCGACCGCTTATGAACTGCTTGTCCTCGTGCACGAGGGTCGAATCCGGATCGAAAAGGGTTTCAACGACCAGTGCTACTTTGTATGGCCAAATGGCATCGGCGTACACCACTGCGGTTACCAGGAGCCGGACTCTTCCGATGTGTTCGATAACCCTCCACGTGGAGGATTGTTGAGCATCGCGGAAAGAGTGGCCCCGGAGCCACTGTCTCCAGTGTATTGGCACTAAGCCCACCCGGCCCCCTCCAAGAAAACCCAAACCGAAGTCCGCAGCCAAGCGGAGACTAGTCTAGAATGAGATCAGGTTCGGGACTCTTTCATATTCATGCGAAGCACACTCAGAATGATCGCCACGTATTCTATTGTCGCCACGACACTCCTGGCGCCGTGTGCATTTGGCGATGCGCCGAGCTTGGTCGGTAAATATCGCGAGATCGTCCATGAGGAAAAGGAAGTCAGCGGCCACTTTGTGCTTGGAATGATGAGTGCGGGGCAACATGATTCTCCAGTGCAGGAAATGACGGTCTGGATTCCAGTAGAAACAGCGGATCGACTATGCGTCAGTATTCGCTCCATCGATGGGCAGTTCGAGGCCATCGGCCAATACGATATCAATGAGACTGAGGCGGGCTCTTGGCCCATATCATTCAAGCCCAGCTCCACGCACAGACGTCTGTACAAGTCCTACCGAGTCAGCGAGCTTGCACTCGACGCACGAATCGGCGACGACTGCAACGATCATGAGGCAGTGTCTCGCGTACTCATTGGCTGGGGTAAGCCCGCAACTGCGAAAAGCGTTTTTTTTGTCGTCAATTCCGGTGAGCACAGCGGCCGAATCATCGTTCCTTCGAGTGATGATCCGAATGATTATCATGAATTCGAGTGCAAGCTGATCGAGTCGGACCGGAAGCGCGTGGCGTTTCACTCGATCTGCGCTATTGCAGATGTTTCGGGACTCGACATTTCACAGGCGTGGTTCGAGTTATGGCGCTTCGGCGAGCCGATCGATGACGAGATCCTGACGATCACATACCCCGACGCCGGCGTGAGCGTAAGGCAGTAGCGCATGGCTCGCGTTCACCCATGGATCCGCTTGCGCACGTCGATCGGCGAATTGAACCGCACGGTCGCACTGTCGGTTGTCGGGATCCTGGGGTTCCTGATCATTGCAATAGGCGCTTCTGTTACTTCCGTTCGCACATTATTCGTTATTGAAGCAAATACAGAAGTGTTGTCAGGCCAGCTACATCCTGATGCTCGCCTGACCTGGTGGATTCCGGGTGCTCAACTATGTGCCGGCAAGTCGGCCCGCTTTGTCAATCCCCGTAATGCGCCGCATGATAGCGCACCCACTTCCTGCGACGGCCGTGCAACGGCCATAACTAATTTCAAAGGCCACATCGAAATAGAGGGTGAGGCCAATCTGCGCATCGAGAGACTTGGCCACGGCCCTCTCGCACTGAGTTTGCATCAGGTCGACGGAGCCGCGCCCTTCGTCGTGCACGCGCATCAGGCCGGGAAAAGAGCCAATCAAAGAATAGAGCCTCCTTTATTTCTGACGTTCGCTTCACCAGACGCCCTGGCGCACAAAGGAACGCCGGTATCACTGCCGATTCTGGCTCGAGAGCTGGCTGCCGGTCGTTTGATTGACCTCCGCCCGGTTGCACAGTCACCGCTGCTTCTCGGGGGAACTGTCACTACCATGG
>Ga0224508_10002693_pt1 | contig 14959 bp, 15 predicted proteins | sample SF_Jan12_sed_USG_4_FD_170157 | JGI IMG/M metagenome (GOLD analysis project Ga0224508, IMG submission 170157) | Sediment microbial communities from San Francisco Bay, California, United States - SF_Jan12_sed_USGS_21 | ecosystem: Environmental > Aquatic > Marine > Sediment | place: USA... | reverse complement strand
CGCGGTTGGCGCAGCCGAGCTGACCGTTGAATACCGCCAGGTAAGCGTCGACCACGCCGGCGCCCTGCTGGAATACGCTGTACGCCAGTGTCGTGGTCTTCGACTTGCCCCTGCCGGTGGTGATGCTGGCCGGTTTCGCTGCCGACAGGATCCTGCACTTCAGGTCGTCGACGGTCAGCGAGGGCTGGGCCTGCAGCACCAGCGCCGCGATGCCGGTCACGACGGCAGTGGCCTGCGACGTGCCCGACATCTCGAAATACAGCGAGTTGTAGAAAAAGTCAGGATAGTCTGTCGCTAACGTCGAGTTACCCTGCACGAGACCAAGCATGTGCCCGCCGGGTGCAACGACCTCGGGCTTGACGAAACCTTCCTGCGTCGGGCCCGCCGACGAGAACGAGGCCAGGATGTCGTCTTCCGGATCTGCCGGTGTGAAATTGTCACTCATCGCGCCGACCGTCATGACGTAGGGCACGTTGCCCGGTACGCCGATAGTCATCGGGTCGGGGCCTCGGTTGCCCGCTGCAGCGACCACGAAAATGCCGTTCTGCCAGGCGACCATCACCGCCTGGTTGATCGGGTCATCCCAGTAGTACGATTGCGGCGTGGCGCTGAAAGACAGATTCAGTATGCGAATGTCGTGCGCGTCGCGATTCGCCACTATCCATTCGATCGCGCGGATAACGTCAGCGTAGCTGCCCTGTCCATACTCATTGAATGCCTGCACGGAGACGAGGTGGGCGCCAGGGGCGATGCCGTTGTAGAGGCCCTCGGGCGTCAGCAGGCTCGACACGGCGATGCTCGCGATGTGTGATCCGTGGCCGCCGGGATCGTCGCCGCTCAGCGGGCTCGTAGCCTCTTCATCGTTGATCGCGTCGTAAACCGCGCGAATACGGACGTTGCCGCTGCTGTCGAGCTTGATGGCGTCGTGCTTCCAGAGACCGGTGTCCAGCACCGCGATACCGATGCCCCGGCCGTCGATGCCCAGCAGGTGTAACGCCTGACCGTTGACGATTTGCGAGTAATAGGTATCGATAATGCTGCCGGGATTACCGCCACCGCCTTTGTTACCGTCCTTGTCGGGCTTACCGGCCGTCTCGACAGCATCGTTGGAGTAAACGCGGCGCACATCCTTGTGCTGACGCAGGTCTGCAACCTGCCCGGCCGTGAGGTCCGCGGCCACCGCTGAAATCACGCCCAGCTCATGGGTGATATTCCCACCCGAGCTTTGCACAATTGCAGCGACCGACTCGGCAGAGGCGCCCTGCACGATAAAGCTACCGGCGCTGGCCTCATCACTGATCCTGTCAAAGGAAAAAGCCAATAAGGCGACAGCCGAAATGAGTGTCAAAGCGATGGCGCGCGTTTTAGTCTTCATTGGTTCGTCCCGTGATTTACCCACAATCCACGTGTGGACCTTGTTGAAACTATGGAACGAATTAGATCAGTCTTGGCGACATCGGCCCCGTGTCGCTGTCAAGCGACAGGGGCTGCTTTTTGTGAACGGCGTCACATAACGTGGGTGTCAAATGGTGGGGCGTGTAGGGATCGAACCTACGACCAGTCGGTTAAAAGCCGAATGCTCTACCTCTGAGCTAACGCCCCTTTGGACCTTTGAAAGGCGGGGATGCCTTTGGAATGCCGGCGGCATAATACCGGATACAAATCAAATGACAAGCGCCGGCTGGCCCCGAATCCGGCCGTGACCTAGACGCCCTCTTCCTCCATGCGCGTGAGCCGCTGCCCGGCCAGCCGTGCAGCCGTGGTTTCCGGGTAGTCGGCCTGTACACGACGCAACGCTTCGCGCGCCACATTCCAGCGCTTGAGCTCGTAGTTGCAGTAGCCCACTTTCAGCAGCGCATCCGGTACCTTGCGGGAGCGCGGATAGTCGTTGATAACCACTTCGAATTCGGTGAGGGCCTCGTCGAATTTCTGCGTCACGTAATGGGACTCGGCAAGCCAATACTGTGCGTTGTCGGCGAGCTCGCTGTCAGGGTAAGTCACGAGGAACTGCTGGAATGCCATAGCGGCCGGTTCGTAACGCTGTTCCTTGAGCAATTCGAATGCGGCCTGATAATTATCGCGATCGGAACCGCCGGGCACGGGAAGTTGCCCGGGCGACAACGTGCCGCCCTCCATCACGCCGACGGAACTTCGGGCGCTCAAAGCGCTCTCCAGTTCCTGGATACGGGCATCGAGATCCGCATACAGCTGTCGCTGCCGGTCCGCCGTCGTTTCCGTCCCGTGCTCGAGCGTCTCAATGCGCCCCTGGACCTCATCATTTCGACGTTCGAGCGTGCCCACCTGCTGCGTCAGGTTCACGAGGCTCTGGTTCTGCATCACACGCTCGATGGCCTGCATGCGGCGCTCCAGGTCATCGAGCTTTACCAGCACCGGGTCATCGACAGCGGGCTGCATCAGTTCGCACGCGCCCAGCGTTATCAGCACCGGGAGGAGCAGCAGAGATCTGAAGGTGTTCATCAACATACCGATCAATTGGTGTACTTGATCTCAACCCGACGATTCTGAGCGTAATCCGCTTCGGAACTCCCGAATGACGCCGGACGTTCTTCGCCGAAACTGACTGTCGAGATCTGTGATGCGGACACGCCCTGGATCATGAGCATCTGCCGCACGGCCTGTGCGCGACGCTCACCAAGACCAATGTTGTATTCCCTGGAACCGCGCTCGTCGGCGTGGCCTTCCAGGCGAACACTAACGTGCGTCTTGTCGCCGAGCTGCACAGCATGACGTGACACCAGGTCCTGGTCCTGCGGCCGTACTTCGGATGAGTCAAAATCGAAGTAAATCACCATCCCGAGTTCGCCGGCGGACGGATCGTCCAGAAACTCTCCGTCTCCCATGCCGCCTTCACCCATGCCGCCCGTCGATGCGCCGCTGTCGCCGTACGTCGTATCCGTAGGCTCCGGATCCGGAACCGACGGGCTGCCCTGGCAAGCGGCGAGGAAAACGGCCAGCAGGCCAACTGCAACGAATTTCGTATAAGACATCTGTAAGTCCTTAAGTGTCACCTTCGAATACGAAGGAAATATTAAAAAAAACAATAACTAATAAGTATTAATTAAACTAAATCATTAAATCTAGAACCGCGGAAACGGCGACCATACCGGCTCTCTTACGTCGCCACGGCCTGAGGCCATCTTTTGCCGAATAAGTCCGTCGGCAGAAACCGTTTCAAGTACACCATCGCGCCCCTGTCGCGTCGCATAGATCAGGATATCGCTATTCGGCGCAAAACTCGGGCTTTCGTCCTGCCGACCTGTCGACAGCACCAACAGGTTCTTATCGGTCAGGTTCATCACGGCGATTCGGAAATTACCCCGATCGTTATGCACCACCGCCAGTCGAGTACCGTCTGGCGATAATCGTGGACGCGCATTATAACTCCCTTCGAACGTAATGCGCTCGGGAGTACCGCCATTTGCCGATACCCGGTAAACCTGAGGTCCGCCCGCTCTGTCCGAGGTGAAGTAGATGTGGCGGCCGTCCGGCGACCAGGTGCCTTCGGTATCGATCGCCCGGTGGGTCGTCAATCGCCGGGTTTGCCGAGAAGTAACGTCCAGGGTGTAGATATCGAGATTTCCGTCTATGCCTCCCAGGGTCACGACCAGCTGACGGCCATCGGGCGAGAACGCGGGCGCGCCGTTGATGCCTGGCTTACTCGAGACCTTGAAGCGGTTGCCGGTCCTGAGCGTCTGCACGAAAATCGACGACTTGTTTTCTTCGAACGAGACGTAAGCCAGCTGGCGGCTGTCGGGAGACCATGCGGGTGACATGATCGGGTCGCTGCTCTCCATGATCGTGTGTTCATTCTCGCCGTCCTGGTCCGAGACCCTCAGCGAATAGAGGCGCCCCTCGCCTTGCCGCGTCGCGGTCACGTAGGCGACTTTGGTGCCGAAGACCCCTTTTATGCCGGTCAGCTTCTCGTAGATCATGTCCGCCGCTCTGTGCGCCGCCGCTCGCATGGTGCCGCGGCTGGCTGGCATGCGATAACCGACGAGCTGTCTGCGGCCGAAGACGTCGAACAACTGGAACTGGAGGGTGTAGGCATTCTCGCCGGTTTGCGCGACGCTGCCCACGACCACGGCCTCGACACCGACGTAGCCCCAGTCATCGAAGTCCACATCTTCACCGCTGGTCGGCTTTTGCAGCATGTCGTCTTCACTGATCGGAGCGAAGCGGCCGCTGCGGCGAAGGTCGTTGTTGATGAGCTCCGCTACATCCAGGGGCATGTCGGGCGCGTTACCCCCCCAGCCGAACGGCACGATCGCGACAGGTGTCGGTTGTGCCATACCCTGCACATCGATAACCAGCTCTGCATTGGCATGCGCGCCGAGCAGAGCCAGCATTAGAACAACGAACTTGGAATTTTTCAGCACAATCGCCTCTTTGGATTTCTGGCCAGCATCACTGGCGGATACTTAAGTTTAGCAAGATGTTCCTGTCGAACAGATTCGGATCCGATGGTTCCGGCAAAGGCGACGAACGATAGATGGCCGCTTCAACCGACCTTTTCACGGCATCGTCGCCATTGCAGGTGAGAATGGTGACGCCCACAACCTCACCACCTGGGACCTGACGCACCCGCACCGAGCACTCGAGTTCGGCACCGGCACTGGCTGGCGCTGACCAGTTTCGCTCGATTTTCTGCCGAATCTGCGCCATGTACACTGCCAGCGCACCTGACTCGACAGCTGCCATCCGATTCTCCTCGGCCTCGATTTCCTCGGCACGAGCCTCGGCTTCCAGCTCTTTGCGCAGCCGTTCGTTCTCTTCGCGCTGCCGCCGGATATCCTCCTCGCGCTTTTTCTCAGCTTCAACACGCTTGCGCTCTTTCTCTTCCTCTTCACGACGCTTGCGATCCGCCTCATCTTTCTCTTTCTGTTTGCGATCGGCTTCCTCTTTTTCCTTCTGCTTGCGATCGGCTTCTTCCTGCTGGCGAATCTTCTCGAGGCGTTCTTTCTCGATCAACGCATCGAGCCTGCGCTTTTCTTCCTCGGCTGCACGGCGCAACTCTTCGCTGTTGTCGGGTTCGGGTTCAGGTTCGGGTTCGGGTTCTTCGACGACGGGTTCCGGTTCGGGCTCAGGCTCAGGCTCGGGCTCTATAACGCGAGGCGGAGCCACTTCAGGGATCTCGGTAACAAGTGTCGCGCGGATAGCGAGGGGCGTGATCGGCGCCGTCCGCGCGAAGTCGAACGCAATTACCATAGACCCAAGCAACAGGATGTGCAGTAACACGGCCATGCTGACAGGAATTACGTTATGGTCGTCGCGAATCACGCGGCGGGCTACTCCGGAACGGGGTAAGAGTCCAAAGGATCAGTGACGAAGCCGATGCTATCGGCGCCACCTCGCTGTAACAGCACCATGGCGCCGACGACGTGACCATAAGGCACCGCTCGATCGGCCTTGACGAGTATCGGTGTCTCGGGTCGATTCCTGAGCACCGCACCGACGCGCGCCACGATGTCCTTGCCGCTCGTCGGCTCATCTTCATCGTCACCGACGTTGATGTAGAGGTTGCCCTCCGCATCGACGCTGAGCACGAGCGGCTGATGATTGGGCACTTCCTCTATCGGCTCCGAATTCGCCTTCGGCAGATCAACCTCGATGCCCTGCGTCAGTAACGGCGCCGTAACCATGAAGATCACGAGCAACACGAGCATGACGTCGATGTAGGGAACGACATTGATTTCGCCCATCAGTTTGCGCTTTTGCAGCGGTGTGGCCATATCAGCCTCCCTGTTTCCTGCGCGCGTGTCGTTGGAGGATGCTCGAGAATTCTTCCGTGAAGCCGTCGTAGCGGTATTCGAGGCGCACTACCTTATCGGCGTAACGGTTGTAGGCAATAACAGCGGGGATCGCTGCAAACAGGCCCATGGCGGTCGCGATCAAGGCCTCGGCAATCGGCGGTGCCACAACGGCCAGTGTCGCCGACTGCACATTCGCCAGCCCCATGAAGGCGCCCATGATTCCCCAGACGGTCCCGAACAGACCCACGTAGGGACTCGTCGAGCCGATCGTCGCAAGCGTCGCCAGGCCCTGCTCGAGCCGATCCACCTCACGCATCTGGGCGACACGCATTGCCCGCCTGCATTCATCGACGATCTTTTCCGGACTGTGGCCGCCGGCCTGCAGCGTACGATTGAATTCGCGAAACCCGGATTCGAAGATGCTGGACATGCCGAGGCTGCCACCCTTGGTACGCGTTGCACTGCTGTAAAGTGTATTCAGGTCGCCACCCGACCAGAACGCCGCTTCGAACTCATCGGACGCGTTCCTGGTACGGCGAATAAGACGTCGTTTGGTAAAGATGATGCTCCAGGACATCAGCGACGCGACAATCAACAGCAGCATGACGATCTGCACTGGCAAACTGGCGTTAATCAAAAGTCCGATAACGGACACATCTGCAGTCATGATTGGTTTTCCTCAAATAAGGACGGTGGTAGTCGTTTTGGCCGCATCGTATCGGCATCCAGATACGCCGCTTTGACAGAGCCGCTGATGAGTAACTCGCCGTCGATGTTGCCACGATAGATATTCTGTTCGATGTCAAACGATACCCGCGTCAAATTGGTGAGTCGGGCCGTGACGATCAATTCGTCATTCAGTCGAGCAGGCGCAGCGAATCGAGTCTGCACCTCGGCGACGACGAAAATACGGCGCTCTTCGTCCATGAGCGCCACCATGTCCACGCCCAGCGATCGCAACCATTCCGTGCGCGCCCGTTCCATGAATCGAAAGTAGTTTGCGTAATAGACCACGCCCTGCGCATCGGTGTCCTCGTAGTAAACGCGCACGGGCCACTCGAAGGTTTTATGGCTACTCGCGGTCAAACGGCAACTCCTGGTTGGCGGACGTCATCGGTGGCGTGAGTCCGAGGTGCAGGTAGGCGTTCTTCGTCGCCACCCGCCCCCGTGCCGTCCGCATGATGAAACCTTGTTGGATCAGGTAAGGCTCGACCACATCCTCGATAGTGCCTCGCTCTTCGCCGATGGCTGCCGCCAGGCTTTCGATACCGACCGGACCGCCGTCGAATTTTTCGATAATGGTCTTCAGCAATCGCCTGTCCATTGCGTCGAAGCCGTGCGGATCTACCTGCAGCACGTTCATTGCGCCTTCGGCTATCGAACCTGTGACGACCCCATCGCCTTCGACTTCCGCAAAGTCACGAAGGCGCCGCAACAGCCGATTTGCGATCCGCGGCGTTCCGCGCGAGCGTGTGGCGATAGCCGACGCCCCTTTGTCTTCGATGGGCAGATTCAAGATACGCGCCGACCGGCGAACAATGGACTCGAGATCGGCGCTCGAGTAGAACTCCAGCCGCTGCACGATGCCAAACCGATCGCGTAACGGCGAGGTGAGTAATCCTGCCCGGGTCGTTGCGCCAACCAGCGTAAACGGCGGCACATCGAGCTTGATAGAGCGCGCCGCCGGCCCTTCGCCAATCATGATGTCGAGCTGAAATTCCTCCATCGCTGGATACAGCACTTCCTCGACCACGGGACTGAGGCGGTGGATTTCATCGACGAACAGTACATCGTTGGGTTCGAGGTTGGTAAGCAGTGCCGCGAGATCGCCCGGGCGCTCGAGTACAGGTCCCGACGTTTGGCGTAGGTTCACGCCCATTTCATTGGCGACAATATGCGCCAGCGTCGTCTTTCCGAGTCCGGGCGGCCCGAAAATCAGTACGTGATCCAGTGCCTCGCTGCGGCGTCGAGCGGCCTCTATGAAGACTTCCATTTGCTGCTTCACCCCGGGCTGCCCGCCGTAGTCCTTGAGCGTCTTCGGCCGAATCGTCCGGTCCAGCGCTTTGTCTTCGGGCACCAGCTCGGCGCTGGTCAGACGATCGTGTTCGATGCCAGCCATTTATTGCGCGGCCCGTCTTAGCGCCTGCCGAATGATGTCCTCGGCCGACTTGTCATCGGTGTCCAGTTTATTGATCAGCTTGTTAACCTCATTTGCCTTGTAGCCCAGCGCGACCAATGCGTCGAATGCCTCGCTTCGTGCGTTGGCCTCCACGCTTGCCGGCACTACCCCAGCGCCTGCGGGCGCCACTTTGTCGATCCGATCGCGCATTTCTATAATGAGCCGTTCCGCAGTCTTCTTGCCCACACCAGGGATTTTAGACAGTGTCGTTGTGTCTTCGTACTCGACGCAGCGGCGAAAATCACTGGCTGTCATTGCCGACAAAACCCCCAGGGCCATTTTCGCGCCGACGCGATTTACCTTCAGCAGCGTCCGGAAAAGCAGGCGCTCATCGTCAGTGGCGAAGCCATACAAGACCTGAGCATCCTCGCGCACGAGAAGATGCGTGAAGAGAAACAGGTCAGAGCCAGCTTCGGGCAGATCGAGGAACGTCGACATTGGCGTCTCGATCTCGTAGCCGACACCACCGCACTCAATTACGATTTGTGGCGCCTGCTTGAAGATCAGACGGCCACGTAATGATCCGATCATCTTTGGCCTGCAATCGCGTTGCCGGTGCCGAGCTGTGCGTGAATGCGATGCTGGTTACCGTGGCACAAGGCTGCGGCAAGGGCGTCCGCGGCATCGGGCGCCGGTGTGCCACCCAGTTTCAGAATGGACACGACCATGTGTTGCACCTGCTCCTTGGTCGCCGCACCCGTTCCGACGACGGCTTGCTTGATCTCACGCGGTGCGTACTCGAATACCTCGAGATCGTGCTCGAATGTCGCGCAAATTGCCGCCGAACGCGCCTGTCCGAGTTTAAGGGCACTGCCCGCATTCTTGTGCATGAAGACGCTCTCGATGACGACGATATCCGGCTGGAACTCCAGAACGATACCACCGACGGAATCGAATATTTGTCGGAGCCGATCCGCGAAAGCGCCGTCCGTGCTTTTGACCGTGCCGCTGGCCACATAGACCGGCGTATCACCGTGAAAGTCGAGCACGCCGAAACCCGTCAGGCGTGAACCGGGATCGATACCGAGAATGCGTCGTGTGGAACCCATCTCAGATTTGCGCCAGAACGTCTTCGCTGATATCAGCATTACTGTAAACGTCCTGCACGTCATCGAGATCCTCGAGCATCTCGAGCATCTTGATCATCGAACTCGCTTCCTTTACATCGAGCGCAGCGCTCGTCGCGGCCCGCATCGTGACCTGCGCTGTCTCCGCCTGCATGCCGGTAGCGATCATCTTGTCGCGTACCCTTTCGAATTCGGCCGGCTCGGTGAGTACCTCAATGGAATCGTCGTCATCCACAATGACGTCTTCGGCACCGGCTTCGATAGCCGCCTCCATGACGGCGTCTTCGTCGCTCCCTGGCGGGAACAATAATTGCCCAACCTGGTTAAACAGGTAATTCACGGAACCATCAGCACCCAGGTTGCCGCCGAATTTCGTAAACGCGTGGCGCACATCGGCGACCGTCCTGTTGCGGTTGTCGGTCAGGCAATCCACCATCACGGCGGTACCGCCCGGACCATATCCTTCATAGCGAATTTCCAGGTAATCGGCGCCATCAGTTTCCCCCGCACCGCGTTTGATGGCCCGCTCGATATTGTCCTTGGGCATGCTCTGGCTCTTGGCCTTGTCAACCGCCAGGCGCAGACGAGGGTTGGCGTCCAGGTCACTGCCGCCCATCTTCGCCGCAATCGTGATTTCGCGAATCAACTTCGTAAAGAGCTTGCCACGCTTCTTGTCCTGCGCGCCCTTGCGGTGCTGAATATTCGCCCACTTACTGTGTCCTGCCATGCCGTCCTGCTTGTCATGCCCACCGAAACTGCGCGTATGATAACGGGTATTGGTACGACAGGCACTTATGAGACGCTTAGGGAATGGCCGCCACAGAAGCACAGAATCACAGCAATCGCGACGAACGCGAGGACATCGTTGCGATCGTACAGACCTATCTCGGCCGACTGCCCGCAAAAGACGGCGTCAAGAGGGCCATCGACGAAGGCCGTCAGATCGCCGAGATCGTTGCGCCGCTTGGCCTGCCGCGTCAGCTGCTGGCCGCGGTGCACGTCTATCCGCTCTACCGCGAAAATTTATTAAGCATTAAATCATTAGAAAACAATGGATTAATTAGTTTATCTCGATTTGTTATAGGTTTGGAACAGTTGCATCAGTTCGTGCTGCCAAAGCACTGGCGGCCGGGTGAAGCGCTGGCCGTCAAGCAATCGGAGGCACTCAGAAAGATGCTGCTGGCGGTCGTCTCTGACGTACGACTCGTACTCGTCCGAATCGCCGAACAGCTCTTTCGACTCCGGCAGGCAAAGGAAGCACCGCCGGAAGTTCAGCAGTCGCTGGCACTGGAAGCGCACGAAATCTACGCTGCGCTCGCAAGCCGGCTGGGCGTCTGGCAGCTCAAGTGGGAACTGGAAGACCTGGCGTTTCGCTACCTGGATCCTGAAACGTACGCCGATATTGCGCGCGCACTCAAGGAGCGCCGAACCGAACGCCAGGGTTTCCTCGATGAAGTGCAGGAAACGCTGAAGCGGGAGCTTGTTAATGAGGGCATTGCGGCAACGATTTCGGGACGCCCGAAACATATCTACTCAATCTGGCGCAAGATGCAACGCAAGGACCGCGGCATCGAATCTTTGTATGATATTCGAGCCGTTCGAATCCTGGTCGACGATGTCGGCGCCTGCTACGCGGCACTCGGCGTTGTGCACAACCTGTGGTCCTATATTCCAGGCGAATTCGACGACTACATCGCTAATCCGAAAGAAAACAATTACCAGTCTCTGCACACGGCAGTCGTAGGACCAGAAGGCAAGACCGTCGAAGTTCAGATTCGCTCACATGAGATGCACCGTCATGCCGAGCTCGGTGTCGCGGCGCACTGGCGCTACAAGGAAGGCGGTGGTACTCCGGCCGCATTCGACCAGAAGATTCGCTTCCTGCGACAGCTGCTGGAACCCACCGACGACGGTGCCGATCTGCTCGATCAGATACGCGAAGATTTCTTTGAAGACAGAGTCTACGCCGTCAGTCCCAAAGGGGATGTTGTCGAATTACCGGCCGGAGCGACGCCTTTGGACTTTGCGTATCACGTGCACACGCAGGTCGGTCACCGCTGCCGCGGCGCCAAGGTGAACGGACGCATCGTACCACTGACCTACGCGGTCGAGAATGGCGATCAAATCGAGATCATTACCGGTAGCCAGGCCAGGCCCAGCCGCGACTGGTTGAGTCCGAAGCTCGGCTACCTCACAGGCGCGCGCGCGCGCGCCAAAGTTCGTAATTGGTTTCGCCACCAGGACCGCGATCAGCATCAACGCCAGGGACGGGAAATCCTCGACCGAGAACTTTCCCGCCTGAACGTCAAAGACGTGTCTACTGACAGCATTGCGAAGCAGCTGAAGCACAAGGAGACGGACGCGCTCTGCGTCGCATTGGGCGCGGGCGATCTGACCTCGGCTTCGATTGCAACGGCCCTGCAGAATCTGCGCGGTACGGAATTACCGGTCCGAATTCGCAGCAAGCGACCGACCACGAATAAGGACAGCAAAGCGGATTCGGTTGCCGTTAGTGGAGTTGGTGACCTGATGTGTAATTTCGCGCGCTGCTGTCGCCCGGTGCCACCCGAGCCCATCGTCGGCTACATCACTCAGGGGCGCGGCGTCAGTATTCACCGACAGGACTGCGGCAACTTTCTGAGCCTGCACCAGCGCTCCCCCGAGCGCATCGTGGAGATCAATTGGGGACGGCACGATTCGGGCGTCTATCCCGTTGATCTTACGTTGCACGCGTTTGATCGCAGCGGGCTGATTCGGGACATCAGCTCGGTGCTCGCGGACGACCATGCCAACGTCATCAATCTGAGAAGTCACACAGACAAGAAATCCATGCAGGTCATCATGGATATAAGCATAGAGATCAGCGATCTGCCGACGCTTAGCACGGCGATTGCGCGACTGGAGCAATTGCCGAACGTGGTGTCTGTCAGGCGCAAGGCCTGAGCGTTACGGCGCTGTTCTCACGTCGCCGGACTTCCCTTTGACGATATCGGTGGCGAGCGCCATCATCGATGTCAGGTCACCGAGATTTGCCGGCACAACGAAGGTATTGCCTGTCTTGGCGAGATTACCGAACTGGGAAATATACTGCTCGGCAATTCGCAATTGCATGGCTTCGGCACCACCCTGATCGACGACCGCATTCGCAACCCTGCGCAGGCCCTCGGCCGTTGCCGTCGCGACGGCGAGAATAGCCTCGGCCTCGCCTTGCGCCTCGTTGATTTGCTGGGTCTTGACCGCCTCCGACTCCTTGATAACACGCTGCTTCTCGCCTTCCGCCTGGTTGATCTTCGCGTCACGTTCACCTTCTGAGTTCAGGATAACGGCTCGCTTCTCACGCTCGGCGCGCATCTGCTTTTCCATCGCCCCGAGAACGTCCTGTGGCGGATTGATATTCTTGATCTCGTAGCGAAGGACTTTCACACCCCAGGGATCGCTCGCCTTGTCGAGTTCCGCGACAACATTCTGATTGATCGTGCCACGCTCCTCGAAGGTTCGGTCCAGGTCGATCTTGCCAATCTCGCTTCGTAACGTGGTCTGCGCCAGCTGCGAGATCGCGAACATGTAATTACCGATACCGTAAGACGCCCTGCCCGGGTCAAGTACCTGCATATACAACACGCCATCGACACCCACCTGCACATTATCTTTGGTAATACACACCTGTTCGGCGATATCGGCTGCCTGCTCCTTGAGCGAGTGTTTGTAGGCAACGCGTTCTATGAAAGGGATCAGGATGTGAAAACCCGCTCTTAGTGTGCGCGAAAACTTGCCGAGTCTCTCAACGACATAACCGTTCTGCTGGGGAACGACGATCGCTGTCTTCAGCAGGATGATGATCGCGACAAAGACGACCGCCAATGCAACTATCAGGTTTTCCATAACTACTCCCTTTGCTGTTATCTATTCCGCTTCGATGCGTAGCGTCAGGCCATCGACCTCGACGACGGTCGCGCGCGCGCCGGCGGCGATCGGGGCCGAGCCGATGTTTCGGACCGTCCATTTGGTTCCGCGATATTCGATGCGGGACTCTGCGCCCGGCTCAAGCTGCTCCGGAACGTTGACCGTATTTCCCGATAAGGTCTCCCGGAAGCCAACGGCGCCGCCGCGGATTTTTTCGTACAGACTCTTACGAAATGTAAAAAACGAGATCAGCGACAGCGCCGCAAACACCATCCATTGTGCCCATTCCGGCATTGCGATGCCCAGCAGCCCGGCCAGCCCGACGAGTGCCGCGGAGATTCCCAGGAACACCAGGTAGAACTGCGCGTCGATTGCAAAAAGTTCAGCGCCGAGTATGACTGCGCCAAGAATCATCCAACTCCACCACGTCATCGACTCGCTCCATTGTTTAGGGGCGCCCACTATATCGCGAATTCGGTTACTATCCACAGCGCCGAGGACTAAAAACAACGAGGGGAACGGCATGCAGGAAATCGTTGACTGGCTGAACGGCATCATCTGGAGCAACGCCCTGATCTTCCTGTGTCTTGGCGCTGGCCTGTTCTTCTCGATCCTCACGCGATTTGTTCAAGTGCGCTTGTTCAAAGAGATGATTCGCCTGTTGTTTTCGAGCAAGGAATCCGAACGGGGAATCTCGTCCTTCCAGGCACTCTCCGTGTCTTTGTCGGGTCGCGTCGGCACCGGCAATATTGCCGGAGTAGCGGCAGCGATTGGCTTTGGCGGACCCGGCGCCGTTTTCTGGATGTGGGTCGTCGCGTTCCTCGGCGCCTCCACGGCGTACGTCGAATCGGCGTTGGGCCAGATCTACAAGGAAGAAGATGAAGGCCAATATCGGGGTGGCCCAGCCTTCTACATTGAGAAGGCCATGGGCCAGAAATGGTACGCATGGATCTTCGCAGTCACGACAATAGTCGCGACCGGCTTGCTGCTTCCCGGCGTGCAATCGAACAGTATCGGCAACGCGGCAGAACTGGCGTTCGGCGGCGAGACCATTGTCAATTTTCTTGGCGACAGTATCAGCGCAACAAAGATGACAACGGCTGTAATTGTCGTTTCCGTCCTGGGTTTTATCATCTTCGGCGGCGTCAAGCGCATCGCCCACGTCACCCAGATCGTCGTACCCTTCATGGCATTTGGCTACATAGTGATGGCGCTCGGAATCATCGCATTTCACATCGGTGAGCTTCCCGACGTCCTGGCACTGATTGTCAAAGACGCTTTCACACCGATGGCGGGCGTCGGCGCCGCCATCGGCTGGGGTGTGAAACGCGGCGTCTATTCGAACGAAGCGGGCCAGGGGACTGGCCCACATGCCGCTGCCGCATCGGAAGTTCAACATCCGGCGCAACAGGGCCTCGTGCAGGCATTCTCCGTTTACATCGACACGCTGTTCGTGTGCTCTGCCACGGCATTCATGATCCTGATTACCAACCAGTACTATGTTACCGGTGTCGAAGTGATGGAAAGCGGTGGCATGCTCGCTAACGACATTCAGGCGAATAGCCCCGCATTTACCCAGTATGCGCTCGAGAGTGTCATGGGCGGCTTCGGTAAGACATTTGTGGCGATCGCGCTGTTCTTCTTCGCATTCACAACCTTGCTGGCGTATTACTACATTGCGGAAACAAACGTAGCCTACATAAGGCGAACATTCCGATTCCCGGGCGAACTCATCGTCCTGAAGCTCGCCCTGATGACGTCCGTTTTTTACGGAACGATCCGTTCGGCGGACCTCGCCTGGGCACTGGGTGATGTCGGCGTCGGCATAATGGCCTGGCTAAACATCATCGGTATCCTGATTCTGTTTCTGATGGGCAGCCCGGCTTTGCGCGCATTGAAAGACTACGAAAGGCAGCGTAATGCAGGGGTGACTCAATACACTTTTAACCCGACGCAACTGGGCATAAAGAACGCGGACTTTTGGGAGAAGTAGTTTCCCGATCGTTCGATATGACACTTTGCGAACACATCGTAATTTC
>Ga0224508_10002692_pt1 | contig 14963 bp, 20 predicted proteins | sample SF_Jan12_sed_USG_4_FD_170157 | JGI IMG/M metagenome (GOLD analysis project Ga0224508, IMG submission 170157) | Sediment microbial communities from San Francisco Bay, California, United States - SF_Jan12_sed_USGS_21 | ecosystem: Environmental > Aquatic > Marine > Sediment | place: USA... | reverse complement strand
ATTTCGGTCGACGACCTCCACCAGCGGCCAGCTGCGGGTGCCCTGCTTGCGGATTACCGGCGTACCTGCCGCCATGGTCTCGGTGGTAGGCACACCCCCCAGCAAGGCCAGCCCGAACCGCTCGACCCCCGAGCGGCGCCTGAGCACTTCGCGTGCATGAAACGTCGGCGTGCTCTTGTCCTTCATGCCTTTCCGGCCCTCTCCAACGATCACGGCGAGGCCCAGGTCCGCCATCGGCCAGAATGCAACCTCCCGCGTACCAACCAGCACATAGCCAGGGTGTCGGGCAACCCGGCTCCAGGTCGCGGTCACCGTCTTAGCGTCCTGTGCCGAATAGGCACGGAGAACTCGTCCCGGCATTTCGCTCTCGAGTTCGTCGGCCAGCCGATCGGTCTCGGTTACGGTCGGCATCACCACCAGGACAGATCGCCCGGCTGCCACCACCGGGGCGGCCAAGCCCCGTACCGCCTCAGTCCATGGCCGTCGGCCAAGCAGGAAGTGGGCTCGGGCGTGGGTGCCGGCGGACACCGGGCCGGTGAGGTCGGGTAGTAACGATGCGGGCCCGGATGGCACATCCGGCAATTGGGTCGGGCGGGGCGAGCCGGGCAGGTTGGGCGGGGTGGTCTTGGCCAGCACCACCGACACCGGGGCCACATAGTGAACGGCGAGTGCCTTCAGGGATTGGAGAACCCGCTCGTCGAAGACCGGAGTCTTGGCCGACAGACGAATGACGGATTTGAGGCCGGCCACGTCACCGGACCGGAGGCCGACCACGTACCCACGTACCCGCCGGCCACCCAGCGGGACCCGGACCAGGGAACCGATCGAAAGCTCCATCTCCTTCGGCACGGCGTAGGAGAAGCCGTCATCTACCGAGAAGCTGGGAACTGCCGGGACAACCTGCGCAATCGTCGAAGCGCCGTCCGTCATTGCCGGTCAGTCACTCCCGGAGCGCATTGCTAGTAGCAGATCGAGGAGACGGTCGGCCACCTCGCGCTTGGACATCAGCGGCCACGGCTGGCTGGATCCGTCGGCCAGGATGACGGTGACCGCGTTGGTCGTCGTACCGAACCCCGAGCCTTCGGCCAACACGTCGTTAGCCACCAGCACGTCGACCCCTTTGTCGAGGGCCTTGGCCACCGCCCGATCCAGGGAGCCGGTTTCGGCGGCGAACCCAACGATTGTGGCCCCGGTGGCGCGCTCCACAACTCCGGCCAGGATGTCGGGGGTCGGCTCGAGCTCGATCACCGGCGGACCATCTCTTCGGGAGAGCTTGGCTTCGTGTACGGCCGCCGGTCGGAAGTCGGCCACTGCGGCAGCCATCACCACTACGTCCTGGTCGTTCATCGACCATACCGCCTCAGCCATCTGGTCAGCCGTCTCGACTTCGATGACCGATCCTTCGAAGTCAGGGGGCGTCACGGTGGTAATCAATGTCACAGCTGCCCCCCGGTCGGCGGCAGCCTCGGCAATCGCGTTGCCCATCTTTCCCGACGATCGATTGCCGATATAACGAACGGGGTCGATCGGTTCCCGCGTTCCACCGGCTGTGACGAGCACCCGCCAGCCGGCGAGATCAGCCATGCTCGAGCAGTTTCTCCACCACCGCAACGATTGCTTCGGGCTCCGCCAGACGCCCCGGCCCGACGTCACCGCCGGCCAACTCGCCAGAGTCCGGCCCGACCAGCTCGTGCCCATCTGCCCGAAGGACCCCGACGTTGCGCTGCGTGGCCGGGTGCTCCCACATCTCGGTGTGCATGGCCGGCGCCAGCACCACGGGAGCAGTGGTGGCGAGCAGCGTGTTGGTCAATAGGTCGGTGGCCAGCCCATTGGCCAGTCGCCCGAGGAGGTTGGCGGTGGCGGGGGCGACCACCACCAGATCGGCCCAGCGGGCCAGATCGGTATGCGGAGAGACGGTCGACCCGTCAAAGAGGTGCTGCTCCACCGGATTGCCGGTGATGGCGGCGAAGGTTTGGCGCCCGACAAAGCGCTCGGCGGCCTCGGTCATGATGACCCTGACCTCGGCTCCTTGTTCGACGAGGCGGCGGGCCAGGTAGGCAGCTTTGTAAGCAGCGACTCCCCCGGTGACGCCGAGCAGGATGTGCCTGCCGGACAGCATGATCGACTAGTCCTCGGGGACGATGTCGACTTCGACCTTGCCCTCGGCGATCTCTTCGAGCGAGATCGAAAGTGCTTTGCGGGACTGAGAGGTCACCTGCGGTGGTGCATAGGTGCCGAGCCCTTCCCCAAGCTGGTTGAAGTAGGCGTTGATTTGCCGGGCGCGACGGGCAGCCAGCACCACAAGGGTGAAGCGGTTGCCGGCGGTTTTGAGGACGTCCTCAATCGGCGGGTTGATCATGTGCGGGAACCTTCCGGGCGTGCGACTACAGATAGTAGTCCGGCAACTGCGTCAGCGAGCACCTCGTTGACAATCCGATGATCGAATTGATCTGCCAGGGCCAGTTCGGCCCGGGCCCGCTCCAGCCGTGGCTCAATGTTTCCGGTGTCTCCCCGTCTGGACAAGCGCTCTTCCAGCTCGTTCATGGAAGGGGGTTCGATGAAGACGAACACGGCATCATCGACGCGCTGCTTGATTTGCATGGCGCCCTGGACTTCTATCTCGAGGATGACGTCATTGCCGGCGGCCAGCTGCTCCTCAACCGGTTGGCGCGGACTGCCGTACCGCCTGCCGGCGAACTCCGCCCATTCCAGGAACCGGTCATCTCCAACCCATTGGTCGAACTGCTCATCTGACAAGAAGACGTAGTTCACTCCGTGGACCTCCCCCGGGCGCGGGGCGCGGGTTGTGGCGCTGACTGACAGGTAGAAGGGCCATCGACCGATCAGCTGCCGGATGATGGTTCCCTTGCCTACACCCGACGGGCCGGCGACCACAAACAGCCGGCCGGGCATCGGCTCAGGTGAGCTGTTCGAGGAGGGCATTGCGTTGCCGTTCCGTGAGTCCGCGGATTCGTCGATTGTCGGCAATCCCGATCTCCTTCATGATTCGGCCGGTCTTGACCTTGCCGACGCCGGGGAGCGATGCCACGAGCGAGTACACCTTCATCCCGGCGATGAGCTCGTCCTCATCAGCGCGCTCAAAGAGCCGTGGGAGCGTCAGGCTGCCGGTTTTCAACAATTCTTTTAGCTCGGCCCGCATCCGACGGGCGGCAGCTGCTTTCTCGAGAGCAGCCTCACGCTGCGCGGGAGTCGACCGGGGAACTGCCACTGCTTTCTCTCCTCATTGAGGGTCAGGACTCTACCGCTTCGGAGATCTCGGCGGCCGCCGCCACCGGATCGGCGGCACCGGTTATGGGTCGTCCGATCACCAGATAGTCGGCTCCCCGAGCAGTCGCTTCGGCCGGCGTCATCGTGCGCTTCTGGTCGCCGTGATCCGAACCAGCTGGACGGATACCCGGGGTCACTTTCGTAAGGCCGGGTGCTACCTGGGCGATCACTCCCAGCTCCTGGGGTGAACAAATCACCCCTTCGCAGGCGGCGGTGTCTGCCAGACGGGCAAGACGACTGGTGAGTTTGCCGGCCGTGGTGCCGGGGGCGAATCGCTCGACGTCGGCGTCGGCCAGGCTGGTGAGGACGGTCACTGCCAGGACGCCGCTGCCGGTGGAGGCGGATCCGGCTCCCCGCACCGCCGCCTCCAGCATTTCGGTGCCGCCCGAGGCGTGGGCCGTTATCCACCGGGCCCCCAGCGCCGCCAATCGTCGGGCCGCCTGCTCCACCTGGCTGGGGATGTCGTGCAGCTTGGCGTCGGCAAAGACCGGTTTCCCCACCTCCGCTAGAGCCGCAACCGTGGCAGGACCCGGGCCGAACAGCAGGCCGAGGCCCACTTTGAAGCCTCCGACGTGGGGGGCGACGGCGCGCGCCATCCGCACCGCCTCTTCGGCGGTCGGGACATCAAGCGCTACCAGTATCCGATCACTCACGGCCGTGGGCCATCCCGGTCAGTTCTCGGAGTGAGCCGATCCCGGCCTGTCGGCACCAGGCCTCGGTCTCGCGGAGAATCCGCTTGCCGGCCCTCGGTTCGGCGAAATGGACGGTTCCCAGCTCGACGGCACTGGCGCCGGCCATCAAGAACTCGACGACATCGGTCCCCGAGCGGATGCCCCCGCAGCCGACAATGGGCACGTCGAGGGCGGCGGCCACCTCCCAGACGCACCGCAGGGCGATGGGCTTTAGTGGTGGCCCTGAGTAGCCGCCGACGACGCCGGACAGTTTGGGGGCCCGGGTCTCCAGGTCGATGCCCATGCCCCACACGGTGTTGGTGAGGACGACGAAATCTGCACCCGCCTCGGTTGCAGCCCGCGCCACCGCCACGATGTCCTCACTATTCGGCGAGAGCTTGGCCCCCAGCGGGAGGTCGGTGGCCGCCCGCACCGCGCCTACCACCTCGCCGGCCGCCGCCGGGTTGAGGGCGAACATGGTGCCTTCCTCCAGATTGGGACAGGACAGGTTCACCTCGATTGCCTGCACCCCTTCGGCCGCCAGACCTTTGGCCACCAAGGCGAATTCGGCCGCATCCGTACCGGCCGCCGAGCCCCACACGGGAACCGGCAGCGCCGACAGGTCGGGCATGTCCGTACGCCATTGGTCTATACCGGGGTTCTGGATGCCGATCCCGTTGAGCATGCCTTCCCCGGCCGAAGCGACACGCGGCGCCAGACGCCCGGGCCAAGGAGCGTGGCTGACCGACTTGGCTACGGCCGCTCCATACACCCGGAAGGCGTCGACGTCGGCGAAGTCGTACACCGAGCCGACTGTTCCGGCGGCTGCAATCAACGGACTACGGAGGGACAGACGGCCTAACGCAACGGCGCTATCAACCATCGGTCCGGCCGGCTTCGTACGTCAATTCACCGCGGAACAGGGTCGCCAGCACCCGCCCCCGGAGCGGGCGGCCGAGGAACGGGGAGTTGCGGGACCGGGACTGAAACGTCTGCGGAATCCAGGTGGCCGTTGAGTCGAAGACGACAAGGTTGGCAGGTGACCCCACCGCGACCCGACGCCCATGGTCGGCAAAGCGGCCGATGCGAGCCGGCGAAATCGAGAGCCTGTGGAAGAAGGTTGCCATGTCGAGTTCGGTAGCGGTCAGCACGACCGCCGCGGCCGTCTCGAGACCGATCACGCCAAAGGCCCCTCCTTCCAAACCTGCCTGCTCGGTCTCCTCGGGGCTGTGGGGCGCATGGTCGGTGGCGACGATATCGATCACACCGCTCCGCAGGCCCTCACGCACAGCCTGCACATCGCCGGGCTCTCGGAGCGGCGGCTTCATCTTGAACCGGGGGTCGCGAGCCTTGAGCTCGGTGTGATCGAAGGCGAGATGGTGGGGCGTCACCTCGGCCGTGAGTGCCAGGCCTTCGGCCTTCGCCCGGGAAATCAGACCAACACCCTCAGCGGTACTCACGTGCTGCATATGGACTCTCCCCTCAGTCCGACGCATCACCTCCAGATCGCGGATGATGACGGCCGCCTCGGCCGAGGCCGGCATCCCCGCTACCCCCAGCAACTCGGCCACCTCTCCTTGGTGCATGACACCGCCGACGGTCTGCTCCGGATCTTCAGCATGCTCGGAGACGATGGCCCCAAATGGATGGAGTTGTTTGAGGGCTGCCCGCAGGAGGTCGCCGCTCGCCACACTGTCGCCATCGTCGGTGAACCAACGGACGCCGGCTGCGAGCATTCCTTCCAGCCCGGCCAGCTCCTGACCTGCCCGGCCGGCCGTGACGGCTCCCGACACGGCTATCTCGAGAGCGTCGATCTGCCTGCTCCGAGCAATCGCCGACCGCGCTCGTTCCTCGGTGTCGATGGCTGGACTTGTGTTCGGCATCGCCATGAGGGCGGTGTATCCACCGGCGGCGCCGGCCGCTGCCCCTGAGGCCATGTCCTCCTTGTGCTCCTGGCCGGGCTCTCGCAGGTGGGTGTGGAGATCCACGAACCCGGGGCCTACCCAGCACCCGGAACAATCCAGGCGAGGCTCCCCCGAGATCTGCGGGGCGACTCTTACCACCAGGCCATCCTCCACCAGAACATCGAGAATCTGCGGACCGTCGGGCGTCAGCACGAGGCCGTCGGAGAGAATCACGGAATCAGTCACGAGCACGCAACGAGCGCCGCCCACCACAGAACGCTCGCATCTCCACCCGGCTCCTCCTGACTGCCCGCAGTCTACCCGCCGGTCTCTGCCGCCTTCTCTGCGGCCTCTGGGCGGGTTTGGGCTGCCAGCGTCGCCAGCACCCCATTTACAAATCGGCCGCTCTCCTCGGTGGAGTACCGCTTGGCGAGCTCGACCGCCTCGTCGATGATCGTTCCCACCGAAGTGCCCGGCTCGTGCCGCAGCTCGTACAGCCCGATCCGGAGTATCACCCGGTCGACCGGGGGCATCCGCTCGACCCGCCAGTTGGTCGAGGCTGCCTCCAGGGCTTCGTCGAGTGAGTCGACCTGAGAGAGCACTCCGGCAACAATGCGGCCGGCTCGGCCCGACCCGGTGGGTGCACCCTCCGTCCGTTGCTCCGTTTCGTAGAGAAGGCGCAGGGCTTCCTCCCGAGGCGAACCGCTCACGTGACCCGCGTCATGTACTCGCCGGTGCGGGTATCGACTTTGAGAACGTCGCCGGCCTCAACGAAAAGCGGAACCTGAATCACCAGACCCGTCTCGAGAGTGACGGGTTTGGTCGCCCCCGACACCCGGTCGCCCTTGACGCCCGGCTCGGCCTCGGTGACCGTCAGCTCAACGGAAGGCGGTAGATCGACGGCGATGGGCCTTCCCTCATACATCGGTAAGAGGGCAGGCATGCCTTCTCGTAGATAATCGGCAGCTTCGGCCACATCTTCGGCCTGAATAGCTATCTGCCCGTAGGTCTCGTTGTCCATGAAGTGAAACCCCATGTCATCCTTGTACAGGAACTGATGCTCGCGTCGATCGATGATCGCCCGTTCCACGTATTCGTCCGGCCGGAACGTCCGCTCAACAATGCCACCACCGTCGAGGTTTCTGAGCTTCATCTTCACGAAGGCTTTGCCCTTCCCCGGCTTGGTGTGATTGTGCTCGACAATCTGAAACAAACCCCGGTCGAGTGACAGGGCCTGGCCGGTGCGGACATCGTTGGCTGATGGCATTGGGGGATTGTACGCAGCTACACGGGGGAGACAGCCTGCAACCCGGCAAGGACCGTGGCCTCGTCCACTGCCCGGACAACCGGAACGCCGATCGCTTCCAACAACACCATGCGGATACCGTCGGCATCGCGCTTCTTATCCAGCCGCACCAGCTCCAGCACCCGCGCCGGGTCAAGGGCCGTAGAGAGCCTGACCGGCAACTCAAGCTGGGAGATGATCGACAACACTCGATCTTGCTCGCTGAACCCGGCCTGCTCAGTGGAGATCCAGCCGGCGGCCACCATGCCGACGGCGACGGCTTCTCCGTGGCTCAAGCCCGCCCCGATCTCCACTGCGTGACCGATGGTGTGGCCATAGTTGAGAGCCGCTCTCCGTCCGGACTCCCGGAAATCCTCCGCGACGATCTGCACTTTGACAGCCACCGCTCGCCGCACGACCTGCTCGAGATCGGCCCCGAGACCATCCTCCTCCAGCAGGTCCACCAGCTCAGGATCGCCGATCAGTCCCGCCTTCAACGCCTCAGCCATCCCCTGAGCCGTAAGGCTGGTTGGCAGGTTCTCGAGCACGCCGATGTCGATAACGACCCGGCTCGGGTGGGCAAACACCCCAACCAGGTTCTTGCCCCCGACGTTCACGCCGGTCTTGCCACCAATCGAGGCATCAACCGCTCCCAGCAAGGTTGTCGGGCAATACACGGCCTCGATCCCTCGCAGATAGGTGGCGGCCACGAACCCGGCGAGGTCGGTGACCGCCCCCCCGCCGACCGCCACCACGGTGTCCCCCCGAGAGAGTCCCAATCGATTCAAGGCCTCAAACACAGACTCGGCGACCGCCAGGCTCTTAGCCGCCTCACCCACCGGGATCTCCACCAGGCCGGCAACCATGCCGGCCTCCTCGAACTGAACCACCAGCGGCCGGGCGATGCCATCCGCACCCGCATCGGTGACCACGGCCACCCGTCTGCGTTCCTCCCGTTCCGGCAGGATGGCATCCTTCAGCAGTCCTCGGCCGATCAGGACCTCCGGGCCGCTCACAGCCATTGGCCGACCTCCTCGGCAACCTCCGCGGGTGTCCGACCCTCGGTGCTCACCGTGTGGTCGGCGACGTCTGTGTAGTGCTCTATTCGCCCGGCCAGCAGTTGGGCCAGCCGGTCCTCGCCCCCGGAGCCCAGCAGCGGGCGCTCCCGATCGCCGACTACCCGCGAGGCCAGCACGGCCGGCGAGGCGGTGAGCCAGACCACTGTGCCGGACCGCCGCATAGCGTTGCGATTGGCGAGGTTGAGCACGGCCCCGCCGCCGGTAGACACAACCGCACCCGCCGCCCCGGCCAACTCTTCGACAACCGTGGACTCGATGGCGCGGAAGGCATCCTCACCCCCGGCTTCCCACAGCTCGGCGATCGACCGCTGCAGGCGTTCCTGGACGATGAGGTCGACATCCCGAAACGGCAATCCTGAGTTGGCCGCCGCCAGCCGCCCGACCGTCGTCTTGCCAGATCCCATCATCCCGATCAACCAGAGATTCACGAGCCCTCAGAACCGAGCAAGGCGCCGGCGGTAATGGTTAACGGCGGCCACCAGATCTTCGACGGTATCGCCCCCGAACTTCCGTTGCACCTCCTGGGCGAGCACAACTGCAACCATCTGCTCGGCAACCACCCCGGCGGCCGGCACCGCACACACATCGGAGCGCTCCCGGATCGCCTTCTCGGGCTCCTTCGTCTCGACGTCAACGGTCTTCAGCGCTCGCATCAGGTTGGAGAGCGGCTTCATGGCCGCCCTCACCCGGATGATTCCCCCGATGCTCATGCCGCCCTCGATGCCCCCGGCCCGGTTGGAGTCACGTGTGAACTCTCCGTCGTAGCCGATCTCATCGTGGGCTTGTGACCCTCGTCGAGTGGCCGAGGCGAACCCGTCACCAATCCCGACTGCCTTGATCGCCTGTATCGACATGAGGGCTTCGGCTAGACGAGCATCGAGTTTGCGATCGAAGTGGACGTGGCTTCCGAGGCCGGGGGGCGATCCGTGCACCACTACCTCCACTACCCCACCGAGAGTGTCACGGTCGGCCTTGGCCGCTTCAACCTCAGCCACCATCGCCGCAGCCGCGGTTGGGTCGAACGCCCTAACCGGCGATTCATCGATGGCAGGGAGGTCGGCCAGTGTCGGCGCCGGGCCATCGGGGGCCGCCACCGTCCCGATGGCAACCACATGGCTCAGGAGCGTCATATCGACTGCGTGCAACAGCGCCTTGGCGAGTGTGCCGGCCACCGTCCGGGCGGCCGTTTCTCTGGCCGAGGCGCGTTCCAGGATGTCGCGGGCGTCGTGAGTGTCATATTTCTGCATGCCGGCCAGGTCGGCGTGGCCAGGCCGGGGAGCAGTGGAGGGGCGTTCCGAGGAACCCGGGCCCGGGGACATCTCGGTGCTCCACTTCTCCCACTCGGTGTTGTGGATCACCACGGATACCGGTCCACCAAGCGTCTTGCCGAACCGGACGCCACCCAGGATCTCCAGGTTGTCTTGCTCCAGCTTCATGCGTGGACCGCGGCCGAACCCGAGCCGGCGCCGTGCGAGTTCGGCGCCGAATATTTCGGTGCTCACCGATAGCCCGGCGGGCAGCCCTTCAACGATGGTGGTGAGGCCGGGGCCATGCGACTCCCCGGCGGTCAGAAACCGCAACATTGGCCAGATGGTAGGCAGGGCAGCGGCGCTGAGACGGTTACTTAAGTATCTCGTCCCCGACGCCGAGGGCGAAGGGACTGTCGCCAAAGAGGAATGTTCCACCGGTGTCGGTCAGAGTTACCACCTGATAGCTACCGGCAAATGTCTCCCCTACCCCAACCGTGTAGTCAGTCCCGGCCACCCGGACCACAGCCTGCCGACTGCCATCGCCGAGGGTGGTTATGGAGATCAAACCCACTGTTGTGCCGGTCGGGTCAAATCCATCGGTCCCACCATCGCCGGTGTCCACGACTTCTTCGGTGATGAGCGGTCGGAACGGGTCACGCGGCTGGGAGACCTGGAAATCGTCGATCAGGCGCATGCCCGGGAGCAGGTCAGCCTGGCTCTCGGTCACGACGTCGGCGTTCGCCGCCACTTGTGGACCGATCGCGGTGGGCGACGAAGAGCCCAGAATCGATGGAGCTACGAGGAGCCAGAGCGACGCGACAGCCAGAGCAGCAACCAGCACCAGCGACGAGCCACTCCGAAGCAATTCACGAACCCGCAGGAGCCGGCCCTCGCGGTAATCGAACTTCATCATGGGGCCACCTCCGAGTTGCCACTCAGGTCAGTCATCGAGAACGCCGCGGCGGTCAGCGAGACGCTGAGCAGGTTGCTCCCATCCTCGAGCAGGGCGGACGTGATGGAGATCTGGTCCACTCGCACGAGCCGCTCCAAGTCCTCGAGTGCGAAGAGGAAGCTCAGCACCTTGAAATAGGGGGCCTCAAAGGTCAGGTTCATCTGGATTTCTGCCAGTCCGGGAACGGTGCTCGCCACCGGAGGAGAGGGGCTGAATGAGAGCAACTCCACCCCCGTGTCGAGCGCTATCTGATTGATGTCTTCGATGAGGGCGGCACCATCGGGTGTAGCGGGAATGGACGACTGGACCTCGAAAATACCCAGCAAGAAGTCACCCTCTTTGGCAGCGAGGGCCGCCAGCTCGTTGCGGCGGCTCTCCAGAGTTGATTGCTCGATCGCGGCCGTGTCCCGCTGCGCATTGAACTCCTCGATATCGCTCGACTTCGAAGACATGAACAAGAACCACCATCCAGCGGTGATGATGAAGAACAGAAGGATGCCGAGAATGAGCCCGCGTCGCATCAGGGGATCTCCGGGATTCGCTCGAGCAGCCGCGAAGACAAAGCGTCTGACGCCAATCTGGTTGTTGACCCGAAGTTCACCGTTTCAGCTTCACCAATCGCAGATTGGGTCAGGCCGGTGGCCCAGGTACCCACGACGCCGGGGAAGCGGTCTGAATCGAGAACTCGCAACCAGGCTGCAACATCGGTGTTGTCGAACGCCACCCCGGAGAAGGCGAGCTCGCCGAGGCCCACCACTCCGTCCGGAGCGTTGGGGTCCGGCCGCGTGACTGAGCCCGCGTAACTCGTGACCCATACGCGATCTGGGATGAGTCGTCCAAGATCGTTCACCAGACGACCCCACGAAACATCATTGGCCATGGCGAGACTGAGAGTGGCGACTGAACTGGCGAATTGGTTGCTGGCATCCTCGGCGCCGGCCAGTGAATTGATTTCGAGTCGCAGATCTTCGTTGATCTTGACCTGCTCCTGGACCTCGGCCTCTGCATCGTCGACAGCCCCCTGGCGCCAAACGGTGATCACGCCGAGGAGGAGCACGTAGATGAGGCCAGCCGCCACAACCATCAGCAGCATCTGGCGGCTGTCTCCCTGACGTTTGCCTTCCTGTGGAACGAGGTTGATCGAGCGCATCAGCTCTCCCACAACGCCAGGCCGACGGGTATGGGTATCACCGGCTGCATGGCTGAGATCTCGGCCTCCGACAGCTTGCCCGTATTGAGCCCCTCGATCACCCGGGCCGGCTCGATTCTGGCACCGAGCACGTCGCCGAGCCGATTAGCCAGGTGCGGAAGCCGGGCACCGTTGCCGGACACGACGATCCGTCCAAGTTCCGGCTCCTCCCCCTGGCTGAGGAAGAAGTTGACCGAACCCCGCACCTCGTCGATGAACCGCTCGGCCTGGCGATCGAGAATGACTTGGGCCTGGGATTCAAGGGGGGACGCGTGTTCCTCCTCGACCGGGATGGACGGATCACCCGCCGGGGCGATGATTCCCCCGACCGGAGTGACTCCAACCTCACGTTTGAGCTCCTCGGCCTCGTCCCAGGTGATATCCAGGCCGTCCACCAGGGCTGAGGAGAAGTCCTCCCCGCCCATCTGGAGCAGTCGCACGAACCGCGGCTCACCGGCTCGAACAAGCACCACCTGGGATACACCTGAACCGATGTCGATGACGGCGGTCGTGCTGTCGAGATCGAAATCACCGTAAAAGAGTGCCCGGATGAGCCCGAAGGATGTTAGATCCACCGCGATCGGGGAAAGACCGGCAGCCTTGACTGTTTCCATGAGCGTGTCGACCATTTCGCGCTGGGCCGCCACCACCAGAATGGACAGCATCGGCTCGCCGTCGGGGGTCGTGAACTCCTCGATTGGGACAAAGTCGAGGTATGTCTCCTCAATCGGGATTGGGATGTACTCCTGGACTTGGAACGGCAGCGCCTCGGCCAGTTCGTCCTCGCTCATTCGCGGGACATCAACCTGGCGAACGATGACTCGTTGGTTGGCGAGGCCAAGGACGATGCGGCGCTTGGGAAGCTTGGCATCCTTCCACAATCGGCTGATCGCATCGGTGACCGCGACCGGGTCGATAATCTCGCCGGCCACCACCGCCCCGCGTTCGATATCGACCTGACCGATCCTTCGAATGACTGGCGGCTGCTTCCCGACATCGAGGGCCACGGCACGAATGCCGTTCGCACCAATATCGAGCCCCACGTTGACCGCCATTTGATCTCCGCCTCAAGACACCGGCGCGGCGCCTTGTAATTACAGTAATGTCATTTGGGAGATTACCAAACCAATCGCACAACGCAAATCATGCGGCCTCAGCTTCCCAAATACCAATCGGCCAGCTCCTGGCCAAAGGCTAAGGCCGCATACGCACCGATCACCATGGCCGGTCCGAAGGGGATCTTGGCCTTCCGGTTGGCTCGCCCTGCAAGGAGCAAGCCGATGGCGACGATCCCGCCAACCGCAATCCCCAGCCCAATCCCCGACCCCAGAACCTCCCACGATTGATAGGTGAGGAACACCCCGAGGAAGAAAGCCAGCTTCACATCGCCGAATCCAAACCCGCCGCGGGCAGCAAGGGCCAGGATGAGGAAGAGCGAGAAGTAGAACACTCCCCCACCCACCGCCCGCCAGAAGGACGTCAGATCATCATCGATGACGGCTCCGACGACTAGCAGCAACGCGCCGACCACAGTGCCCGGGTAAAGGATCCTGTTTGGAATACGTTTAACGTCGAGATCAGTCAGTACCAGGGTCAGGGTCACTCCTGCGAACCACAGGTAGGCGGGCAGGACGGCCTCCACTCCTACCACCACGACCGTTGCGGCGAACAGGGCAGCCGTTGTGGCTTCCACGACGGGATATCGGATGCTGATCCTGGCTTGACAATCGCGGCATCGCCCTCGGAGTAAGAGCCAGGACAGCACGGGAATGTTGTCCCGATGACGGATGGGCTGGCCACATGCCGGGCACGCCGACGGAGGCGAGATCACCGACAGGTCGGCCGGCACGCGATGCGCCACCACATTGATGAACGAGCCGAAGATCAGTCCGAATACGGCCGCGATGACGGCAACCAGAGGGGTCTCCATGAGGCCAACGACCCTAGCGGCAGAGGGCTACCAGCTGGTGCCGCTCCAGGAACCGACTGCGGGAGGGCCGGAGGCGCTGCAGGTTGTGAAGGGGTTGGTGGTGTGGATGCCGTACTGGGTCCCGGCGGCATCGCCCTCCCATATCGCAAGGTAGGTGCCGCGGGGGGTCTGGGCGACGATGCATACTGCGCTCCCCAGGGGCTCGATCGTGACGACGACCGGGTCGAAGGTATTGACCGCCGGTGAGGCGCCCGACACGTTGAACAGACTTGGTTCAATGGCCGACAGAAGGTCCAGGTCGGCGGTGAAGACCTCACCGCCGCCGGCGTAGAAGGCCTTCTCCGTTGAAAGGGCATTCCGGAGGTTGCTCTTGGCGGCAGAGTCCTCGGCCTCTTTGCGCTGGCCGAGGAAGGTGGGAATAGCTATCGCCACGAGGATGGCGACGATGAGCACGACAATCATCAGCTCGATGAGCGTGAATCCGCGGTCGTTCCTGGCTTTCATATCTTTGAGTCTCCTAGTGGTCGGAAATACATCGGTACGGGAACGGGCGGGCTTGAGGAAAAGCCGTCCAGACTCCCACCGCTCCCCACACGCTGAAAGCGGGCCCCGAGGGGCCCGCTTTAGCGCTAGATGGGTTTGCTTACCAACCGGCGGTCGACCAACCCGTGCCAGATGGCTGAGTCGCCGAGCATGTGGTGAACGGACTGGCTGCACCTGAGAAATAGGTGGTACCAGCGGTCGTTCCGTCCCAGACCGCGAAGAACACGCCACTGTCGCTCTCTTGAACGAGGCAGACAGCGCTCTTGTCAGTCGCTGAGGGCGTTGTAGCCGCTACTGGGTCCAACGCAGCGTCGGTGCCGTTGAGCATGAACAGGTTCGGCTCAATGGCAGCCAAATCTGCAACCGTGGACGAGAACTCCTGGTTGACCGAGAAGTAAGCCTTCTCCGTAGCCAGGGCGTTCCGGACATTGCTTTTCGCCGCGCTGTCCTGCGCGTTCTTCCGCTGACCCAGGAAGGTGGGGATGGCAATGGCGACCAAAATGGCAATAATCAGCACCACGACCATCAGCTCGATGAGTGTGAAGCCCTCGTCCTTGTTGAGACGGGACTGCATCGCTTTGAGCATCTGATGTTCTCCTTGCGAGCATCTACGGCCGAGCCTTTACCCGACCTTCTTACGTAGGAGGTATCGACCCCCGTGAGCGATAGGTTGAGGGCTTCGCTCACTGGATGAGGACTATTCGGGAGCGTTCCAAAATGATCAGGTGAGTGACTAGGGCCAGATATCAGCTGTCAGCTATCGGCCATCGGCAAATCCGTGCCACCATACCGGTGCAGAGCACAGCTAGAGGGGTTGGCCTGGGCCTGGCGCCGGCCGTCCCCCATCTCAGGTTCGGCGGCAGCACTCGATT
>Ga0224508_10002691_pt1 | contig 14964 bp, 13 predicted proteins | sample SF_Jan12_sed_USG_4_FD_170157 | JGI IMG/M metagenome (GOLD analysis project Ga0224508, IMG submission 170157) | Sediment microbial communities from San Francisco Bay, California, United States - SF_Jan12_sed_USGS_21 | ecosystem: Environmental > Aquatic > Marine > Sediment | place: USA... | reverse complement strand
GCGACGCGATCGGTCGACCGGACCTCGGCACCGATCCCCGATTCGCCACGAACGACGGACGTGTCGCCCATTGCGACCACCTGCGGGCCGAGCTGTCCGCCGTGCTGCGAACGAAGCCGAGGCGTGAGTGGTTGGCCCTGTTGGAAGAGGCCGACGTCCCAGCCGACCAGGTCAACACGCTGGCCGAGATCATCGATCACCCCCAGGTTGCGGCCCGGGACATGGTGGTGCGGACGCGACGCGAGGGCGGCACCGAGGCGGTCCTCGCTGGGAGCCCGATCAAGGTTTCGGGGCACCGGCAACACCACGACCCGCCGCCGAGGCTTGGGCAGCACACCGACGAGGTGCTCCGTGAGATCCTCGGCCTCGACGACGCCGCCCGAGACCGGTTGAGACTCGACGGCGTGATCGGCTGAGCACGACTACCGTGAGGCGCGGGACCTGACGGCTGAGAGACGATCGGACCGACCATGTTGCTCGACGACCTGAGGATTCTCGATCTCACCGATCACCGGGGCGAACTCGGTCCCTGGCTGCTGGGCTGGCTGGGAGCGGAGGTCGTCCGGGTCGAGCCACCCGGGGGCTCGCCGGCACGACGGGAGCATCCGCTGCTCGCAGCGGGGACCGACGATCTCCGGAGCCTCCAGTTCGCGGCCTACAACAACGGCAAGCGATCGATCGTGCTCGACCCCAGCGAACCCGGCGATCGTACGGCCTTGCTCGATCTGGTGGCCGGGGCCGACATTGTCTTCGAGAGCGGCCCGCCGGGTCAGCTGGCGGCGTCGGGCATCGACGAGTCCGACCTCATCTCCGCCAACGACCGGCTCGTGCACGTGCTGATCACCCCGTTCGGGGTCGACGGTCCCCGGGCCGATCAGCCCGCCTCCGAGCTGACACTGGCCGCGCTCGGGGGGCCGATGAGCCTCCAGGGCGTCCGTGAGCGAGCGCCGGTCAAGGTATCGATCCCGCAGGTATGGCGGCACACCGGGGCCGAGGCGGCGGTAGCGGCCCTCGTGGCGCTGCGGCGAATGGAGGCCACCGGAGAACCGCAGTGGGCCGACGTCTCGGCTCAGGAGGCGATGACGTGGACGATGCTGAACGCCATGGAGGCCGACGAGATCCAAGGCTTCGACTTCGAACGCGCAGGCCTCACGGTGCAGTTGGCGGTCAGTCTGGAGCTCGGCCATCTCGCCAAGGACGGCTACACCTGCCAGGTCCCGATCGGTATCACCTGCGGTCCGATCATGCCGTGGCTGCTGGAGGAAGGCATCGCAGAGCCGCACTGGGCCGACCAGGACTGGGCGACCTACGACCACCGGGCGCTGTCCGGCGAGGCCCTGGACCCGTCGTACGCCGACCTGGCGGCCGCGATCGACGAGCTCTGCTCCCGCCACACCCGGCACGAGCTGCTCGTCAAGGGACTGGACTACGGCGCGGCGTTCGCCCCGATCAACAATGTCGCCGACCTCCTAGCCTTCGATCACCTCGAGCGCCGATCGTTCTGGACCCCCGAACCGGCACCCGGCGATCCGCCGGTCACGGTGCGCCGACCCGGGGCGCCGATCACGATCGACGGTCGACGGCCAACCCGCGCGTCGGTCGTGCCCGCCCTCGACGAGGCCGGACCCGAGCTCCGGGTTGAGCCGACGAGGACTCGCCGCTCGCCGACCGGTCGCGACATCAGCGGCGACCTGCCCTTGAGCGGCGTCAACGTAGCCGATTTCAGCTGGATCGGCGTTGGTCCGATCACCGCCCGCTGTCTGGCCGACCACGGTGCCACCGTCGTGCGCATCGAGACCGAGAAGCGCCTCGACACGCTACGGGCACAGGCCCCGTTCAAGGACGGCGAGTTCGGTCTCAACCGCAGCAACTTCTTCGGCAGCTTCAACACCTCCAAGCAGTCCCTCGCCCTCGACCTCACCAACCCGGCCGGGCTCGACATCGCTCGCCGCATGGCCGACTGGGCCGACGTCGTGATCGACAGCTTCCGCCCGGGAACCATGGAGCGGCTCGGGCTCGGGCCCGACGACGTCCACGCCACCAACCCGACCGCGATCACGGTGACGACCTCGTTGCTCGGGGGCGGCGGACCCCTGTCCCCGCTCGCCGGCTACGGTTTCCACGCCGGCGCCATCGCCGGGTTCACCGACCTCGTCGGGTGGCCCGACCTCCGGCCCGACGGCCCGTGGATGGCCTACACCGACGCCATCGGACCGCGGTTCCTGGCGACGACGATCTTGGCCGCCCTCGACCGGCGCGACCGCACCGGGGAGGGCTGCCACATCGAAGGGGCGCAGCTCGAGATCGGACTCCAGTTCCTCGCCCCCGAGCTGCTCGACCACCAGATTGCCGGACGCCTCCCGACACGGATCGGCAACCGCGACCTCCACCTCGCCCCCCAGGGCGCGTATCGCTGCGCCGGCGACGACGAGTGGTGTGGCATCACCATCGAGGACGACGCCGCCTGGAGCCGCTTCGTCGCCGCCCTCGGGACACCGTCGTGGACCAGCAACCGGGCGTATGAGACCGTCGCCGGTCGGCTCGCCGCCCACGACGCAATCGACGCCGCCATCGAAGCCTGGACGTCGGGACGCACCGCCGAGGAGGTGGAGCAGCAGCTAAGGGCCGCTGGCATCGCCGCGGGGAAGGTCCAGCGGTCGCGGGACCTCCGGGACGACCCCCAGTACGTTCACCGCGGCTTCTACAAGCGCCTCGAGCACAGCGAGGTCGGCGTGATCCCCTACGCCGGCCATCAGTACCGCATCCGCGGCTACGACAACGGTCCCCGGTTCGCCGCCCCCATGCTCGGTGAGCACACCTACGAAGTCCTCACCGAGCTGCTCGGGATGAGCCCCGACGACGTCGCCGAGGCCGCCGCCTCCGGGGCATTGGAGTAGTCGCCGGGCCGATCGAGGGTCCGTGGCGGTTCTGGCCGGTATCGGGCTGTTCCGCGATGACCGCTCAGCCGGCGGCATTCGGCAGCCAGACCACGATACCCGGGAACGCGATGACCAGTCCGATAGCGAGGCTGAGGGCCGCGGTGAACGGGAACGTGGCCCGGAACACCTTCCCGAGCTCGATGTTGGTCACCCCCGAGACCACGAAGGTGATCAACCCGACCGGCGGCGTGATGAGGCCGGTGAGCAGCATCATGATCGTCAGTACCCCGAACCAGACACCGTCATAGCCGAGATCGATCACGACCGGGTACACGATCGGGGTCATGATGATCAGGATCGCGATCTCGTCCATCAAGGCCCCGAGCACGAAGTACACGACGAAGATGGCGGCGATGACCAGCCACCGTGGTGCGTCGAGGCCGCCGACGAAGTCGGTGACGGTGAACGGGATCCTCGACACCGACAAGAAGAAGCCGAATATCTTGCCCGCGATCACGAGCAGGAAGATGAACGCAGAAGTTCGAACCGACCGGCTTAGCGCACCAACGAAGCCGGCCCACGTCAACCGGCGGGTGACGACCCCGTAGATCAGCGCCAACGCCGCCCCTGCCCCGCCGGCCTCGGTGGGAGTGAACACGCCGTAGAAGATGCCGCCCATGCTGATGGCGAAGATCACCGGCACGGGCCACACGAGACGGAGAGCGGCCAGGTGACCGAGGTCGGGCTTGGTCGAGGTGTCGGCCCCGAGCTCCGGGCGCCGCAGCACGACCAGGTAGGCGGTGATCATCAGCAAGCCAGCGGTCATCACTCCGGGGACGATCCCGGCGAGGAGGATGTCGCCGATCGGTTCCTCGGTCAGCACGCCGTAGAGAACGAGGACGGCGCTGGGAGGGATCAGCGCTCCGAGCGTGCCACCGACCGCAGCGCAGGCGGCGGACAGGCCCGAGTCGTAGCCGAACTTTCGCATCTCCGGCACGGCGACGACCGACATCGTCGTGGCCGACGCCACCGCAGACCCGCTGACCGATGCGAACAGCGCCGACGCCCCGAGCGTGGCAACGGCCAGGCCACCCCGGAGCCGCCACAGGAACACGTCGAGCGCTCGGTAGGCGTCGGCGCCGAGACCGGCTGCCGCCAGCAGCAGTCCCATCAACACGAACAACGGAATGACGGAGAGGTTGAAGCTGGCCGCGCCCTGAAAAGCGTCGGCCCCGGTCCGAGCCAGGGCCGCGTCGACGTCGACGATCCGGGCGTTCCCCACGATGGCGACCGCGATCATGGCGATCGCGACCGGCACTCTGAGCGTGAGGAGCGTGAGCAGACCGACGAACCCCAGCAACCCCACCAGCTCAGGGCTCACGGCGCCGATCCCTCCCTCAGGCCACCACCGGGCGTGAGCGGGCCGGCGCTCACCTGCCGATCGAGCCGGGCCACGACGGCCACGATCTCCACCAGGGTGGCGAGCCACAGCAACGCCGCTCCGAGCGCGGCGATACGGACGAACCAATGAATCTCCCACTCGAGCACCGCTGTCGTATAGCCGCCCGCCTCCTGGACGCCGGCATAGCGCCAGAGCTGCCAGGTGACGACGCCGAGCACGACGAGGCTGACGCTGCGGGCGACCAGATCGGCCACCCGCTGGGCCCTGGGTCCGACCCGGGTGTACACCAGGTCGACCGAGACATGGTCGCCCTGGTGCTCGGCGTGGGCGAAGCCGAGGTAGACGACGACGACGAGAAGCAGCGGGGTGACCTCGACCGTGCCCGACAGCGGTGAGTTGAACAGCGAGCGGCCGACGATGTCGACCACAGTGAGCGCCAGCATTGCGAGCAGGGCCGCACCGGCGAAGTAATGACCCACTCGGTTAAGGAACCGGATCGAGCCGACGACCCGTCTCAACACCTACTCGCCACCGCCGGCCCGGCTGCTCACCGATGGCGATGACACGATCAGCTCGCCGACAGCTCGAGCATGCGGTCGTACATCTCCTGGGTGGGGAAGTCGGCCGAATTCGAGCTGATCCAGTCGTCGATCACGGATTGGGTCGCCTCCTTCCATCGATCGAGCTCCGCGTCGCTCAGCTGGACCTTCTCGATCCCGGACTCGACGACCCGAGCGGCGGCCGCATCGTAGGCACCGTCGTAGACGACGGCGGCGTTGGTCGACAGATTCCGACCGGAGATCTCTTCGACTGCGGCCTGCTGGGCCGGCGACAGTGAGTTCCAGGTGTCGAGGTTCATGACCAGGAACTGAGCGGCGACATAGCAGTTGCACTCGACACCACTCTCGAGCACCTCGTACAGGTTGAAGCTCGACAGGCCGGAGTTCGCGATGAACAGCCCGTCGATCACCCCTCGCTCCAGTGAGTCGAACAGCTCCGGTGCTGGGAGCCCGACCGGGTTGCCACCGAGCGCCTCGATCACGGCGTTCTGCACAGGGCTGGGAGCCCGGAGCGTCAACCCGTCGATGTCATCGAGGGACTCGACCTTGCCCTCTGCGATCCAGAGATCACCAAGATCGTGGACCCACATCCCGAGCAGCTTCACGTCGGCGTACTCCGCTTGGAACTCGGGGAACTCCTCATACAGCGTCCACAGCACGTCGGTCGCCTGCTGGGCCGAGGTGAACGTGAACGGCATCTCGATCACATCGGTGACGGGGAACCGACCCGGGGTGTAGCCCTGGAGCGCCCAGCCGACGTCCTGGGCGCCGGCGACAACGTTCTCGTAGGTCTGGGGAGCGGGGGCCAGGGAACCGCCGGCGAAGAACTCGACGGTCACCGTCCCGTCGGTGGCGTCACTGACGTCGGCGGCCCACTGCTCGAGGGCGCCGGCCTGGATCGGGTGCTGGGCTGGGAACGGGTGACCGAAGTTGATGGTGACCGGGTCACCGAAGTCCTGCGCCGCGTCATCGTCGGCATCGGTGGCCGGTTCCTCGCTGGCTTCGGTGTCGTCGGTAGTCGGCGCCTCGGTCTCGGTATCGGTCGCCGCCGAGGTGTCGGCCCCGGTGTCGCCGTCATCGGAATCACCACAGGCCGCAGCCACCAGACCGAAGGCAGCAACAACGACGAGCAGGCGAATCAGTTTCCCCATGTGCCCCTCCCCTTTGGCGGTAGCGTCCGCACTCCGGGCACTTGACCGCGTCGTGAATCGGGGCCACCCTAACGGCGCGACGGTGGCCGTTCAAGGGGCCCCTCGAATCGACACGAAACAGGAGCACAACGTACCCGGACACCCAGACGACCGGGAGGACCTTGGTGAGCAGTCCGAGAGACAACCCGCCGTACTGGGCCGATCACGTCGGCTCGCTGCTCCGCCCGCCATCGGTGCCTCGTGGTCGACACCGCGGAGCGAGCCTGGTCGTGACCGCGTCCCGCCCCCGTCGGCGCGATGGCAACTGACTCCGACGTCGCCATCGTCGGTGGAGGTCCTGTCGGCCTCGCGCTGGCCCTCGACCTGGGGGGACGAGGGGTCAGGTGCGTCGTCGTCGAGCGGCACGAGTCGCCGCAGCCGGTTCCCAAAGGCCAGAACCTGACCCAGCGGACGATGGAGCACTTCCGGTGGTGGGGCATCGAAGACGAGATCCGGTCTGCCCGGGTCATGCCGGCCGGCGCACCGACGGGCGGGGTCACGGCCTACGGGACGCTGCTCGGCGGCTACACCTACGACTGGTGGCAGCGGGCGAAGGTCCGCCCGTACTACTACACCGACAACGAGCGGCTTCCTCAGTACCGAACCGAAGCGGTGCTGCGGGCTGCGGTGGCCGCGCTGCCCTCGGTCACGCTGCGAGTCGGGTGGACTGCCGAGGGCCTGGAGCAGACGGCCGACTCGGTCGAGGTCGACGTCCGACCGACGATGGGAGGGCCGATCGAGACCATCTCGGCCAACCACCTCGTCGGATGCGACGGCAGTCACTCCATCGTCCGCCTGAAGGCCGGCATCGCCGAGCACCGAGCCGACCATGACAAAACGATGGCGCTGCTCGTGTTCCGGTCTCCCGAGCTGAACCGACTCCTGGCTCATCACCGGGACAGCTCCTTCTTCAAGGTGCTGCACCCCCGCTTCGATGGCTATTGGCAGTTCCTCGGCCGGGTGGATGCCGACGAGCACTGGTTCTTCCACGCCCCGATCGACGACGCCGAGGGGGCAGCGGGCGACGAGGCCCAGCTCGTGTACCGGGCGGTCGGGGCAGAGTTCGCGGTCGATGTCGAGTACAGCGGCACGTGGGACCTACGGACCGCTACAGCCGCCTCCTACCGGGCAGGACGGGTCTTTCTCGCCGGCGATGCCGCCCACAGCCATCCGCCCTACGGCGGGTTCGGGATCAACTTGGGCCTGGAGGATGCCCGCAACCTCGGCTGGAAGCTGGCCGCCACGATCGGCGGCTGGGGCGGCGAGCGGCTGCTCGACTCCTATGACGCCGAGCGGCGACCGGTCTTCTCCAGCACTGCGAGCGAGTTCATCGAAGGATTCATCGAGCGCGACCGAGCCTTCGTCCGCGCCTACGATCCCGCCCGGGACCGCACCGCGTTCGAACGCGAGTGGGACCGTCAGCGCATCAGCTCAAACGCCGGGGTTCGGGGCTTCGAGCCCAACTACGAGGGCTCACCGATCGTCGTCGGCGGGCAGGAGGGGTCGGAGCCGAGCGCGCTCGGCTCGCACTCCTTCGAGGCCCGGGCCGGCCACCACCTCCCACCGGCTCGACTCTCGTCGGGCGCCACCATCGATACGGCCTTCGGGTCGGAGCTCACGCTCATCGCCCTCGGAGATCCCACCGCTGCCGAGGCCTTCGGACGCGCCGCCCGGTGGCTCCACATCCCGCTCGAGGTGGTCTCCGACTCCTATCGCGACGAACGCGAGCGATACCGCGCGCCGCTGATCCTCCTCCGCCCCGATCACTTCGTCGCCTGGGTCGGCAAGTCGCCGGACGACCCCGATGCGATCCTGCGGTGCGCGACCGGCCGGCCACCAAGCCGCTGATCGTGCCCCGCCGAGGTCGACGTTCTAGCGCCGACATCGTTGTTTGTCATCGGCCACGTTCATGGAAGACTTCTTCGCGTGGTCCGGACCCCGTGGCATCGTCGCCTCGTCACCCAAGCCATGGCCCTGCAGCTCGCCGTCATCGCACTGGTGTTGCTGGCGGTTTCGGTAGCGTTTCGCCCGGGCCAGCCAGGCTGCTCTCGAAGAGCAGTACGGCCTGCGCGCCACCGCGGTCGCCGAATCGGTAGCGGAGATCACCGAGGTTCGGACGCTGCTGGTCTTGACCGCCGACCGGCGAGCCACCGCCGAACACCACCGACGTCGGATCGGCCTCCACGGCTTCGATCAGCTGATCGAAGGTCTCGAACTCGCTGTCGTTCTCACCGCGACGACGCCGAAATCGGCACCGATGGCGCCGATCCAGCGGAACTGGTCAGCCGTGAGGCCCTCGTACTGGTTCTGGGCGAACCGGATCGCGGTGGCCGGTGACGCCGCGATCACCAGGTCGCTGTTGTCGTTCCGGTTGGCGGCGATGTCGCTGAACGCCACGCCGCCACCTCCTCCTGGCTGGTTGGTCACACGACGTTCGACGTCAGGCCGAGATCCTCGAAGAGCTGCCGATAGAACGGCAGGTGAAGTCCCAGCCCCCACCAGCGTCGGCCGGAGCGACGCACTCGGGGGAGGCGGGAGCGAAACCGCCTGCTGCCTCGTCCTCCATCTCCTCGTCGCCGGCTCCCTCCTCCGACGCGTCGTCGGCGGACGTTTCGTCGCTGTCGTCGGCAGCGGCTGCTTCGGTCGTCGCCGTTTCGTCGTCGGCGGTGGTCGTATCATCGTCGTCGCCACCACAGGCCGCGGCGACCAACAGCCCTGCAGCGAACACAGCCAGAAGTCGCATCCAGGTCTTCATCGGCGTCTCCCCCATCGTTGCTCCCGGGACGCATATGGCCGCTCAACGGCCCACCCAACCACCGGCACCAGGACACCCAATGTTCAGGAACTAAGGAGCAGGAAAATCGTTCGCGACAATTGTGGTCGTTCTGGTCGAACCGCCCAACCGCTGACACCCGGAGGCGGCTCGAAGAGCTGCCACCGCTCCAGGCCGGCACTGCTGGCCGCATGCCGGCTGGTGATGGCGACAACTACGCTCGGCGGGTGACTGACGACAGCAACAGAATGCCCGTGTACGACGTCCTCCCCGAGCTGGGTCGCCTACGCGACGATGTCCTGTTCGGCGACGTGTGGGAGAACCCGGACCTGTCCAAACGCGACCGAAGCCTGGCCACGGTGGCGATGCTGGCTGCGCTGTACCGAACCGAGGAGCTGCGGGGGCATCTCCGCCGCGCCCTCGACAATGGCGTCACCGAGCCGGAGCTCAAGGCGCTGATCACCCACGTCGCGTTCTACGCTGGCTGGCCCTGCGCGGTCAACGCCGGCCGGGTGGCGGCCGACGTGTTCGACCAATGACCGATTCCGAAACCGTGGGCGCGGAGCTCCATGAGATCATCGGTTTCATCGGTCTCGGCACCATGGGCGGCCCGATAGCGAGCAACATCCAGTCGGCCGGGCGGCCGTTGGTGGTCCACGACCTCGACCGATCGGCCGCGGCCCGGCTCCTGGCCGGTGGGGCCGAGTGGGCCGATGCGCCGCGCGAGGTCGCTGAGCGCTGCGATGTCGTGCTCACGTCGCTGCCCGGTCCGGCCGAAGTCGAGCGGGTCGCGCTCGGTTCCGCGGGACTCGCCGAGGGCGCCCACGACGGTCTGGCCTATTTCGATCTGAGCACGAACGCCCCGTCGATGATCCGCAGGATCGCCGACGTCCTGTCGCCGGTCGGCGTCGACGTGTTCGACGCCCCGGTCAGCGGTGGGCCCGATGGAGCGGCGTCGGGTCGGCTGGCGGTCTGGGTCGGGGGTGACGAGACGGCCTTGGAGCGGTGGCGGGCCATGCTCTCGGTCTTCAGCGACGAGGTGCACCACATCGGGCCGATCGGAGCCGGAGCGGTGGCCAAGCTCGTCCACAACTGCAGCGGCTACGTCATCCAGACCGCCCTGGCCGAGACGTTCTCCCTGGGCGTCAAGGCCGGCGTCGAGCCCGACCGCCTCTGGGAGGCCGTCCGCCACGGCGCCCTCGGCCGTCGCCGCACCTTCGACTCGCTCGCCCGGAACTACCTGCCGGGGCGGTTCGAGCCGGCGGACTTCGCCCTGAGGTTGGCTCGCAAGGACGTCGCCCTCGCCTGCGAGCTCGGACACGAGTTGGGCGTCCCGATGCGGTTGGCCAACCTGACGCTGCAGGAGCTCACCGAGGCGGACGGCCGAGGCTGGGGCGACCGCGATTCCCGAGCGGCGATGCTGCTCCAGGAAGAGCGAGCCGACGTCGAGTGCCGCGTACCGGCCGATCGCCTGACAGAGATACAGTCGCGGGAGTAGCGTGAGATCGGTGGGGTACCTGTCATGACGGCGGCGGGCCCGATCTCCTGCCAACTCAGCAATGAGAACCTGTGGGACGACGCCGTCCTCGCCGATCCCTACCCGAGCTACCGCCGGCTCCGCGAGCTCGGCCCGGTCGTGTGGCTGGAACAGCCCGGTTTGGTTGCGCTGCCCCGTTTCGCTGAGGTCCGTGCCGCCCTCGCCGACTGGAAGACCTACTCATCGGCCGACGGAGTAGCGGTCGCCGATCAGGTGAACAACTCGATGTCGACCTCGATCCTGACGTCGGACCCACCGCTCCATGACCGGTTCCGCAAGCCGCTGATGGACCAGCTCTCGGTCGCTGCCCTCGGTCGGGACGGACCGGCGATCGATGCGACGGCCGCCCGGTTCGCCGAGGCCGTCACGATGGCCGAGACCATCGACGCCGTGGCCGATCTCGCCCGCCCCTACAGCCTGACCGTTGTCAGCGATCTCGTCGGGCTGCCGCCCGACGGCCGCGACGCCTACCCCGAGCTGGCCGAGCGCGCCTTCAACCTCTTCGGTCCGACCGGCGACCGCCTGCTCGACGGGGTGGAAGCGCTAGACGAGCTCCAGACCAGGACCGACGACGCCTGCCCGCACCTGGCCCCCGGCGGCAAGGGCGAGGAGCTGTGCGAGCTCGGCATGGCTGGCAGCGTCGCTGCCTACACCTGGCCCGGGATCGACACGACGGTGAACGCCCTCGGCTCGGCGGTCCACCTGTTCGCTCGCCATCCCGAGCAATGGGATCTGGTGCGGGCGGACCGAGCGCTCATCCCCAGCGCCTTCAACGAGGTGCTGCGACTCCACGCGCCGGTGCAGTTCTTCACTCGGGTCACGACCGCCGACCTCTCCCTCGGTGAGGTTCGGCTCCCGGCCCGGACGAGAGTGCTGATCATGTACGGCTCGGCCAACCGGGACGAGCGGCGCTTCGTCGACCCGGACCGCTTCGACGTCACCCGCAACCCGACCGACCAGCTGGCCTTCGGGCGCGGCATCCACCTGTGCGTCGGGATCAACCTGGCTCGGCTGGAGGCCCACTCGCTCCTCTCGCACCTCGCGGACCGGGTGGCTCGCTTCGAGCCAGCCGGGCACCCGCGGTGGATGGTGAACAACACCCTGCACGGGCCGGCCACCCTGCCGGTTCGCCTGGTGCCCGCCTGAATCGCTGAGGCGTCGACATCAACGATCGTCAGCGATCGGCGATGGCCCGCCACACCGTCTCCGGTGTCAGCGGCGTCTCCAGGTGACGGATACCGAGGTGGGAGACGGCGTCGATGACGGCGTTGTAGACGGCCGGTATCGAGCCGACCGTGCCGGACTCGCCAACCCCTTTCGCCCCCAGCTCGTTGACCCAGGTCGGGGTCTCGAGGTGCACGGTCTCGAACATCGGCAACTCGGCTGCCGAGATGACGGGATAGTCCATGAAGTTGGTCGTCAGGAGGTTGCCGTCGTCGTCGTAGCGGATCTCCTCCATCAGCGCTTGGGCGATTCCCTGGGCCAGGCCGCCGTGGATCTGCCCCTCGGCCAGCAACGGGTTGATGATCGTGCCGGCGTCGTCGGCTGCGATCATGCGCACGAGGCGTGTGGCCCCGGTCTCCCGGTCGACTTCGACCACCGCTGCGTGGGCCCCCGATGGGAAGGTCGGCATCTCGGCGGTGAAGTCGTGAGACTCGAGCATCGCCTCGTCCAGCGTCGCCGCCACCTTGGCCCACGGCGTGTTGACGGCCGGGCTGCCGACGACGTGGAAGGCTCCGGCGTCGGTGTCGAGCACGACATCGTCGACCGCGGCCTCCATCAGCTCGGCGGCGACCGCCCGGGCCCGCTCGACCAGTTGGCCGCTGGCGGCGGCGATGGCCGATCCGCCCAACTGCACCGAGCGGGAGCCGACGGTCAGCCCTCCTCGTTCCACCTGGTCGGTGTCTCCGTGGATGACGTCGATCTGGTCCATGGGGATACCGGTGCGTTCGGCGACGATCATCGCCCACGTGGTCTCGTGGCCTTGCCCGTAGGGAGTGCTCCCGCTGACGACCCGGACCCGACCGTCGGGCTGGAGCTCGACGGAGCCGAACTCCCCGCCGGGTCCTCCCGCCGTGATCTCCACGTACATCCCGATCCCCACACCGAGCAGCATGGGATCCTCGTCGTCCCGCCGGCGGGTCTGCTCGGCCCGCAGGTCGTCGTAGCCGACCGCGTCGAGGGCCAGGCGGAGCGCCTCGGGGTAGTCGCCGACGTCGTAGACGGTGCCGATGCCGGTCGTGTACGGCTCGGTGAATCTCGGGATCAGGTTCTTGTAGCGAACCTCCGCTGGGTCCCTGCCGATCTCGTCGGCGAATCGGTCGATCATCCGCTCGATGGCGACCGTCGCCTCGGGTCGGCCGGCGCCACGGTAGGCCGTGGTCGAGACCTTGTTGGTTACGACCGTCGTGGCGTTGAAGCCGACGTTGGTGATGTCGTAGGTGCCGGTGAGCATTCGCTGGGTCATCCCGGCCAGCACGGCCCCGATGATCGGGTAGGCGCCGGCATCCTGGAAGACGTCGAGCTGATACGCCGTGATCCGCCCGTCGCGGGTGCCACCGATCTTGGCGTGCTGGAGCTGCCCCCGCCCCTGGGGCATGGCCGCCACGTTCTCGCTTCGCGTCTCGGCCCAGCGGACCGGGCGCCCAAGCGCCCGGGCGTAGTAGCCGATGATCAGCTCCTCGGGATAGGTCCGGGACTTGGCCCCGAAACCGCCGCCGACGTCGGGCACGACGACCCGGACTCGCTCGGGCTCGAGATCGAAGATCCGAGCCAGGAGATCTCGGGTGGGGTGGGCGCCTTGGCAGGCGGAATAGTGGACGAGTCGACCGTCGTCGGTCCACCACGCGGCCCCGGTGCGTGGCTCGATCGGTGCGGCGGTGAGGCGCTGGTTACGGATCCGCTCGGTGACGACCACCTCGCAGGCGGAGAAGTCGGCCTGTCGATCGGAGTGCATGCGGTTGACGACGTTGGTCCCGTGGTCGGGGAACAGCAGCACCTCGTCGGTCGCCGATTGCTCGAGGTCGAGCACGGGCGGCAGCGTGTCGTAGTCGACGATGACAAGCTCGGCGGCGTCGACCGCTTGCTCGCGGGTCTCGGCCACGACGGCCGCCACCGGCTGTCCGACGTGACGGACGATGTCACCGGCGATGTACGGTCGGCGCATCTCCTCGGGAAAGACGGGGAGCACGTTGGGCGCCAAGCCCATCTCGGCGATGTCGGCGGCGGTGAACACGGCGGCGACACCGGGGGAAGATCGTGCGTCGTCGACGTCTATCGCCGTGATCCTGCCGTGGGCGACGATCGAGCGCGCGTACACGAGGTGGAGCGCGCGGTCGAGGTCGAGATCATCGACATACGACCCGCCGACGGTCAGGAAGGCGGTGTCCTCGCGCCTGACGACACGGTTGCCAAGAATGCTCATGCCGGAGTCCCCTCACATGTCGATGGCGTTGCGGGTCGTCTCGACGAGCTCGCCGAAATCGGCCAACTCTGCGGGCGACAGCACACCGAGGTACGGCTCGAGGCTACGAGCCGTCATGACCTCAGCCTCCAGTCGCTGCGCCCGCCCAATGCCACCCGGGTTCTCGGCCGCCGGGGCCGTCGCAACGGTCACGAGCGTTCAGCTGAACTTCGTCTCGTACTCGGTGGTGTCGGTGAGGAGCTCCTCGTCCGGCAAGACCTTGGCGTAGTTGAGGGCGCCGTCGATGTCGTGCTCCCAGACCTCGTTCGGCAACTCGTAGAGCACCTCGACGCCGTACCCGTTCGGGTCGTTGATGTAGACGCTGTGGGTCATGCCGTGGTCGACCCGCAAGTTCATCTTGACTCCGCGCTCCTTCAGGTACTGCACCTGCTCGAGCCACGACTCCCGGTCGGGGTACGTGATGGCGATGTGATTGACCGCGGAGGTACCAGCGAACATGCTCCATTCGTCGGGAGGCTCCTGCAGGCCATCCCGCTGCACGAGGGCGAGGTCATGGTGGTTGACGTCGTCGTCTTGGTCCAGGCCGCTGTAGAACTGCATGTTCATGCTGGGGATGCCGTCTTCGCGGGGCTTGAGCTTCCCGACCTGTTTGAAGCCCAGCAGGTCCGCCCAGAAGTGATGCGATTCTTCCATGTCGCGCACGTTGAGCACGAGATGGTTGATGCCGCGGGGAGCAACCGCTGCTGAGCGCTTCTTGATGGTTTCGGCCATGGAACATATCCCCTTCGAGCAGGAAGTTGAGTCGAGTCAGATTCTAGGCTTGCCGACGGCCGCACGCCCAGCCTTGTCGGATCCGCGTCCGAACTCGGTCGACGGCCGGCTCCTACAGGGCTTCGAGCCAGGGCTTGATCTCGGAGGCGATCCACGTGGGAATCGTGTCGTCCTCGTGGCAGAAGTGCTCGAAGACGACCTCCTGGAGGCCAAGTTCTCCCAGCTGGCCGACGTGGTCGACGAGCTGCTCGATGCTCCCCCGCCATGGCCCGTGTCCAGCGGCGACGGCATCCTCGACGGTGATGCCCGATCCTTCGGGCGCCATCATGTCGAGGAAGCGTTGCAGGGCCAGGTCTTCATTGCGAGCATCGGGACCGATGGTGGCGAAGATCAGCATGGAACGACGGATCTCGGAGGGGTCGCCACCG
>Ga0224508_10002690_pt1 | contig 14965 bp, 18 predicted proteins | sample SF_Jan12_sed_USG_4_FD_170157 | JGI IMG/M metagenome (GOLD analysis project Ga0224508, IMG submission 170157) | Sediment microbial communities from San Francisco Bay, California, United States - SF_Jan12_sed_USGS_21 | ecosystem: Environmental > Aquatic > Marine > Sediment | place: USA... | reverse complement strand
GACGACCTTGACCAGCCCTTTGACGAACACATCCTCCACGGCCTCTTTGAATGCAGGGACCATCCCCGCATGATGAGTTGCGATGCCCTTCTTGAGTCGCGTGAGGAATGCATCGAACCCCAATATCGCGAGATCTCGCGCCGAGAGGTGGAGCGTGCGCTGAGTGACCATCTGCGCGATGATCTCGGCTTCGTCTGAGGTCGTCAGCGAAATGTCGGAAGCGACCTGGGCAGCTGCCGACTCGCAGCCAACGCGCGAGAACACGAAGTAGATCGCAGGCAGGTGATCGATAGCAGCAAGGTGCTCGACCACCTTGAGTCGCCGCGGCGGCGAGAATCGCTTGCGGCGATTGGCAGACGGGCGCAGCAGTTTCTCGAGCCGGCCGTTGGGCCGACCGGACAGGAACATCGGTTCGTACAGCACCCCACCGGGGCTCGACCGGTCGGCTGCCATGTAGAAGGTCTCGAGGGGAACCGGACGAATCGTCTCGACGACGAGACGCGTTGGCCCGCGGCGTGATGTGACCCACTCTGCGAAGTCGGAAGGATTGGCAACGGTTGCCGACAGGCAGACCAGCTGCACCCTCTTCGGGAGATGGATGATCACCTCCTCCCAAACACCTCCCCGCGCCCGATCGGCCAGGTAGTGAACTTCGTCAAGGACGACCACCTCGAGATCAGCGAGGTCGCGGCTCTCGGCATAGATCATGTTGCGCAGCACCTCGGTTGTCATCACAACGATCGGCGCCGAGCCGTTGATCGAATTGTCGCCGGTGAGCAGGCCGACGGCGTCGTCGCCGTACGCGGCCCTGAGATCCGAGAACTTCTGGTTGGAGAGCGCCTTGATCGGGGTTGTGTAGAAAGCTCTCCCCCCTCGGCCATTGGCGGCGACGATCGCGGCCTCGGCGACAACCGTCTTGCCGGCGCCGGTTGGCGCCGTCACCACGACCGACTCACCAGCGTCGATGGCTGCCGCGGCCTCCCTTTGGAATTCGTCTGGACGGAAGGGAAGGGTGTCGAGGTACTCGGTCGCCCGGCTCATTTCTTCAGGCCAAAGCGGGCAGCGAGCAGCGTTGCCTCGTAAAGCAGGTAAAGCGGTGTCGACAACAGCAGCAAGGTGTATGGATCGCCGCTCGGCGTGATCGCCGCCGCGATGACAACGATGATCAAGACCGCCCACCTCCGTCCTGCGGCCAACCGCCGCCGGCTGACGGCCCCGACGGCCATGAGAGAGAACAGGAACACAGGGAACTGGAAGGCGACGCCGAATACGAGAATGAACCGCATCGCGAATGACAGGTAGAAGGCCCCTCCCACGGTGGGATCGAGTCGCCCCTCACCGAAATCGATGAGGAACTCGAGGCCCCTTCCCAGCGACCAGTAGCCAAGCCAGACACCTGCCGCGAAGAGTCCGCTCAGCAGCATGAGGCCGGGAACGACGTACCTCTTTTCCCGCTTGCTGAGCGCCGGGGTGATGAAGGCCCATATCTGCCACAGGACGATCGGTGAGGCGAGGATGAGACCCCCGAACAGCGAGAGTTTCATGAAGAGCGAAAAGGCTTCGGTTGGCCGGAAGAACGCCAGCTCCCTGTCGCCCGCGACGTCGTTCCACGGTTCGGTCAACAGGTCGAATATCCAGTTGCGGAATATGAATGCGAAGATGCTGGCCACGACGACGGCGATTACGGCCTTGATGAGGCGGGAGCGCAGCTCCTCGAGATGGTCGACCAAGCTCATCGGTGCCGTCACGACGACACATCCGGCTCTTCGCTCGGCGCCGGCTCCTCAGGAACCGTTGCCGGCGGATCCGCTATGTCCTTGACTACCTCATCGACCCACTTCAGCTCACCGTCTGCCGTCTCGACCAGGTCCTTGCCGGCTGCGGCGAGGTCTGACGCCGCCTCACGGAACGGCTTGGCGATGGCGTCGAGGTCGTCAACCTCGCTTCGGATCTCGGCGGCAGCCGATCGGAGATAGGCGACCATGCGCCCGGCGCGTCTGGCTATCTCGGGAAGGCGCCGAGGACCGAAAACGATGAGGGCGACCAACCCGATGGTCAGCAGCTCGGAAGGGCTAAAACTGAACATGGGCGGCCCAAATGGTAGGCCTGCCGTCGCGTGGTACCCCGCTGGGGCGCCCCGTCAGTTGGACAGGAGGTCGGTCATCCAGTCGTCGGTTTCGAGCGCCCTTCGGAACTCGTCGATCTCCTCATTCGAGATCGGGCCTACCGTCTCAACGACTTCGTAAACGACCCCGGCTGCGAGGAGGATCGTGACAACCCGCTGACTGGCGGGCCTCCGCTCCTCGTGGTCACAATAGGGGCACGTGAAGAAGTAGCTGCCCGAGGTCCACTCCGGAGAGAGCTCGAGTCGCAGGTGCTGTTGTGTGAGTTCGATGTCTCCGCAGGCACTGCACGTGGTTCGGATGGTGGTCAAGTGGCACTCCGCCTTTTGTGTTTCAATCAGGCTTTCGGCCCGTCTTTAGGGGCCCTGAATGACTATTCGACCAATTAGTCAATAGGTACTAGCCATATATCTAGTCACGATGCGAGCGCGCAGATCGGCGGCCGCCGCGGCCACCTCATCGCCCTCGACGAGCTCGGCCGACGGCCCCAAACGGACCAGGAGCCGTGCCGCTACGAGGGGCGCAGACGCGCTGAACCGGACCGTGAGCCCCTGTGGCCCATCCTCTACAACGTCGACCGGGTAGTAGTCGGCGACCCACCTCGCCTCCGGCGACAAGCGGATGACGGCATGCACGTCGTCGACACCCGGGGAGTAATCGATTACGGGCTCGGGGCTCTCGGCCGGCTTGGCGAACGTCTCTTCGCGGACCACAGCGTCTCGAATCCGATCGACGCGAAACACCCTCTCCCCCTCTGCCAGGCGACACTGGCCGCGCACATACCAGTTGCCGAGGGCCGAGAAAACGCTCCACGGCTCAATGGTCCGCTCGGTCGTCAACCCCGACGCCAGGCCCGAGTAGGTGATAGTGACCGTGTGTCCGACCTGCACGGCTCCGCGCAGCAACGGCACGAGATCGGGCTCGATCGGTAGGTCCACGACAAGGGAGTCGTCGCCCCCCGGAAGAAGAGCCCGTTGCAGCTTGGCAACGCCGCGCTCAAGGGCATCAGATGCCAGCCCGGCCGATAGCAGTGCCATTCCCGACGACAACAGGGTTAGCGCCTCCGCAGGCGTCAGGCGAGGAGAGGCAGAGAAGTAGTCGGCCATATCGACGACTACCTCGTCCTCGTCGATGTAGGCATCCATGAGATCGCCGGGTCCATACCCGGGAAGCCCACACACGAAGACCAGATTCAGGTCCTCCGTGAGCTCCTTGCCGCTGTACCCGAAGCGTTCGGCGACCTCGTCAACCCTGACCCCAGGGTTGGCGATTACCCATGGCAACATCGAGAGGATCCGAGTCAGCCGGGCCGCCGTTCGACTGCTCGTCATGCCTCCCCCCGAACTCTCGCCAGCACCTGGGCTCGCAGCTCCGGCGGCCCGGTGACCTCGGCGTGATCATCGAAACCGATGAGCCAGCCTATGAAGGCATCCCTGTTGGCCACGGGGAGCGTGACTTCGATGCTTCCTTCAGAGCCCAGTCGCGTCACGACCGCAGCACTCGTCAGCTGGCGCTCGGCCCACCATGCACCCTCCGCATCGAAGATCACGGTCGCCTGCACATCGTCGGAACCGGCATCCCACGGGGCGTCCGACAGAGCCGTCGCAGCCTTGAAGCCCGCCGGGCGCTCGAAGGCCTCGACATCTGCGCCGACGGTGACCTTGGTCGCTCGATCGAGGCGGTAGGCCCGCACATCGGTTTCGCCTCGCGCCGGTCCAAGGACGTACCAGTGGCCTCGGCGATGCACCAGGCCGTACGGCTCGAGGCGACGTTTCTTGTCTCGATATTCGAACGTCACGAGACGGTGCTCCTGAACCGCGCCGAACATGTCCGCGATCACGTCGGCGTCTGCGCCAAGGTTGGCAGCGAGCGGCTCCCCCGCCACCTGGGCCGGGGAGCCCCCTAGCTTGAAGAGGGCTCCGGGTCCGGGGGCGGTGCTCCCCACTCGGACCGCGTGTGCGGCCAACCCGAGAGCGGCAAGCTCGTCGTCGGCCAGACCTGGGTCGTCTAGCCGGTAGTCCTCGGGTGGCACTACGTAGCCGAACTCCACCTCCCAATGGTCGGTGGCAGCCATCGACAACGGGATGCCAAGGCTGCGCAGCAAGTCCTTGTCGCGCTCGAACATCCGGCGAAACGTCTCGTCCGAATCCTGGCCGTACCCGGCGACCGTGTGGCGGATCTCGTCTGCGCTCACCGGGCGCCCGACCGTCAGCAGGAAGGCCAGCAGGTTCAGCAGCCGTTGGATGACAGTCTTCATCTCCGTCGAGCGTAGAGCCCCCGGCCGGGGGGTGGAAGCACTGAGCCGTCCTAGATGGACGACCCGGCAGTCGGCCTAGAGACTCTCGATCAGCCTCTCGACGCGCTCGTCGACCGCCTTGAAGGGGTCCTTGCACAGCACGGTGCGCTGCGCCTGATCGTTCAGCTTGAGGTGGACCCAATCGACGGTGAAGTCGCGGTGGCGAGCTTTGGCCGCCTTGATGAAGTCACCCCGCAAGCGGGCACGCGTCGTCTGCGGCGGCACCGTCATTGCCTTGACGATGGCGTCGTCGGTCACGACACGGTCCATGAGCCCCCTCCGGTCGAGCATGTGGTAGAGGCCGCGGTCCCTGCTCACGTCGTGATAGGCCAGGTCCATCAACGCCAGCTTGGGATGGGATAGGGGAAGATCGTCACGAGCCCGGTAGTCCTCGATCAGGTGGTACTTGGCAACCCAATCGACTTCGCGCTTGAGCGAAAGGGGATCCTTCTCGAGGCCCGTGAGCAGGTGCTCCCACATCTCCACGGCCTTGTGCACCTCGGGAGGGAAGCCGTTGGATCGTGCGTAGCGCATAGCCCGCTCCAGGTACTCCCACTGCATGTCGAGCGCAGAGAGCTCGCGACCGTTAGCCAGGCGGACCTTGCGGCGACAGGTGATGTCGTGGCTTATCTCGCGGATGGCACGGATCGGATTCTCGAGCGTCAGATCACGAAAGACAACTGCGTCCTCGAGCATTTGCAGGAGAGCAGCCGTTACGCCCACCTTGGCGTACGTCGTGTACTCCGACATGTTCGAGTCGCCGGCGATGACGTGCACTCGGCGGTAGCGCTCAGCGTCGGCGTGTGGCTCGTCCCGGGTGTTGATGATGGGGCGGCTCCTCGTTGTTGCAGACGAGACGCCTTCCCAGATGTGCTCGGCGCGCTGCGCCAAGCAGTAGACGGTGCCGCGTGCCGTGTAGAGCAGCTTGCCTGCGCCCGACCACACCTGTCGCGACACGAAAAACGGAATCAGGGTGTCGATGATGCGGCCGAAGTTGCCCTGACGGCCGACGAGGTAGTTCTCATGGCATCCGTATGAGTTACCGGCAGAGTCGGTGTTGTTCTTGAAGAGGTAGATCTGTCCCCGAATGCCCTCTTCTTCCAGCCTCTCCTCGGCAGACCGGAGCAAGCCCTCCAGAATGCGTTCTCCTGCCCTGTCATGAGCGACCAGGTCGTATAGGGAATCGCACTCAGGGGTGGCATATTCGGGATGACTCCCGACATCGAGGTAGAGGCGAGCCCCATTCTCCAAGAAGACGTTGGACGATCGACCCCAGCTCACGACTCGGCGGAAGAGGTAGCGCGCTACCTCATCGGGCGAAAGGCGACGCTGGCCCCGCAAGGTGCAGGTGACCCCGTACTCGCTTTCGATGCCGAAGATGCGTCTTTCCATTGCCCGACGAGGGTACCGGGCACCGACTGTCTACTGAGGCAAACGCTAGAGGGCGGCCGCCACGAAGTCGTCTGCACCGAGCCGTCGGAACATACGCCTGCCGGCCGTGCGATCGAGGATGGCTGCCTCCCAATCCTGGGGGCCGATGCTCTTGTTCTCGGCTTGAGCGAACAAGCGGGCACACAGTGCGACGGCGTCGCTGAGGCTCATGCCCTCGGCGTAGTCCCGTTCCAGCGGCTCCTGCAGCTCCTCCCCGAGCCCTCCGATGACGGCGAATCGCCGCTCGTCGAAGAGCGTTCCGTCGTAGGTGAGATGGAAGAGGCGGGTCTCTTCTGTCGTCATGCCGACCTCGACGACGAGGATCTCCACCTCGTATGGCTTGACGTCCTGGGTGAATATGTGCCCAAGGGTCTGTGAGTATGCGTTGGCCAGCGACTTGGCAGTGACATCCGATCGGGCGTAGCTGTATCCCTTGACGTCGGCGTGCCGGATCCCAGCGACCCGTAGCGCCTCGAACTCGTTGTACTTGCCGACGCCGGCGAAAGCGACGCGATCGTAGATCTCGCTGATCTTGAAGAGCGCACCCGACGTGTTCTCTCCCATCAGCAGCACGCCGTTCTCATACTCGAGAGCCATGATGGAACGACCGCGAGCGATGCCCTTGCGGGCGTACTCGGCCCTGTCCTTCATCAGCTGCTCGGGAGGTACGTAGAACGGAACGCTCATCGAGCTCCCTCCAGCGCTGCGGCGGACAACCCGGCAACTCTTTCCTCGTCGATCTCCGCGAAACCGTCTGCGGTCATCGTCACGACCGTTGGATAGATACCGCGGCGCAAGTCGGGACCACCGGTGGCCGTGTCCTCTTCGGCAGCAGCGACTAGGGCCCTGATGCCCAGGTCGAGCGCCCCCTCCTCATCGAGACCCTCGGCGAAGTTGGCTCGGAGGTGAGAGGCGGCCTCCATGCTCCCGGAGCCTGTAGCTGCGAAATCCTGTTCCTCGTATCGACCGCCAACGACGTCGAAGCTGTAGAGCCGGCCGACGCCCTCGTCGGTGTCGTAGCCGGCGAAAATCGGAACCACGACAAGGCCCTGCATGGCAAGCGGGAGCTGCTGGCGCACCATGCGTGCCAGGTAGTTGGACTTGCCTTCGAGGCTCAGCCTGCTGCCTTCGAGCTTCTCGTAGTGCTCCAGTTCCGTCTGGAAGAGGCGAGTCAGCTCAATGGCAATGCCTGCCGTCCCCGAGATCGCTACCGCACTGAAGGAGTCGGCCGGGTAGACCTTCTGCACGCGCCGATGGGCGACGATGTTGCCCGCTGTTGCCTGGCGATCGCCGATCATCACAACGCCTTCGGTGTATCGAAGAGACAGGACCGTCGTTGCCTCGGCGGCATCGATCGTGCCGTCACCGAGATCCCACGAAGGCAGCAGGCCCTGAGAGCTGAGGACAGACGTGAAGCTCGAGGTGGGCGATACGACACCGAGCGGGAGGCTGAGAGGCTGTCCCGGGTCGTCGCTCACTCGCCGCCCTTCTGGACGTAGTTCTTCACGAACTCTTCGGCGTTCTCCTCGAGGACCGAGTCGATTTCGTCAAGGAGATCGTCGATCTTCTCGACGATCTCTTCCCCTTGGGGCGCCGACTCGGTAGTGACCGATTCGTCAGTCTCGGTCGTTTGCGGCTTCTGCTGTTTCTTCTGCTCGGCCATCGTCACCTCCGAGGGCGAGTACGAGGGATGCGGCATCGGGGCTGGCATCCAGGAGCGATTGAGTCCGGTCCTTGGAACCCCGAAGCGGCTCCATCATAGGCACCCGTTTCAGCGTGTCCTCGCCTACATCGAAGACCAGGGAATCCCAGTTGGCGGCCACGAGCGACGACGAATACTGAGCAACGCACTTGCCGCGGAAGTAGGCCCTGGTCTCGGGCGGGGGCTCGCCGGCAGCCTCCATTATCTCCTCGTCGCTGAATATCCGACGGATCCGACCAGCCTTGGCAAGCTTGGCATAGAGGCTCCGCTCGGGGTCGACGTCGTGGTATTGGAGGCCGAGCATCCGCATCTTGGCATCGGTCCACTCGAGGCCGTCCCTCTCCTGGTATTCGCGCAGCAGCCGAAGCTTGGCGGCCCAATCCAGGCGGTCGGCAGCCTGCATCGGGTCCGACTCGAGATCGCTGAGAACGCTCTCCCACTCCGCCAGCACCAAGTCGAACGACGAGTGCAGCTCGACTGTCCTGGAGTACTTGGACGCCCACTCGAAATAGCGCCACTGCAACTCGAGCGCCGTTGCTGCGCCTCCCTCGGCCAGATCGAGCGGCAGGCGAAGGTCGGTGTCATGGCTGACGCGCCACGTGGAGGCGACCGGGTCGGTGAGGCGCAGGGCTTCCTCTATGGCGCCGTCCTCGATGGCCGCGAGCACCAACGAGGCGGTTCCCAGCTTGAGGAATGTCTGTACCTCGGAGAGATTGGCGTCGCCGATGATCACGTGAAGGCGCCGGTACTTGGTCGGATCGCCGTGCGGTTCATCGCGGGTGTTGATGATCGGGCGCTTCAGGGTGGTCTCGAGACCAACCTCTTCCTCGAAGAAGTCTGCCCGCTGCGTCAGCTGATAGTCGACGGGAGGCCGACCATTCTCCGAGCCAACCTTTCCGGAACCGGTGAAGATCTGCCTCGTGACCAAAAAGGTCGTGAAGAACTTGACGATGTCAGCGAACGGGAGTTCACGGCTCATGAGATAGTTCTCATGGAAACCGTAGGAGTTGCCTTTGCCGTCGCTGTTGTTCTTGTGGATCATCATTCGCTCGTCAACCGCCAGCAGTCGTTGCGACTCCCTGGCAGCCGTCGCCATGATGATCTCGCCTGCCTTGTCGTATAGGGCCGCCTGCCACGGGTTGATGCACTCAGGCGAGGAATACTCGGGATGGGCATGATCTACATAGAGGCGGGCACCGTTGGTGAGCACCGCATTGACCAACCCGGTCTCGAGATCCGATGGTGGCTCGGCATCGACGCCGAAACCCCGGGCGTCGCGGCCGGGAGACTCCTCCTCGAGGGACCACTGGATTCTGGCCTGCCCGCCGGCGTAAGAATTGACAACCATCGACGACGCCATCACGGGGTTGAAGTCGGGCTGTCCGCGAACTGCGACGCCGAATTCGGTCTCGGTCCCAAGGACTTTGGGTATGGCCATAACCCTTAGAGGTACTGGCCGGTGGTGATCGCTTCGATGCTGCGGCTCTCGCCGTCACCTTCGATGAGGGTGCGTACGTAAACGATGCGCTCGCCCTTCTTGCCGGAGATGCGCGCCCAGTCGTCGGGATTCGTGGTGTTGGGTAGGTCCTCGTGCTCGCGGAACTCCTGGCCGACCGCCTCGACGAGGTCCGACCCTCGTATCCCGGTTCCGGTTCCGGCGATCTCGCGCTTGATCGCCTCCTTCTTGGCTCTCCGAACGATGTTCTCGATCATGGCGCCGGACGAGAAGTCCTTGAAGTAGAGGATCTCCTTGTCGCCGTTGGCGTAGGTGACCTCGAGGAAGCGATTGGAATCGTCGTCCGAATACATGTGCTTCACCGCCGACTCGACGATGGCGTCCGCGAGAGCTGCATTCGATCCGTCATAGCGCTCGACCTCGGCGTGGTCGAACGGCAGCGTGTCCTTGAGATAGATACGGAAGATCCTCTTGGCCGCACTCTCGTCGGGACGCTCGATCTTGATCTTCACGTCGAGGCGTCCTGGGCGGAGGATGGCCGGATCGATGAGGTCCTCACGGTTGGAGGCGCCGATCACTATCACGTTCTTGAGGGACTCGACACCATCGAGCTCGGACAAGAGCTGGGGAACGATCGTCGACTCGACATCGGACGAGATGCCGGTCCCGCGAGTGCGGAAGAGAGAGTCCATCTCGTCGAAGAAGACGATGACGGGAACGCCCTCGTCCGACTTCTCTTTGGCTCGCTGGAAGATGAGCCTGATCTGCCGCTCGGTCTCGCCGACGTACTTGTTGAGCAACTCGGGGCCCTTGATGTTCAGGAAATAGGACCGGGCGTCGTCTTTGCCGGTCTTGGCTGCGACAGCTTTGGCGAGGGCGTTGGCGACCGCTTTGGCGATGAGGGTCTTGCCACATCCGGGAGGGCCATAGAGCAGGACACCCTTGGGCGCCGCCAGCTCATAGAAGTCGAAGCGATCCTTGTGGAGGTATGGGAGCTCGACGGCGTCCTGAATGGTTTGGATCTGCTCGCTGAGTCCGCCGATTTCCTCGTATGTGATGTCGGGGACCTCTTCGAGAACGAGCTCCTCAACCTCGGGGCGCACGAGCCGCTCGAAAACGAGCCCGGTGCGGGTATCCATGCGTACGTAGTCACCGATACGGATGAACGTGTCTTCGAGGCTCGCGGCCCTATCGACGACGCGCTCCTCATCTCCCCTGGTGAGTACGACGAGCCGTCCGTCTTCGAGGATGTCACGCAGGCGCACCACGTCACCGTGCGGATCGAACGACCGGATGTCAACGATGTTGTAGGCCTCGTTGAGCAGAACCTCTTGGCCGCGATCGAGCTCCTTGACCTCGATGGAAGGTTCCGCGTTGACCCGGAGCTTGCGGCCTTGTGTGGAAACATCGACGGTGCCATCCGAGTTGATGGCCAAGACCGTGCCGAACGGGTTGGGCGGCGTGGTCAGCTTCTCGACCTCGTCGCGCAAGAGGGCCAGCTGTTCCCGGGTCTCCTGCAGGACGGCTTCCAGCTTCTCGTTCTGAGCCGTGCCCTGGGCAAGATGATTCTTGGTCTCGGCGAGGCGTTCTTCCAGGACCCGAACGCGCCGTGGGGCGTCCTGCAACCGACGACGAAGAATGGCTACTTCCTCCTCGAGCATCCTGATGGCGCTCTGCTGTTCTGAGGGATCCCCATTGGTCGTCATGAAATCGTCCATAGATGTGTATCGGTGTCTAGGCCCTGAGCTTGCGCAGTATATGGACGGCTGCAGATACGCCTACGTGCAACAAATTGAGTGTTGAGGCACTACCTGCGGTGAGTACAATCCCCCCGCTCACCCCGAGGAGGAGTAACGGTGAAAGTCTGGATCGATCAGGATCTCTGCACTGGCGACGGCCTGTGCGAAGAGATAGCTCCTGACGTCTTCGTCCTCCTCGACGATGGCCTCGCCTACGTGCGCGAGGGAGAGAAGGTATTCGCCAAGGCCGAGGGCAATGCCGAGGGTGCTGAGGGGCTGGCTGTAGTCCCCGCCGGCCAGGAAGAACTCACCATCGAGTCCGCCGAGGAGTGCCCCGGCGAGTGCATCTTCATCGAGCCCTAAGCGCCGTCGCCATTGGTTGTCGCAGCCCCCTCCGGGGGCTGCTTCGCGTTGCGGGGGTCGACAAGCCGACCTGTTGTGATGAACCCCGTGTGCCCAACCATGCGGTGTTCGGGGCGAACCGACCTGCCGTCCACCGCCCACTCCCGCATCATGAATTCCGCCGTCATCGTGTCGATGAAGCGCTCTCTCATGGCGTCACGCAACCGCTCCACCTGCGGAACGGTCGGCAGATAGGAAACCAGCACGCCGCCGACGGCCAGCCCCTTCTCGGCAGTTGTCACTACCTCCCATGGCGCCGGGATGTCGAGGACGATCCTGTCGGGTTGGACATCGGTGATGGCATCGACCACCTCGCCGTCTCGTAGCTCGAGTTGCTCGGGGATGTCACCGAAGAACCGGCTGATGACCTTCCTGGCATGGGCCGCGTGGTCGGAACGTCGTTCGACACTCACGACCCTCCCCGCGGGCCCGACGGCCCTGGCTAGCGCCATGGCGAGCGCCCCCGAGCCGGTTCCGGCTTCGACAACCGTCATCCCCGGTCCGATGTCGCCCCAAACGATTATCGGTCCAATGTCTTTTGGGTACACAACCTGGGCCCCGCGCTTCATCCGAAGGATGTAGTCGGCCAGTCGGGGACGCAGGGCGACCAGCCTGGCTTCTGTGCTCGTTGTCAGGCGCACACCCTCGTGGGTGCCGATGATGGAGTCGTGAGGGACGACGCCGGAGTGATAGTGGAAGGTGGCCCCCGCCCGCAGTTCGATGAGGTATTGCCTTCCTTTGGTATCTATCAGAAGGCAGCTGTCGCCGTCGGCAAACGGCGAACTCACGAAAGGAACGCAGCGACAGTTCCTCCGACGACGCTGAGGATCATGGCAGCGACCACGACGATGATCGTGATCCGAACAAATCGGCTTTGGTTCCGCATAGGACAACTCTAGGTAGGCTCGGGCGCATGCTGATGTTCGGTCTCAATCGCCTGGCTCGGGGCCTGCGTTCCTCCAACCCCGCATTGAGCGTTGCCGGTCTGGTCATAGCCATCATCGGTTACGCCAGGTCCCGGCGCGGCGGAAAGGATCGAGAGCTGCTGTACTCCAAGGAGCTCAAGCCCGGCGAGGAGTTGCTGTTCAAGCTCGCCGACTAGCAGCTTCTCGGGCCGCCGGGCTCGCTTAGCCCCGCACCTCGTAGACCTCTATGCGCGACTTTCCCTTGCCGCCCTTGCGACGGCCCATGAGGAAGGACAGGACCACGACGACTACGACGACAAGGGCTGCGGCCAACGTGACGTTGCGCGCGTTGCCCTTGGTCTCATCGAATGCCCCCTGGATCTCGCGGAGTTTGGCCTCGAGGTCCTCACGCTGCACGCTCATCGGCTGACCCTCGCCACGATGATGCCGGCGATTCCTGCCAGCACCACGGCTGCCGTTACGTACGCAAGCCCGCTCCACATCTGATGACTCGGCTCCCCTGGCATGGCGTCGATCAGCAGGCGCACCCCAGCCACCGAAAGAAATATCACCGCAAGGGCCGAGGCGAAGGCAGACGCCATCCCGACCCCGGCGTGGCGACCCAGCAGCTGGGCGCGCCCCACCGTCTCTTGGCGCAAGTACTCCTTGGACATGTCAACGAACTCGCTGACAAGTTCAGGGATCTCTTTGGTTGCTCCCATCATGACACTCCCATCACCCTTTCCAGCAGATCGACCTCTCGCTCGAGCAGCCGCTCCTCACGCTCGAGCCGGCTCCGAGCCGTCGGCAACTCAAGAAGATCTTGGCGCTCCGGGCTCAGTAGCCGTAAGAGCGAGGCTACCTGGTATGAGGCCGTCGCGGGCTCCGAAGAGAGCTGGAACAGGACATCACCGCCATGGCCGGACTCGGCGGATACCACCAGATAGCGCCGCAGCCGCCGGCTCACCAGTTCCAGGATCTCAGAGCAGTCCTCGCTCGGACCCTCGTCGAGAACTTCAACCAAGGCTGAGGGGTATGGGCTCTCGGCCAGGCGGTCGATCACTTCGAAGCGCTGCTCTCCGACCATGGCGAGAACACATCTTCCATCTTCGGTCTTGCGGCTTTCGGCGATGCGGGCGATCGTTCCAACGTCGTGGTAGGTGGCGCCTGAGCCGATCTCACTGCCCTCGCGGATTAGGACGATGCCGAAGCGATCATCCGCGAGCTCATCGAGCATCTGCAGGTATCGCTTCTCGAACACATGCACGAGGACGAGCTCGCTCGGAACAAGCACTCGCGGCAGGGGGAAAACGGGAAGCGCCAGCATGCAGCGAGTCTATGGAGAGTGCATTCGCGTTCCGAAGAGGGCAAGGGAGGGGCGGCCGAAACTACGATGGCGGCTCCGATGATCCCCCGCCCCCAACTAGAGGGCCTTCGCCGCACCGGCCTTGCCCACAGAAATTATCGACCTTTGATGTGGGGCCAGACCATCTCACTGTTCGGCGACTACATCGCGTTCGTCACCCTCCCCCTCTTCGTGGTGCGTTTGACCGGGTCTGAACTCGACCTCGGACTCACGACGGCATTCGAGACGCTCCCTATGTTGCTGTTCGGCCTCGCCGCCGGAGTATTCCTGGACAGGGCCAACCTCCGCCGCTCGCTCATATTCGCCGACTTCGCGAGGGGTACCGCGTTCGCCCTGCTGGCGCTGGCCGTCGCCTTCGATGCCGCCACCGTCGTCACGGTGTTCGCCGTTGCCTTCGTGGTTGGATCGATGACTTCGATCTTCGACTCCGGTCTTCAGGCCTACCTGCCGGTGGCCCTGACCGAGGAGATGCTCATCACTGCGAATTCGCGCCTGCAGCTGGCTCGAACCCTGGCATGGACGACAGGTGCTGCCACCGGCGGGCTGTTGATGGAGATCACCGGACCCGCCACCGCCTTTCTCATCAACGCCGTCACCTTTGTTGTCTCTGCCGCAGTCCTGTTGTCGATACGCGATGCCAACCCGCGGCGCATCAAGTCGTCGGAGTCTCCGGTGGAGGCCCTCAGGACCGGCCTCTCTCATTTGTGGGGTGACCGCCGGCTGCGCTACGCAACGCTCGGAGCTGCTCTGGCCAACTTCATGGTCATTCCTTTCGAGGCGACGCTGGCCCTGTTCGGACAGGAAGACCTGGGGCTTGGTGAGGCCGGTGTCGGCTGGCTGTATGCGACTCAGGGGCTGATCGGGGCCGCGGGTGCCCTCGTCGCCGACCGCGTCGCCAAACGCCTCAAGCTCGGAAGGACATTCATCGTCGGCCTTGCGCTAATGGGCATCGGCCTGGTCGTCACCTCGATCTCTACGAACTTCGCCGCAGCACTCCCCGTTGGGCTGGTGCTCGTCGGTGTCAGCTGGGTGAATGTCGCCCTTGCCACGCTGCGCCAGCGCCTCACCCCTCCTGAGCTGCTCGGTCGCGTTGCCGCCGCTTCTCGCACCATCGCCTGGGCCGGGATGCCGGTCAGCGGCGTCGTCGGAGGACTGGTTGGAGAGCGGATTGGCCTCGGGCCCCTCTATACCGCGGCCGGGATAGTCGTCGGAGTCGTGGTCGCCTGGTTGGCGACGACTCAGCTGTGGCGACGGCCGGTCTCCGTCATCGGCGTCAGCTAGATAGGGAAGGTTCCTTTTCCGAGTCCTCGACAGGTGCCCAGCGGCGCCTCGTCCGCACCCTCGTCGGCTTGGCCAGCGACGCCGGCCGGCGACGATCCAGCAGCTCAGCGAGCGGCGGGCGCAAGCAAAGCAGGATTCCCGCAACGATTGCCAACGCTCCGAAGAAGCGAGTGACCGTGGCGATGGTTTCCGCGGCGGCCAAAGCGTCCAGCTCTCCGGGACCCAGGAGGTAGGCCCAATCGTGATAACCGCCGATCAGGGGCA
>Ga0224508_10002689_pt1 | contig 14970 bp, 12 predicted proteins | sample SF_Jan12_sed_USG_4_FD_170157 | JGI IMG/M metagenome (GOLD analysis project Ga0224508, IMG submission 170157) | Sediment microbial communities from San Francisco Bay, California, United States - SF_Jan12_sed_USGS_21 | ecosystem: Environmental > Aquatic > Marine > Sediment | place: USA... | reverse complement strand
ATCGCTATGCGTCTGTGGGCCGAGGAGCGCAAGACCGGCACTGTCGAACTCCTGATGACACTGCCAATAACGCCACTGCAGGCGGTACTCGGCAAATTTCTGGCTGCGTGGGCCTTTGCGGGCATTGCGCTCGTGCTGACGTTTCCCATCTGGATTACCGTCAATTATCTCGGCGATCCGGATAACGGCACGATATTCGCTGCGTATATCGGCAGTTTGCTGATGGCCGGTGGCTTTCTGGCGATCGGCTCGTGCTTGTCGGCATTCACGCGTAACCAGGTAATCGCATTTGTCGTCAGCGTCGTCGTGTGTTTCGGCTTCCTGCTATCGGGCTTTCCGCTGGTACTTGACATGTTCTCCGGCTGGGCGCCGCAAGTCGTTGTGGACGGCGTTGCATCGTTAAGCTTCCTGACCCATTTCGCCGATATTTCAAGGGGCGTCATCGATTTGCGGGACCTGGTCTATTTCGCACTCGTCATTGGCGCATTCCTGTATGCCAACACGATCGTATTGCGTTGGAAGCAGGCAGACTGACGATGAGCACCAGAACTCAACAACGTCTTGGTGCGTCGAGCCTGTTGCTACTCGCAGTTGCTTTCGTCGCGGCGGTTATCATCTCGAATCAGCTGTTCAAGGGTCTGCGTATCGATCTTACTGAGGACAATCTATACACCTTGTCCGATGGGACGAAGCGCATACTTCAAAACATCGGTGAACCGATTAATCTCTACTTCTACTATTCCGATCAGGCATCACAGGGCTTGCCGTCAATTCGCGACTACGCCAATCGCGTACGTGAGATGCTCGAGGAGTTTGCTGATGCCAGCCGCGGCAAACTTCGTTTAAGCGCCATCGATCCACTGCCCTTCTCGGAGGAAGAAGACCGTGCCGCACAGTTCGGTTTGCAAGGCGTGCATCTCGGCGCGACGGCCGATCCTGTGTACCTGGGCCTCGCGGGTACGAACGCTGTTGGTGACGAAGAGACCATACAATTCTTTCAGCCTGATAAGGAGTCGTTTCTCGAGTACGACCTCGCCAAGCTGGTGAGTACGTTGGCCAACCCGGACCGCAATGTCATTGGTCTTGTGTCCGGCGTTCTGATGACCGGGCAGTTCGATCCGCGATCGCAGAACATGCAACCCGCCTGGGTCGTGTATCAGCAGGCACAGCAATTGTTTGAAATCCGAAATCTCGGCACCTCATTTGAGACCGTGCCCGAGGACATCGGGTTGTTATGGATCGTGCAGCCGAAAGACCTGTCGAATGCAACGCAGTATGCGATTGATCAATTCGTCATGCGCGGCGGAAAAGCGCTGATCTATGTGGATCCGGTGGCCGCGATTGACGCAACACAAGCCGAGGGAATGCCGCAAGGCATGCCGCCAATGGGTCAGGCGTCGGATTTGCCGTTGCTGTTTGACGGTTGGGGTATCGCATTCGATTCTCAGGAAGTTATCGCGGATGCGCAGCTCGCGCTGCCGATCAACACCGGCTTCAGCAATCGGCCGACGCATCACTATGGCTATCTCGGCATCACACCTGATCGCATGAGCGGTGACGACATCGTCACCGCCGAACTCGGCACCATTAACGCGGCCATGGCCGGACGGTTGCGGCTTGCCGAAGACAGCGAAACTGACTTCGAGCCGCTGCTGACTTCAAGTACGGCGTCAGAAGTGATGCCGGCATCTCGATTCTCGTTTTTGCCGGACCCAAGAACACTGCAGGATGGCTTCGTATCCGGTGGCGAAGCGATGGTTGTTGCCGCCCGCTTCAGCGGGCCTTTACCAAGCGCGTTTCCGGATGGCAAACCATCGACCGCGATCAGTGAAGGAGACGATGAGAGCCACATTGAAGCGGCAGATCATCTGACCGAGTCAGCCGAGCCGGCCAATCTGATCGTAGTTGCCGATGTCGATATGTTGAGCAACCCCATGTGGGTACAGGTGCAGAGCTTTTTCGGCCAGCAAATCGCCAATTCGTTCGCGAGCAACGGTGCTTTCGCCGTCAATGCGCTGGAGAACCTCGCCGGCAGTACGGATCTGATTGCCGTGAGAAGCCGGGGCAGCTTTTCACGACCGTTTACAAAAGTCGAAGAATTGCGAGTCGGCGCGGAGGCACGCTATCGTGAAACGGAGCAACGGCTGCAACAGGAGCTTGCGGAGACCGAGAGGCGTTTAGGCGAGCTGCAGTCCTCTCGCGAGGATACTGGCAGCCTGTTACTGACCGCAGAGCAACAGGCTGAAATCGATCGGTTCATCGATCAGCGGGCGTCAATTCGTAAAGAGCTCAGGGCCGTACAGCGCGGGCTCGACGAGGATATCGAAGATCTCGGGACCTTGTTGAAGGTCGTCAATATCGGCCTAGTGCCGTTACTGCTTACGCTTGCCACTTTGATCGCATTATGGCGACGACGGCACCAGGAGCAGCCGTGACCAGGAAGAATTTGCTGATTCTTACGGCAATTGTCGTTGTTCTCGTTCTCGTCATTCTGGCTATCGAGAGCGCGAACGATAACACCTCTGCTACACAAGGCCAGGTCTTGTTGCCGGGGTTTGCCGGGCAAGCGAACGACGCGCAACGCGTCAGCATCATGCAACCGGGTGCGGATACGCTGACGATAAAAAAAGTCGCAGATGATTGGGTTCTTGCTGAGCGCGACAACTACGCCGCAGATGTTGGCAAGCTGCGAGCACTGATTGTCGCATTGGCCGATGCGACGATTGTTGAGGAAAAAACGTCGAACCCGGAACTCTATGCAAAGCTGGGCGTTGACGACCCGGAAGATGGCGGTAGCGGCAGCAAGGTTTCTGTCGAAGGTAAAGAATTTTCCCACACGGTGATCCTCGGCCAGTCGGCGCAGGGAGATCACCGCTACGCGCGAGTGGCCGACGAAGCAGCCAGTTACCTGATCAACAAGAACCCGAGCATTGCAGACGCTGCAGACTGGCTGTTACCCGATCTTCTCGATCTCGAGTCGGCGCGTATCCGAAAGGTCTCGATCACACATGAGGACGGTGACGAGATCACGGTCGAGAAAAGCTCTGAAGACCTCACTGACTTCGCTGTGCTCGGCATTCCGGAAGGACGCGAACTGAGTTACGCGACCGTCGGTAATGGTATCGCTAATGCTTTGAGCGACCTTGAATTCGAAGACGTGCGCAGGGCAACCGAAAGCGCCCCGGCTACATCGGCCGTTTTTAAGACGTGGGATGGCCTGGAGGTAACGGTTGAGATCAGCACAGAGAACGACGAATCCTGGGTGGCATTTTCTGCGACAGGTGACGCCGAATCCTCATCAGACGCGGCCGACCTTGCCGCCGAAATAAATGACCGACTATCCGGCTGGCAGTATCGACTTCCCGACTACAAGAAGAACCTGTTGGGCCGACGCTGGGAAGACATTCTGAAATCGGCCGGCGACGACTAGAGTAGCATCCGAAACTCGAATAGGCCTTCACGAATCCAGGCAGTGCTAAGATCCGCGCAGAACAAGATTCTGCCTGGTGGAGGAATGTGCATGAAGATCGATCGCTTTCAGATGGAAAGAGCGCAATGCCTGTTCGAGAACGAGGTCAGATTCAATTTGACCGAGAGCGGCGTCTCCCCGCTCAGCCTCGGCGATCTGGTGCCAGGAAAGAGACAACGCGACGACCTCGATAATCTGCCGCTCGGCTACCCGCACTCTACTGGCCGGGACAGCCTGCGTAGAAACATCGCCCGCTTTTACGGTAGCAGCGACTTCAAAAACGTGTTGGTCGGCGGATAATACGTATAAGGGGCCATTATGTCAGGAGCGAAATCGTTGGAGCGAGCTGAAACCGGGCCGATGACGGCAGCCGAGGCCGCCATCTGGCGGAGCCGGCCAGACCCCTTGTCGTTCAGGCGCGTGAATCGGCGTATTACTTTACCGAAGCCAATCGCGTCGAACGTGAACAGTTGGCTGCGAGCATGGGCGAGTACTGGGCCAATTTTGCGTACACCGGCAAGCCGGGCAGGGGACGCTCTGGCACATTGCCGCAGTGTTTAGCCTGGGGCGCCGGCAACAGGCAAGTCCTCGATGCCGAAAGCGATGGCGGCGTTCGCCCGGAGCCGGGCGTATTGACTATGAAGTCCTTGTACGACCAATTTCGCGCGGATGACGCCTTCCCCTTCGCACAGGATAAAAAAAGACTTTTACCAGGTATTGTTTCGTGGCCGCGAAGCCTGAGAAAGCCATTTTCTTCCGCTACTGGAAAATTGACCGCGCTGCGTTAATCGCAGCGTGTGGCCATTGGGAATGGAACGCGAGAATTCCCGCAAAACTCCCGCAAAGGATATTCCGGAACAGACAGGGGTCGGGCAGGAGACTTGCTAAGAGATTGATCTTGTTAAGGAAATACTGGTCTGGGTGAGAGGATGAGCCACTCGCTGCGCGAGCTGGCTTGTCGGCGCTCTGCGTCTCGGTGTGATTCGGATCGCCTTTGGGCGATCCTCACCCTGAAGGGCGCCTTCGGCGTCCAAAATGCTGGCGCATTTTGTGAACCTCCGGCTCCAGCAAATGTACCGCAGCCCGGGTCCTGACTGAATCATTCTCTTGAGGACTGGCTCCTGTTCAATTAGCCGAATTTTCCGCGACAGTCGAATTGAACCATTTGTCATTATCTCGGCACTCACGAATGAAACTACCGCACTAGCGCAATTTTCGCGCAAGCGGCATGCATCCTGCGGAGGATATGACGATGAAAATGATAAATCTGCGCGCCTTGGCTACCACCACTTTTTCCGTCAGTTTGCTGATGGTGGGTTGCGGCGGCTCATCAGGGGGAGGCAATCAAGGCGGAACAAATCCACCCCCGCCTCCGCCGCCTGACAATACGCAGCTGGCCGCACCAGGCATAACCAGTGCGACGAGCATCGGGTTTGCATTCACAAAAGAAAGCGACAACCTGACGCTCTATGTTTTCGAGAACGATCGCGGTGATTCCGACGGCGATGGCAGCGGCGACTCGGACTGTAATGCCGCATGTGCCGACACGTGGCCCCCGCTGCTTGCAAATGCTGCCTCGGTTGCTGATGGTGCATTTACGATCATTACTCGCGACGACGGTAGTAACTTACAGTGGGCATTTCATGGTCTGCCGTTATACACCTATTCGGGTGATGCGGCCGCTGGGGACGTCAATGGTGAAGGGCTCAACGGAATATGGTTTGTAGCTCGGCCCGATCCCTGGTTGGAGGCCGATGTCGACGCAACGGCCAAAGGGACCGTCTTTGTCGGACGAGGCAGCGTGACCAACGTTGACGGCAGCGGCGGACAAGCTGCAGACCGCGCAGATCGTGACGGCTTGACACTGTACACGTTTGAAAACGATCGCAACGACACCGACGGCGACGGCCCTGGCGACTCGGATTGTAACGCTGCCTGTGCGGAGACCTGGCCACCGTTGTATGCGGACGACGGCGCAACCGAAAGTGGCTCTTTCACAATTGTCGCGCGCGACGACGGTACCCGACAGTGGGCATTGCAAGGATTGCCTTTGTACTTTTTCACACCGGATGCTGCGCCCGGCGATACAAGCGGGGAGGGCCTCGGCAGTGTCTGGTTTGTCGCACGACCTAAGCCATTTGAAACTGCCGATTCGGAGATCGGCCCCATTCTCGCCGGCGCCACGTCGGTGCCTGGAGTCGACGCCGCTGGGGCAATGACCTTGGATCGTGCCAATCTCGCGGGTTTCAGTCTCTACGTGTTCGACAACGACGCCAACGACACTGATGGCGATGGTGCGGGAGATTCAGACTGTAATGCAGGATGCGCCGTATTTTGGCCGCCACTATTCGCCGATGCGGCCGCGACACCGACCGGCCCGTTCACACTGGTTACACGTGATGACGGCAGTCTGCAATGGGCCATCAACGGTGAGCCGCTGTACTTTTTTGCCAATGACACTGCGGCCGGCGATGTCGCCGGCGACGAATTCAATGGCGTCTGGCACCTCGCCCGAACTGCGCCGATCCAGGTGGGCGGCGCAATTTTTGAGGCTCGGGGCGAAATCGCCGATGTCGACGCCGCTGGCAATCAGGCAGGAACAGTCTCAGACAAGACAGGATTTACGTTGTATCGGTTCGATGACGACCGTAACGACGCAGAGGGTGACGGCCCGGATGACTCTGATTGCAATGGGGGCTGCGCCGTTACTTGGCCGCCGCTCTATGCCACTGCGGCGGATAAGTCGGTCGGAGATTTCGGCATCATCGATCGCGACGATGGCTCGCAACAGTGGGTATACCAGGGAGATCCGCTGTACTTTTACGTCGGTGATGTGACCGCCGCCGACGTCACCGGCGTATACGGCACCTGGTTCACGGTGAGTCCCGGCACAACGCAGCAGCCCTCACGGAGAGACGATTACTGATCGATTCGGGTTGTAAATAACGGCCGGGCCGCTATGGGGCTGACGGTTTGCCATGGCCGAGGTCTATGCTCACGCTGTCGAAGCAATGCAAGGACGCACGGCATGGGCGCGTCGGACTGCGACATTGCGCTGGCGATGGACTTCATCGCGCCGTCGGGGTATCGGCACGGAGAAGCTCAAGCACCTCGTCCAGCGAATGGCGGAGCGAATCGGCCGCTCACTCGAGCGCTCGGGGCTCATTACGCGGGATATCGACAATGCATATCTCGCCTTCGATCCGAGCGAGGAGGCACCGATCCACGGCCTGCTTGGGTCTTCGATTACTTACCGGATCGCAACGGGACCCAGAGAGGGCCAGAAGGTGTTCACCCTACAGACGCTGCCGGCCGAGCCGGAGGCGCCGCGGCCGCAGGTCGCCGAGAGCTTTGCGGCAGATTTCATCGAACAATTGTTCGCAGATGGCATTACCGGTGGTTGCGGTGGAAACAACTACTGTCCTAGCGATCCGGTGACTCGCGCCCAGATGGCGGTATTTCTACTCAGAGCCAAACACGGTGCCGGTTATACGCCACCACCTCCCAGCGGTGCGGAGTTTGGTGACGTGGCCTCCAGTCACTGGGCCGTCGCCTGGATCGAGCAGCTGGCTGCTGAAGGTATTACGAACGGCTGCGGCGGCGGAATCTTCTGTCCAGACCAGTATGTGACGAGAGCTCAACTGGCCGTCTTCATGGTGAGGACATTCGGGCTCTAAACGGACAGTATCTGGTTTTTTCGAAACGATAGGTGTATGTCTGCTTGTGGCCGTTAGCGGACCCCCTCTCCGCCAGCAAATGAAAAAGGGGTCAGCGCCTTAGCGTTGACCCTTTCTATCCGCTGCCATTGAGATTACAGGCGCGCCTTTCGATGGTGCAGAGTCTGATGCGGGATGGTCGTTCAACGGCTTCAGCGTGCCAACCGGCACCGAGACGAATAGCTACTTCAACGCCTACGTTGCGGAGTTCCGTCAGTAGCGTGGCTACGATGAGGCGCTGCAGACAGGACCGTACAATTTCGACTTCCTGCATGATCCTGCAACGCAAAATCTGGTGGAACACTATCCGTACCAGGACGGTTTGTTGATCAGCTACTGGGATAGTTCGCAGGTCAATAACAACACTGCGACACATCCGGGTGAGGGCCTGATCCTGCCAATCGATGCGCATCCTGATCCCATGTATCTTGATGACAGCATCTTTGGGCCCGGCGTTTTCTGGAGCGCGTCGAGACAGACGTTCGACTCGACGTTCAGCCTGGAGCCGACGGATCCGATTACCCTGACGTGGATCGGCATTCCGACACACTACCCGAGCCTGCCTGCCGTCTCGGTGTTCAATGCCAATAACGACTACTGGACGCCCGAGATGCGGGCGGCGAGCGTGAACCCGCCGAAGTCCGATACTCAGATCAGGATCAAGAGTTTCAGTGCGCACGGCAGCTTTATGCAGGTCGAGGTCAGATAATCGACCAGAGCGCAAAGCGAGTAAAAACAAGGGCGCCATGAATTTCATGGCGCTTTTTTTTGAACATCTCGTTTGAGTCGAGCTGTTCTTTTGAGGGTTGGCCGCGGCTCTCTTTGCCTGGCTCATTCTGCGCAGTGCCGGACGGGCAACGGACCGTTCTGATGACAATATGTCAAATGGTCTCGATTCATGGCTGCCTTGTTGTAAACTGCTTGCAACACGTTGAAACGAGCGTGAAATTCAAAGCAGAATACTAACGGATAATTCGTCAGACGGTTGGCGTAAACACATCCAAATGAGGGGAAACACAATGAACCAGAGATTCAAATATCTCGCGGGCTCCGCTTTCGCGTTGTCTCTGCTGGCCGGCGCTGCCGTCCTGCAGAAAGGTGTCAGCGCGCCCGACGAAGCAGCACCTGTGGCCGGCGCGTCAGCCGGGATGGTATTCACGGATGCGAACGGTGCGCCGCGGCTACCGACTGCCGCAGAACGTGCGGAACTGGCCGCCGCCTTTCAGGCCGACCTCGCCGATCTCACGAGGAACAAAAAGCTTCCGTCCGGCTCGAAAAGAGAACCGAGCGGTGCCGTGTCTGCGGTCGTAGGAACGAGAAATATTCGATTCCTCGTCGTAAACGTGGACGAGAATGGTCAGGCCTCATTCGAACATTCCAGCATCGGTGAAGACGGCCATATCGATACCACACCCACTAACGAATTGCCGGAGATGTGATCATGAAGAACAAAACATTTCTGACAAGTATTGCTGTCACGCTATTCGCCATGTTGCCGCTTTCCCAAGCGGTTGCGGACAATGGACCCGTAGTAGTTGGCAATATCACGATCAATATTGTCGACTTCGACCCTGCAATTGGCTTCGGTGACCCGACCCCCGCTGCACCGGTTGGTGGCAATCCGGGCACGACGGTTGGTGAACAAAGACTGGAAGCGTATAAGAGAGCCGCGGAAATCTGGGACGAGACACTCGACATCGATGTGCAGGTTGTCCTTCAAGCGGTTTTCACCCCATTGTCCTGCTCGCCAAACTCTGGCGTTCTTGGCGCAGCCGGTGCGTTGACGGTCTTCAGGGACTTCCCGGCGCCCAGCTTCCCGAGCACCTGGTATGCGGCCGCGCTGTCGAACGAGCTTGCCGGATTCGACCTGGGTGGCACGACACCGGATCCGGGATTCCTGGAACCGCCGTTCAACGACGAGATCTTCTCATTGTTTAACAGCGAACTGGGCACTGATGACTGTCTCACGGGCAGCGGCTGGTACTACGGCCTTGACAACAACAACCCGGCCGGGACGATCGATTTTCTCGCTGTGCTGCTGCACGAAGTTGGTCATGGATTGGGCTTCCAGAATTTCGCCGACGACGAAACGGGGCAGAATTTCCTGGGTTTTCCCGATCAGTGGTCACGTTTCCAGCGCGATAACGCACTTATTGGTAAGCATTGGGACCAGATGATCGATATCGAGCGCCAGTTTTCGGCGACGAATGGCCCGAATCTCGTTTGGACCGGCCCAAGAGTTACGGCCGAAGCGCCGAATGTTCTGGGTCCGGCCCAGGTTATTCTTGTCAATGCACCGGGCGACATAGCCGGAGCCGAGCTGCCCTTCGGCACGGCGGGTTTCGGTCCTGCGGTACCGGCAGGTGGACTGACCGGTGACCTCATGTTGGCGAATGACGGTGTTAACGTGGCCAGTGATGCATGTGAGCCGCTGACGAACGACCTGACCGGCAAGATCGCGCTGATCGACCGAGGTGCCTGTACGTTTGTCCTGAAGGCGCAGAATGCCGAGGCGGCTGGAGCCGTAGGAGTCATCATCGCCAACAACCAGCCCGGCGACACGCCGATAGGGCTCGGCGGCAGCGGGCCTGTCGGCATCCCGACCGTCAGCGCGACACTCGACGGTGGTGCGTTGCTTCGGGAATTCCCCGGAACCAATGTAACCATCGGTGCAGCAGCCAGCGATGGTTCACTGGCCGGAACCGCCAGCAACGGCCTCGTTAAGCTGTACGCGCCGTTCCCGGCACAACCTGGGTCCAGCGTGTCTCACTTCGACGTGTCGGCATCGCCGAACGTGCTGATGGAACCGTTTATCAGCGGCGATCTGCAGCCGACCAATCCTGCTGTTGGCTTGGATCTCACGGACGAACTGCTTAACGATATTGGCTGGGACGGCACGGTCAGCTGCCCGGTTGATGCCAACGCAATCCCGACCGTGAACATCTTCGGTTGTGATACGGGCGTAGCAAACCGTCAGGGCACGTACACGGTGATTCCGTCCAAGACGTGGCTGCCCGGCCAGTTCGGTGCGGTAGCCGGCGGCTGTTACATCCAGGATGTCGTTGATGCGTGCTTCCCGCTGCTCGATGCCAATGGTGGCGGAGGGCAATACCAGAGTTGTATTGCACAAGTTACGTCAGACCTGAAGCAACAAGGTAATCTGACGAAGTCGGAGTCCGGGGCGATCAAATCATGTGCCACATTTGTGGCGCCGATCCTGAACCCGTAAGGCGGTAACGAATCGTTGTAAAACGATCAAGACCGGCGCCCCCAGGGGCGCCGGTTTTTTTTCAGATCAGGCCGAGAAGCTGGTCGCGTTCAGCACGAAGATGTTATCGACGATCTCGAGACACAAATTCGCCGCATGCTCGAATTCCGCGGCCTGCCGTTCGAGGACGCCTCTCTCGAGTTCTACAACACGAAACGCAACGTCCGCACGCCGAGTTCCGAACAGGTGCGCCAGCTGATCTATCGTTCCGGGCTCGACTACTGGCGCAATTACGAACCGTGGCTCGCCCCGCTAAACGAAGTGCTCGGCCCCGACGTGCGTCGACAGTTCAGTATCGACTATTGATCAGGTCTCGGTTGAAGCCGCCTGTTTTCGGTTCGGGTGCAGCAGCCGTATCAACGCATAGCTTGCAAGGCAACCGATTGCTGCGAATACAGCCATGAACCAGAAGAAATGCTGGTGCCCTTCGAGGCCCGGGGTCCGGTCGATCAGCACACCGGCGACGAACGTTACGAAGATATCGGGCGTATAGCCGACCACCGAAACCAGACCCACGGCCGTGCCCGTCACCGCGGCCGGAACTTTCGCTTCCTCGAATAAGGCGAAATACAGCCCACGAAGACCGAAAAAGGCGGCGGCGCCAATCAGCGTGTTACCGAGCAGCAGCCAAACGGCACCGGCTATCGGAACCGTGGTCGCAAAGAACAGGTAGGAGCCCAGCATCATGGCAAAGGCAACCAGCGTCATTCGGGATGCCGTGAAGCGGTCACCGAGCAAGCCTGCGCCGAGCGCAGCCACGGGACGCATCCAGGACGCGATGGTGACAACGCGGGCACTTTCGACTTCGTCCAGGCCGTAGGCCTCCACGGCAAACAGCGAGTAATTGTCGAAGCCCTTGTAGCCGACATACGCGCAAACCACGATGACGGCCTGCAGCCAGACCGCGGGAAAGCGCAGCACACGGACGATATGCGTAACGATGCCTTCCTTCTCCGGCTTCCAGTCGTCGAGCTCGGTCTCACCGGCGGGTTGCCCGTCGGAGATCGCGAACCAGACGAATACACCGACGACCGCCGTGACCGCCGCATAGCCGAGGATAACCGTGCGCAGAGCCTCGCGCTTTTCTTCCATGCTTGCAAACGCATATCCTTCAGGGAACGCGAGACCGAATATCCAGACGGCAATGGAAGCGAGCACCGCGGCGAGTAGCCCGCGGCCGCCGTCCAGCAGACCGTAAGCGCGGCCCTGTTCATCGTGCCCGCCCCATTCGCGCGTGGCCCGAATCAGTGCAGCCCAGAACAGCAGGATCGTGGTCATCCCGAAGAATCCCCAGATGACCAGCGCGCCCCTGTAGCCTGGCATTGTCGCCATGTACAGGCCACCGGCGGCAGTCAGCCACAGCGAGGTCGCGAGCAACTTTCGGGCAGAGAACCGGTCCGCCAGTGGACCGCCGGGGAAATATGACAGCATCGCGACGATGCCATATATCCCCTGTGCTGCGCCGAGTTCGGTCGCGGTCAGGCCGAAAACCTCGAGTACTGTCGGCCGGAAGAAACGGGCAACGTGGAATGGCAGGGCAAAGACCGCTTCGCCCGCCAGGATCAGCCCGAACATGTACACGATGCGGTGCGTCAGCTGTGACCGGTCAGACATGGTTCTTCTCCCCCCGTTCAGACCACCTTACTGGCAGGAACCTGCCGCAGGCAAACCGGTTGCCCGGGTCTCAACGTCCAGCCAGCGCTGGACGTAGCTTGCGTAGCTCGAATCAAAACCTGGCCGGCCGCGCGTCAGCCGTAGCGATCGAACTCGATCAGGTTACCGTCGGGATCGTGCACGCTGATATGCGCTCGATAGCGGCCATTAGGCTAGAATGGCTGAAATCACCACCCAAAGCGGACATACGTGGACCGGCAGCAGAAACCAAGTTCGGAAGCAAAATGAGAATCTCGTTAGTCAGCGTGTCAGTTGCAGATCAGAAAGCCGCGTTAGCTTTCTATACTGAAAAACTCGGTTTTGTAAAAAAACAGGACATACCTATCGGAGACGCCAGTTGGCTGACTGTCGTTTCGTCCGAGGATCCGGATGGACCCGAGTTAGTTTTGGAGCCGAATGCAGAGTATCCAGCGATGAGGGCGCTGAAACAGGCGTTGCTCAAGGACGGCATACCCTTCACTGCATTTGAAGTCGAGGACCTTGACGCAGAGTACCGTCGCCTTATTGGGCTGGACGTTAAATTCTCACAAGGACCTGTAGAAAGTGATGGGGTCAAATACGCTGTCTTTGACGACACCTGCGGCAACCTCATCCAAATCTATCAATCGGCTGAATGACTGCTATTGGCCGAAGGCGGCCGGTGAAAAATTGCAATTTTGCGACGATTGAATGACCGTTTTGGATGAAAGCGGACGTCCGAGTATTCCCAAGATCAGCTAAGATCCTCTATAAGAAACGAGCATTGCATTTGGAGCGATGCAAAATGCGAACTCAACTAACTGGCATCCTGTTTATATGTATCTTGGTCTGTGGCTGTGCGGTCTCTCCACTTGGGACACCGGTCGCGGTTTTAGTTGAGGGCACTGGCGAATACAGTCGACCAATCTCGACAGATTCCGAGATTTCACAAAAATTCTTCGATCAGGGTTTGAGGTTGACGTGGGGCTACCATTTCCCAGAAGCCGTAGCTTCTCATCAAGAAGCGCTTCGACATGATCCGAATCACCCGATGATTTATTGGGGGTTAGCCTTGGCGTTAGGCCCGAACCCGAACAGCCGCAATGCCGGCTTGCCGGATGATCCACAAGGCGAGGCGCGCCGAGCCATACGTTCGGCAATGGAGCGGATTGGCAATGCGACTGATAAGGAGCGCGCGTTCATCAATGCACTGTATGTGCGTTACGACATCGATAAATTTCCGGATACAGACGAACGCGATAGAGCTTATCAACGCGCCGCTCAATCGCTTTTTGAGCGCTTCCCGGAGGATCCGGACGCCGGAGTCCTGGTTGCCGACGCCCACATGGTTACGACGCCATGGCGCTACTGGGGCTTTGACGGTGAACCGATGCCGGGCACGAGCGATGCAGCTGCCGCGCTGGAGCGGGTTATTGAATTTCGACCCGATCATCCGGGCGCCAATCATTTGTACATTCATCTGCAGGAATCATCGCAGGCTCCCGAGCGTGCGCTTGCGTCGGCAGATCGATTGGCGGAGCTGATGCCTGGTGTCGGGCACGTCGTACATATGCCGGGACATATTTATATTCGTGTCGGCCAACACATGAAGTCCGTCGAACACAACCGGCGCTCGACCGTGGCCGATGCCGCCTTCCTCGCCGCATGGGGAGATCATGGGTTCCCGAAGACCGGCACTTATTTTCTTTCAGCCGAGAACCATCGACGCCACGCGTATGACTTCATTCGCTATTCGTCAGTGATCCAAGGGAATTATGCCAGTGCCGTCGAGGCCGCCGCCCACGCTGAAGCGCACGCAGGTCAGGCGATGATTCAAGCAGGGCCTGGGCAGCCTCTTGTTGCCTCCCGCTGGCTCGTGCCGAAGATCTTCGGCCGCTGGGACGACTTGCTGGATCAGGAACGCATTTTGGAGGGCGAACTCTATCTCGACGGCATGTGGTACTACACGCAGGGTAGCGGCCAAGTGGGGCGCGGCGAATTTGAGGCTGCCGAGAATACTCTGAAGCAGCTTCGAGCAATCGCCGCCGATCCCGAGTCGAAGACGATACGGCGCAGAACAAACACCGCGTCAACGTTGATGGAAATTGCGGCCCTTGGACTCGAGGGCGAAATCAAGGAGGCGCGCGGCGATCTCGACGGCGCCGTCGCGGCGTTCGAATCAGCGGTGTCGATCGAGGATGGTCTCGCATACCGGGAACCGCCCGATTGGCCGCAGCCAATGCGGCAGTATCTCGGCGCTGCGTTGCTTGTGTCTGGTCGTGCAGCGGAAGCGGAAGCTGTGTATCGGCAAGATCTCGTGCGCAATCGAAACAACGGCTGGTCGCTCTTTGGACTTTGGCAAAGCCTGGATACGCAAAGAAGAACCGAAGAAGCCGAACAGGTGCATGCGAGTTATCTTACCTACTGGCAGGCGGCTGACGTAGAGCTGTCCCGGTCGCGGTTCTAGAAATCTCGGCGAATGGTCCGCTGCTGCTCGTTCATTGTCGTTTTTCGCTCAATTCTCAGCGATCCAAGCGGCTGCTGTTGGGAAAAGTTGCTTATTAATTCCCGAGGAGACGGAGATGTCTGGTAGCAGTAAATTAATATCCGCATTGATCACCGCAACGACTATCGTGCTCGTTGCTTGCGGCTCCGCGCAGATTGTGGCTGCGGATACGGCGTCGCGTGCTCATTATCTGGGCAACGAGGGCGTAATGATTGAGCATGGCACGACCAAGATCCTGTTCGACCCCCTGTTTCGGCGCGATTACGACCAGTACGAACTCGTGCCGCCCGACATGGAGCGTGCTCTGCTGGCCGGGGCTGCACCGTGGGATGATATTGATGCGGTTTTCATCAGCCACTACCATGGCGATCACTTCGAT
>Ga0224508_10002688_pt1 | contig 14984 bp, 10 predicted proteins | sample SF_Jan12_sed_USG_4_FD_170157 | JGI IMG/M metagenome (GOLD analysis project Ga0224508, IMG submission 170157) | Sediment microbial communities from San Francisco Bay, California, United States - SF_Jan12_sed_USGS_21 | ecosystem: Environmental > Aquatic > Marine > Sediment | place: USA... | reverse complement strand
TCAATTTCCTCGACCAGCTCCCGCCAGGCACCGACATAACCGCTGTCCAGCCGGGCCAGCGTGGCTCGCCATTGCTCGGCAGCCTCGCCGAGTCGGCCGTCGTCGTCGCCGGGGGATCCCTCCCCATATTCTCCCAGTGCTCCGATAAGGAGTTGACCCTCGCTGTCCAGACCCTCGAACCGCGACCACAGCCGATCGAATGGTGCTTGCATCCGGTCCAGAAGCCGATCTCTCAACGCCTCCGGGATCAGGGCGACGCGCTTCTCTCTCTCCTCCAGGTCGACATCCTGGACGTCGGCGAGTCTTCGGGCCTCGGCCCCAAATACATCCATCATGCGATCGGCCGCTGCCGCCACGGCCGCTCTCGTGTCCGCCTGCAGGCCGGCCGCGTCCATCGCCTCGGCCGCACGCCTGAGGCTATCGGCCATCGAGGCGGCGGATTTGCGGAGGATCAGGGGTCCCAGGGCAATTTCACCGAGCTCCAGAAAGTGCGACTCGAAGAACCCGGGCTCCAACAGGGCCCGCGCCTGCAGCTCGCCCGGCACGTTAGCCGCCGCACGATTGGCGACTTCGTGCAGCGCACCGGCCGCGGCGGAAAACTCGGGCAGGTCGGCCTGCGGCGGCGGAGATACTTCCTTCCGGCTGAACAGCTCCAGGGACTGACTGGCAGCCCCGGACGATCCGGAAACACCCTTCCGGCACGCCGTGGCCAACGCCACGATCTCCTCCGGAAACAAGTAACGGAGCCGAATCTGGTCTTCGCCGCGGGTCAGAAGGACAGCGTCCCCTCCCACTTCTCCGGGTCGGGAAATCTGACGCTGCACTCGATCCACCGGCCAGACCATCGTGTGCTGGCTCGGGCCCGACAGGAGGTAAATGGCACGGCGAGTAGCGGCTGCCAGGAACAGACCTCGTACGGGCGTTCCGTCGAACGTCCCATCCACGGCAGAACCCGCCACGAACAGAACGACCTCATGACCCAGTTGCTTCATCAGCCGGCCGCGCAGCTCCGTGTCGTCGACGCCCTGCTCCAGCCAACCATGAAAATCGCCCAGCGCCCTACCCTTCGCGCGGACCGCCAGGCTCACATCCTCTGCGAACACGAGCACCATTCCCGATCTGCGCGATACCCATCGCACTTCGCGCCACGGTACGAACCGGTCACCGTACCGCACGCCATCGTCTTCTCGCCGAACCTCCGTGTCGCGCTCCACACGCGCCCCGTGGACCAACACGTCCAGCCGCAGGATATCGTCAGTCATTCAACAGGAACTCCATGACCTGGTCAGCCTCGGTCAGGTCTGGGATCACGGCGTCCGGCGCGTGGGCGGCGAGCTCCGAAACGGAGTGGCGGCCCGTCGCAACGGCCAGAACCCGCGCGCCACTTGCGCGCGCACACTCGATGTCCGCCGGGGTGTCACCGATGACGACGGCTTCGTCGGCCCCGAACGTACGGCCGAAGCGGGCTGACGCCCGGGCCAGGGCCACGGGTGGCAAATCTGCCCGATGTTCCGCGTCAGAACCGAAACCACCGAACTCGAACCGGCCGGCGCATCCCGCGGCCTGCAGCTTGAGACGGGCGCCCTCTTCCAGGTTTCCGGTAACCAGACCGCAGGCAAATCGCGTGTCGGTTGCCAGTCGGTCCAGCAAATCGAGCACGCCCGCCAACGGGCGGGCCCTATTCCCGATTTCATCGAGGGCGTCCGCGAGTCTGCTGAGATATATGGGCCAGAGTGCCGGCAGCCCGGCGTCCATTGCTGAATCCTCCCAGCCGACTGCGGTGAGCAGGCCGCGCACGATTTCCGGATCTGTTCTCCCGTGAAAATCGAACGTCTCGATCGGCCCTGTCTCGCCGTATACGTCGATCATGGCCGGCCCGAGGGCCGCCTTTCCGGCACCTGCGGTATCCGTGAGCGTCCCGTCGATGTCGAACAACAGGGCGGACATCACCGGAGTAGCCTCGGACCATTCCCGTTGCTCACCCCGCGCACAGCATCGCCAAACGTCTCGAACAAACGGCGGTTCACGCCGCAGTCGAGGTCGATCCTCCGTTCTGGATGCCATTGCACACCGGCTGTCCAGGCCGCACCTGGCCTCCGGTATTCGACAGCCTCGATCAGCCCATCTGGCGCCCAGGCGACCGGGGAGAGATCTCCTGCCAGCATGTAGACACCCTGATGGTGAGCCGAGTTCTGATCCGTTCGGCCGTTGCTGAAGACGTCGCCAAGCAACTGTTCGCCTTCGACGCGCACGGAATGCACGAATCCGCCGAAATCGCGCCAGCGGTCATGGTCGATGGAAGCGTCGAAGTCCGTGGCCAGATCCTGATGCAGCGTTCCGCCGAGGGCGACGTTGAGCAGTTGCATCCCGCGACAGATCGCGAGCACCGGGATTCGTCGCTCCAGAGCCTGGAACAGCAGGGCGACCTCCATCTCGTCACGCTCGGGGCTCATATTCCGAGCTCCGGCCGGCTCGGCTCCGTATCGCTGGGGATGCACGTCTTCGCCGCCGGTCAGCACGAGTCCGCTCGCTGCGGCGAACATCCGTTCCCGTGTTGCAGAATCGTCCAGCTGGGACATGACCAGCGGCAGAAGCCCGGATACTCTCATGCCGCGGAGGTACCCGGCTTCGAGGACAGTCTGGTCCATGCCCGCCTCCGTCCGACGTACGGGTGCCGTCACTGCGGCGAAGAACTCAGCCACGGGAGCTCTCCTCGTCCAGCCAACGGTGCAATAGTGACGGGTCCAGGTTGCCACCTGAAATAATGGCGATCGTCTCGCCGGATTCGGGGGCCTCGACCCGACCCGACAGCAGTCCCGCCAAGGTCGCCGCGCCACTCGGTTCGACGACGAGTCGGCGTCCGTAGCACCACAGAACGGCGTCCCGGATCGATGCGTCGGTTAGCGTCACGACATCGTCCACGAGCTCCTCAACGTGGGCGTACGTGATGTCACCCGGGCGAACGGGCTTCAGGCCATCGGCGATCGTATCGATGCTCGACAGGGTAACCGGATGACCGGCATCCAGGGATCTCCGCATCTTGGGTGCACCTTCGGGCTCGACACCGATGATCCGGGTCTGCGGCGACAGGCGGCGCACCGCAGCCGCGACACCCGCTATCAGGCCGCCCCCTCCGATCGGCACCACGACGAGAGCCGGGCGCGCTCCGGACAGCGCGTACGCAAGCTGGTCCAGGATCTCCAGTCCGACCGTACCCTGACCCGCGATGATACGAAGGTCGTCAAACGGCGGGACCATCACACCACCCTCCGCCGTGACGATCTCTTCCGCGCGTGCTTGCCGCTCGATGGTCGTCGTGCCGACGAGCTCGACGCGCGCGCCCATGCGAACGACGGCGTCTCGCTTGATCCGAGGCGCGTCGACGGGCATGACGACGGTCGCCGTAAGACCCAGCTCGCGTGCGCTCCACGCGACGCCCTGCGCGTGATTGCCGGACGAGTAGGTCACCACGCCGCCGGAGAGATCGGTCGCGTCGAGAGACGCGATGAGGTTGTACGCACCGCGGAGCTTGAACGCGCCGGCGTGCTGCAAGGACTCACACTTCAACCAGAGGCGGCGCGGCGCCGCATCGTCCGGCAGCTCGATCCGCGAGGCTAACAATGGCGTGCGGACAGCGACCGGCGCTATGCGGTCTGCCGCCGCCCGAATGTCGTCCACGGCCACGAGGGCTACTTCGGTCCCCGCGCCACAATCGGCGGTAGTCACTTCAGTTCCGGGCATCCTCGGTCCCGGCGGCTTCAAGTTCTACGTCAGCCGCTTCGTCATCTAGGTCCTCCAGGTCGCGGGCCACGCGCGCCAGGTCGATCAGCTCGTCGCCGGCGTCCAGGGTGATTACGCGCACTCCCTGCGTGTTCCTGCCAATCACGCGGATTTCATGCGCACCCTGACGGTTGATCACGCCGCCGCGGGTCACGAGCATCAGTTCATCGTCATCCGTGACCTCTTTGGCTGCCACTACCGGGCCCGTCTTCTCGCTCAGCCGGAAGTTGATCAGGCCCTTTCCTCCGCGATGTTGCGCCCGGTATTGCGAGATCAGTGTGCGCTTGCCCATGCCTAGCGACGTCACCGTCAGCACGCTGGCCTCGCGGCGGGCCACGACCATTCCGACCACCTCGTCATCCTTGCCCAGTCGGATCCCGCGCACACCCTGAGTGGCTCGTCCCATCACTCGCGCGTCGCTTTCCTCAAACCGAATCGCCATTCCATTGCGAGTGGTCAGCAGGATGTCGTTGCCCTCGTCGATCAACTGCACGTCGATGAGTTTGTCTCCTTCGACGATGTTGATGGCGTTGAGTCCGACAGTGCGAACGTTGGAGTAGGCAGCGAGGCTCGTCTTCTTCACCTGGCCTGCCCGCGTGGCGAAGAACAAGTAGCGGTCCTCCGGGAACTCCCGCGTCCGTACGATCGAAGCGATCGTCTCGTCCTTCGAGATATTGAGCAGGTTGACGATCGGCTTTCCACGCGACGCTCGAGACGCGCGCGGTATCTGATGCACCTTCAGCCAGTAGACCTGGCCCCGTTCCGTGAAGAACATCAGGTAGTCGTGGGTGGAAGCCGTAAACAGGTGCTCGACCCAGTCCTCCTCCTTAGTGCCCATACCGGCGATTCCACGACCGCCCCGGCGCTGCTGACGATACGTGTCGAGCAGAATTCGCTTGATGTAGCCCTCATTGCTGACGGTAATCACCATCGGCTCGTCGGCGATCAGGTCTTCCGGATCGAAACTCGCCGACGCGCCGACGATTTCCGTGCGGCGGGGATCTCCGAACCTGTCGACGATGTCCTGCAGCTCGTCACGGATCGTCGACATGCGCAGCTCTCGCGAGCCCAGAAGCTCCTCGAGGCCGGCGATGTCCGCGCGTACCTCGGCGAGTTCCGCTTCCAGCTTCTCGATTTCCAGGCCGGTAAGGCGAGACAGGCGCATCGCGAGGATCGCACTCGCCTGAGTCTCGGTCAGTTCGAAACTCGACTGAAGTTTTCCTGACGCTTCCTCCGCATCCCGCGAGCCCCGGATCATCGCTACGACCTCGTCGATGTTGTCGACGGCGATCTTCAGGCCTTCGAGGATGTGCTCCCGATCCTTCGCCGCACGCAGGTCGTATTCGCTCCGGCGGACGACGACTTCATGTCGGTGGTCGAGGAAGTGGCATAGCACTTCCTTGAGGTTCATCACCTTCGGAATTCCGTGGTCGAGGGCAAGCATGATGACCCCGAACGTCGATTGCATCTGCGTGTGCTTGAACAACTGGTTCAACACGATTTCCGGAATCGAATCACGCTTCAGGTCGATGACGATGCGCATTCCATTCCGAGCCGATTCGTCACGCAAATCGGAGATGTCTTCGACTCGACGGTCGCGAACGAGCTGAACGATCTGCTCGATCAGCCGGCTCTTGTTCACCATGAACGGAATCTCCGTCACGATGATGCGATCGCCGCCGTTCGGCTTTTCCTCGGTGTGTGCGCGCCCGCGCATCACGACCCTGCCTCGACCGGTCGTGTACGCGTCCCGAATCCCGTCGATGCCGTAGACCAGACCTCCCGTCGGGAAGTCCGGACCCTTCACATGCTCCATCAGGTCTTCGACCGTCGAGTCGGGGTCGTCGATCAGCGCGTGGCAGGCGGCCACGACCTCTCCGATGTTGTGCGGTGGGATGTTCGTGGCCATACCGACCGCGATGCCCGAGGAACCGTTGATCAACAGGTTTGGCGGTCCGGCAGGCAGAACGACCGGTTCCTGAAGGCGGTCGTCGAAGTTCGGGGTGTAGTCGACCGTTTCCTTGTCGATGTCCGTCAGCATGTCCACCGCGAGCCGTTCCAGCTTCGACTCGGTGTAGCGATACGCCGCCGCGCTGTCTCCATCGATCGAACCGAAGTTGCCCTGGCCGTCGATCAGCGGATAGCGCAGGGAAAAGTCCTGCACCATCCGGACGAGAGAATCGTAGACCGCGCTGTCACCGTGCGGATGGTACTTACCCAGCACATCACCAACGACCGTAGCGCACTTCTTGTAGGGGCGACCGGGAGACAGCCCCTGTTCGTGCATCGCATAGAGGATGCGGCGGTGCACCGGCTTGAGACCGTCCCGCACATCCGGGAGAGCCCTCTGCACGATCACGCTCATCGAATAATCGATGAACGAATCCCGCATTTCGTCTTCTATCAGCCGCTGTTCGATCCGATCGGTTCTGTCGTCGGTTTCCATGCTCTCCGGCATTCTGATCTGGATGCTGACCCCGGCCGGATTGGCAGGCCTGGAACTGCACAGGCCCTGCGGGAGCCAGGGTAGATTCGGGGGTTCCGAAGGCGCACCTTCCGACCTCCGCGTAACCGAGAAAATATAAGGCTTCGAGGCTCCGAACGCGACCGGAATCCGGCCGGTTGAGACGGGCCGTCATGGGGACGATTCAGGCGCAGAAACGGAAGTCCGTCAGTTCCTCCAGACCGATGTGCCTGAGTGCCTCGCGTATCTCGCTTCGAGCACCCGGTGAACCCACGGCGGCCAATACAAAGGATCGCTTCAACGACGGATCCTCCTCGAACCTGGAAGGCGCAACAACCTCCGCTCCATGAATGAACTGACCGATCTTGCGGGGATCGAGATCGACGAAACTGGCAACCGCGATCCCCTGGCCGATAAGCTCGCGGGCCAGCGGTTTGCCTACCTTGCCCGCTCCCCACACCACGACTCGACGACCTGGAGACAGGAAGCCCTCGCGCAGGAAGTGCACCTTGCAGCGCCGGAAGCTGGCCGGATCGTAGACCGCGGACACGAGAGACAGGCGGTTCGGGTGGACCCTCCATCGCAGGAGTGGCACTCCGGGGACGTTGGAGAGCCGTCCCCCGGCCACCAGGATCCGGAGTATCAGGTCGTAGTCCTCGGCCCAGCCGGCGTCACGATATCCTCCGATTGCCCGCAACACGGAACGACGGACGACCAGTGTCGGGTGCGCAATCGGGCACTCCACGAATGCATTCCGATCTACGTCCTCGGGCGACTCCACCGTGTTGAGCCAGTTTTCATAGCGGCGATAGCCGGAACCGACGCCCGCCGCGGCGAACATCTCTACGTGGGTCCCACATCCGGCCAGAGCCGGATTGCGCTCCAGGTGCGATACCTGAGCGGCAAGTCTCCCGGGCGCGGCGATATCGTCCGCATCCATACGGGCCACCAGGGGGGCCCGGGCCTCTGCCGTGGCTAGCTGGAGGGCGGGAACGATGCCTCGACCCTCGCCTCGCAGCATACGGACGCGCGGGTCGCGTACGGCCCACCTGTCCAGAATCTGCGACGTGCCGTCCTCGGAAGCGTCATCGACGGCAATCGCCTCGAAGGCACGTAGGGTCTGAGCTTCGAGACTCGCGATCGTCTCGCGGATCGTCGCCTCGGCGTCGCGACAGGGCATGAGCACACTTACCAGCGGAGGCATGTCGTGTGGGAAGTCGAGACTCAGGCCGCGCCGGTCGCGTGCGGGGCCGACACTGGGCCACGGGCCCGGCTGCGCAGAAAGCGACCGGTGTGCGACACGTCGGAGGCCATGATGGACTCGGGGGGTCCCTCGGCGACGATGCGGCCACCTGCCTCAGCTGCTTCAGGCCCCAGATCGACGATCCAATCCGCCGCAGCGATCAATTCGAGATTGTGCTCGACAACGACCACGGTACCGCCAGCCTCGACAAGCTGATTCAACACTTCGACGAGGCGGTGGACCTCTCCTGCCCCGAGACCTACGGTCGGCTCGTCGAGCAGATAGAGCCTGGCGGAACCGCCGGCCCGGGCCAGTTCCCTGGCGATCTTCAGACGCTGCGCCTCACCACCGGAGAGTGTCGTAGCCGGCTGGCCTAACCGCAGGTATCCGAGACCAACCCGCTGCAGCTGCCACAGGAGCTCTCCGAGACGGTCCTGCCGAATGAAGAACCGGATCGCTTCATCGACCGTGAGCTCCAGGACATCCCGAATATTCAACCCCCGATGAGTAACCTCGAGAATCTCGGGCTTGAACCGGTCTCCCTCGCACACTTCGCAGGGTACCGCGATGTCCGCCAGGAATACCATTTCTACGATTTCCTCCCCGGCGCCTTTGCATGCCTCGCAGCGTCCACCGGCCACATTGAAGCTGAAGTGCTTCGGCAGATATCCCCGACGATGCGATTCAGGGAGGCCGGCGAAGAACTTTCGCACCTCGCCATATGCCTTGATGTACGTAGCCGGATTAGAGCGGGGCGTGCGTCCAATCGGTGATTGATCCACGAGCACCACGTCATCGAAATGCTCGCTGCCGTGCAAGGCTCGATAGGTCCCCGTCACCTCGCCCAGGTGCCGGCGGGCGGTCGAGGTCCCCACGATGTCTCGTTCGAGGGCCCGGTACAACACCTGATGGACAAGCGTCGACTTGCCCGATCCGGATACGCCCGTGACGACTGTGAGGCAGCCAATGGGAATTCGGAGCTGGACATCGTGAACGTTGTGGAGTTCGGCGCCCTCGAGCGTCAGCCAGGACCCCGGCGTGCGTGGGGAACGCCGGTGGGACGCCTCGATCGCCAGGGCCCGGCCAGTCGAGGTATCACTCGCCAGTAACTCGGCTGCTGTCCCGACGAAAACGACCTCCCCGCCGAGCTCGCCGGCACCGGGACCAAGTTCAAGCACCCGGTCGGCCTGCTCGATGACCGCCCTCTCATGTTCCACCACCAGCACGGTGTTGCCCCGCCCGCGCAACTCCCTCAAGACGTCCATGAACCGCTCGACGTCGCGTGCGTGCAGGCCGATCGTCGGCTCATCGAGCACGTACAGCGTGTCCACCAGTCGGCTGCCGAGACTGCCGGCCAATCGTATGCGCTGCATCTCGCCGCCCGATAGAGACCGCGCCTGGCGATCGAGCGTCAGATATCCGAGTCCCACGTCCATGAGAAAGGAGGCGCGATCGCCGATCTCCTCCCGGATCGTAGCGGAGACGCCGGCCTCGAAGGGCTGCAGGTCCAGACCGTCGAGCCACAGGGATAGTTCCGACACGGTCAGGACGGAGATATCGGCGATAGACTGGCCCAGGATTCTCACCGCGAGCGCCTCGGGGTTCAGCCGGGCGCCTCCGCACTCGGGGCAGCTCGTTGGTAGCTGGTACCCTCGCAAAAACACGCGGATGTACTGCTTATAACGCTTCCTCTCGCGGGAACGGAGAAAGGGGATCATGCCCTTGAATCCAGAGCCACCGTGGAGCAGCACCGCCTGTGCCTCCCCGGGGAGACGATCCCATGGAACGTCCACCGGGATTCCCGACTGAGACGCGTAGTCCAGTAGAGCTGCCCGTTCCTTCCGGTAGCGGGGCTTGGTCCAGGGGTCCAGCGCTCCATCGGCCAGACTGCGTTCTCCGTCGGGTATGATCAGGGATTCATGGTATTCGAGAGTTGCGCCGAAACCGTTGCACGTCGCGCACGCTCCCGTTGGGTGGTTAAAGCTGAACAGCAGCGGTCTGGGTTCGGCGAAAGAGCGTCCGCAGGTTCGGCACTCGAACAACTCCGAAAACGCGAGGCGATCCGAAAACCGCCGCCCGCCCGAGGCATCCTGGACCGCACTCAGTACAACCGTCCTGCCGTGTCCTCCGGCGAAAGCGGCTCCCAGAGCGCTGGTCAAGCGCTGGCGCTCGTCCGCTCCAACGACGAAACGGTCCTCGACGGCCAGAGCTTCCGTGGCGCTCGACAACTCGGCGGCCAATTCGCCCGCGTCATCGGCGGCGTCATCAAGATGGCGCTCTTCTCCGTCCACCAGGACTCTGACATAGCCTTCGGACCGGAGGCTGTCGAGCACGTCGGCCGCCGCTGTGGCCACTGGTACGCTGATCGGAAACGCGACGTACACGAGCGTTCCCGCGGGAAGACCAAGCACCGTGTCAGCAGCCGATCCCGCGGTGTCGGGTACGACGTCCTGGTCGCAGTCCGGGCATACGGTCCGTCCGATTCGGCTCCACAGCAAGCGGAGATAGTCGGCGGTCTCGGTAACGGTGCCGACCGTCGAGCGACTGCTTCGAACGGCATTCTGCTGATCGATCGCCACCGAAGGGCAGATTCCGTCGATCCGATCGACACGCGGCTTGGGCATTCTCTGCAGGAACTGCTTCGCATACGTGGACAGGGATTCCACGTATCGCCGCTGCCCCTCGGCATAGATCGTATCGAACGCCAGGCTCGACTTGCCGCTCCCGCTCGGGCCAGTGACGACAGTGAGGGAGTGGTGCCGTATTTCGACGTCGATTCCCTTGAGGTTGTTCTGACGCGCACCACGGACGACGATAGATCGGAGCATGCAGCAACCTTCCGACTGTCGGGGGCGAGAGTCAATCGGCTCGGGGTTCGTGGCACTCTGGAACCGCTCGGGAGGGCTTCGTAGCTTGTCGCCTCGCATTCGACACCGTTGCCGGGAGACGCACCCATCGCAGATCAGCCCACATCCGGGAGCGCTGGACAGGAAGAGGAATCGCTCGGCAAGGCATACGATGCCGAGTTGATGCGGCGCCTCCTGGCCTACCTGCGGCCGTATTGGCTCCAGGTCGCAGCCGCGATTGTGATGCTCATTCTGGCCTCGGGACTCGAGCTCGTCGGCCCCTGGTTGACCCGGCTGGCAATCGACCGCGCCTTCCCCGACGGGGACTATGGCTTCCTGACGCTCCTCGGGCTTCTGTTCCTGGGTACGCTGGCCGTTTCCTCCGCCCTCGTCTATGCCCAGACCATCCTCACCACGTGGATCGGCCAGCGTGTGATGATCGATCTGCGCAATTCCGTGTTCGGCCACCTGCAGCGACTCGACCTGAAGTTCTTTGATCGCAATCCGGTCGGGCGTCTGATGACACGGGTCACAGGTGACATCGAAGTCCTCAACGAGATGTTCACATCCGGTGTCGTGACCATCTTCGGAGATCTGTTCACCATCGGTGCCATCGTGACCGCGATGCTGCTCCTGGACTGGCGGTTGGCCCTGGTCACGTTCGCCGTGTTACCCGTGGTATTCCTCGCCGCCATGTTGTTCCGCATACGGGTCCGGAGGGCGTACCGGGACATCCGTACCCGGATTGCGCGGATCAACGCGTACCTGCAGGAGCGGATTACAGGGATGCAGGTCGTGCAGATGTTCGGCCAGGAGGAGGCCAACCGGGAGGAATTCGGGAAGATCAACCGCGACCACCTTGAGGCGCACCTGCGCTCGATCACTTACTACGCAATCTTCTTTCCCGTTATTGAACTGCTGTCGGCCGTCGCCCTGGCCCTGATCATCTGGTACGGCGGTGGCAAGTCGTTGGAAGGGGCCATCACGATTGGAACGATCGCCGCTTTCCTCCAGTACGCCAGACGGTTCTTCCGGCCGATCCAGGATCTGTCGGAGAAGTACAACATCCTGCAGAACGCGATGGCGAGCTCGGAGCGTGTGTTTCGCCTGCTGGATCGCGAACCGGCGATCCAGGAGTCACATAACCCGGAACCGCTTCCGGTGCTTCACGGGCGGATAGCGTTCGAAGACGTGTGGTTCCGGTACGTTGAGCCGAAGGACGCTGAGGATGCGGGGAAGGCAGAGGAGGAGTGGATCCTCAAGGGCATCGATTTTGTCGTCGAACCCGGCGAGCGAGTTGCCGTGGTCGGCGCTACGGGCGCCGGCAAGTCGACGCTGATCAACCTGCTGATGCGGTTCTATGAACCCCAGCGGGGGAGAATCACGCTTGATGGGCGCGACATCAGGAATCTCCCGATCACTCAACTGCGAACGAGCATGGGCCTTGTCCTGCAGGACGTCTACCTGTTCTCAGGCAGTGCGGGCTGGAACATCGATCTGGGCCGGGAGGACGTCGATCCGGCGCAGGTTCGGCAAGCCTCCATTCGGGTAGGCGCCGATCGATACGTGCAGCGCCTGGCAGGCGGCTACGATGAACCCCTGGCGGAACGCGGTGGAAACCTGAGCATCGGTGAGCGTCAGCTGCTCAGTTTTGCGCGGGCCCTGGCCGGCGATCCCCGAATCCTGCTCCTGGATGAGGCGACGAGCTCCGTCGACTCGGAGATCGAGGCTCGCATTGACGCGGCGCTGGAAGAACTGATGGCCGGACGGACCAGCCTCGTGGTCGCTCACCGTCTGTCCACCATCCGTAACGCGGATCGCATTCTCGTGCTGCATCACGGACAGCTGCGTGAAACGGGAACGCACGACGAACTGCTAGGTTTCGACGGGCTGTATGCCAGATTGTACCGGCTACAGTTCGCGGGGCACGACGCGGCGTGAAGATGCTCGATACCATCGTCGCGCTTGACGCGCGCTGGGTGCTTGCTGCTTTGCTTCTGGCGATCGATATCTGGTCGATCGGCCTGATCATCCGGGCCCGGGCGGACCGGCGAGAAACGCTGTTATGGATCGGCGTGGTTCTGCTAGTACCCGTGTTTGGGTGCATATTCTGGTACGCGCTGGGCCCGAAGCCCGTTCAACGCTCGGGCTAGAGTCCAAGCAGTCCCGCGACCAGATCGGCACCGGCCCGTGCTGCCCCTGCTTTTCCAACTACATACGCCCGCGCGGCAGATCCCATCGTCGCAAGACGTTCCGAATCACGCAGGAGGGGAATGGTCCCGGTTGACGACGCATCGAGCTCTATCGCTCCACCTGCCGCGACCAGTTCCCGAGCCTCCCAGCGATCGTGGCGGGAGCCGAACAGCACCGGGAGGCCGGCCGCTGCCGGCTCGATAACCGAGTGCAGTCCCGTGCCGTCCAGGCCGCCACCAACGTACGCGATATCGGCCTCGGCGTAGAGTTCGGCCAGGAGACCCACAGCGTCCACGATGAGTGGCGTCGCGGGCCGGTGTTCGCCGTCGCCTGCGACGAGCTCACTCCACAGGCGTGCAGGTGCTCCCAGTCTGCGCTCCACTTTGGCAGTTAGTCGCGCCACCGATTCAGGCGCGGGTTCGTGAGGTACCAGCACCAGCTCGACGTGGGACTCCCGAGCCACCGCGTCCAGCAGGAAGTCCTCGTCAGCCGGCCATGTCGAACCGGCAATCAGTCTGACGGTATCAGCAGCACGCTCCGGCAGCCGCGCCCGAAGGTCCCCGGCGGATCGCACGCGGCGGAGGGCCTGGTCGAACGAAGCGTCGCCCGTAATCCGGATGACGGAGGGAGGCGCTCCCAGCCGGATGAGTCGATCCTGTTCCTCCGACGACACGGCGCCGACGGCCTGGAGCCGGCTGTACGCGGACCGCAGCAACTGGCGGCCGGGGAAACGCAACCTGCCACTGCCGGGACGGACAGTGGCGTTGATCATTCCGACCGGGATACCCAGTTGTACGGCTTGATCAGTCAGCGTGGGCCAGACATCGAGCTTCGCGAACACGAGCCCGTTCGGTCGGAGCGCCTGGAGGACCGCACGTGCATGATCCGGCCGATCGAACGGAACGAACCAGTGTGTCTCGGGCTGAATGTCATCGGCTACCTGCTCCCCCGAGGGCGAGGAGTACGTCACGACGACCTGAAGGTCCGGTATGGAATGACGCAGTTCACGAACGACCGGGAACGCCCCGGTGAGCTCGCCCGCAGATGCCCCGTGCAACATGAGCAGTGGTTGCAGATCCGGGCCGGCTCGATGGCTGCCCGCCCATGCCTGGAACCTGGTCACGGCCTCTCGGCGGCCCGCGACGGCCCGTGCGAGTTTGGGCGAGAACAGGCCAGCGACAGCGAGTAGCGGTCCGCTCAGTTGCCAGCCGATGTTGTATAGCACTGCCGTCGGATTCAAACGGCCTCCCGATTGCGCCTGGATGCGACACCCTGAAAGGTCGTGTGAGGCGCTCTGGTTGTCCACGGGTCGTGCCCCGATTGCACCGCCGTGGATCAGGTACGGGCCATGCAGGTAGGAGGGGTATGCGACACCGGCGAATGTACATTCTGTTGCCAGGGACGATAGCGATGATGCTGATCTCGTGCTCCCCGACGTACGTCCTGCGTGCCGGCTGGGAGGAGGCTCGGATCCTGGCCGACCGACGTGACATTCAGGACGTCATCGAGGATCCGACGACTTCGCCTGAACTGCAGCGGAAGCTAAGCCTGGTCCGCGAGGTGCGGGTGTTCGCGGAGCGGCGTCTCGGCCTCGACGCCGGCCGGTCATACCGCAGCTTCACCGCGACCGACAGGGATACGCTCGTCATGGTCGTATCCGCAGCTCCCGAGTTCGAACTGCGCTGGAAGACGTGGTGGTTTCCGGTGGTTGGACGCTTGCCGTACAAAGGGTTCTTCAACTTCGAAGCGGCACGTCGAGAGGCCGAGGGGCTCGCTGCCCGGGGGTACGATACGTATGTGAGACCCAGCGCGGCGTTCAGTACCCTCGGGTGGTTTCCCGACCCCGTTCTGACTCCCGCTCTGCGGGGTGACGAACTGTCGATCGCCGAGACGGTCATCCACGAGATCACGCACACCACCTTCTTCGCACGCGGCCACGCTCAGTTCAACGAGAGTTTCGCCAATTTCGTAGGCCACAGGGGGACGATCGAGTTCTACTGTGACGCCCGTGGCGACTCCGAGCCGTGTGACCAGGCTCGGGATCGTTGGCACGATGCGCGTGTGTTCGCGAACTTCTTCAGGTCGGTTCGGGAACCCCTGGAACAGTTGTATGCCTCCGATCGTCCCGAAATCGACATGCGAAGGAAGAAGCGCGAAATCATCGACGGCGCCGTGCGCAAGTTCGAGACGCACGTGGTGCGGGACCTGCGATCCGGCCGCTACAGCACCCTCGACGCCGCCGCCATCGATAATGCCTGGCTACTCTCGCGGCTTCTTTACTACGAGCGCCTCGATGACTTCGAAACGCTGTATGCCCGGCTCGGGGACGTGGAGAGCACTGTCGAAGCTCTCATCGAGGAAACCGATACCGATCCATGGGAGGCGCTCGACCGGTTATTGGAGTAGGTTCGACCCCGAAGTACCGCTCCCTCCACCTGAACCGGGCCCGCGGCAGAAT